>Ga0307373_10002035_pt1 | contig 36978 bp, 43 predicted proteins | sample OX2MG_FD_202534 | JGI IMG/M metagenome (GOLD analysis project Ga0307373, IMG submission 202534) | Soil microbial communities from Risofladan, Vaasa, Finland - OX-2 | ecosystem: Environmental > Terrestrial > Soil > Coastal area > Acid sulfate soil | place: Finland: Risofladan, Vaasa | collected...
GCTTTGATTTGAAGCGCACCAGACAGTACGCAAGCGGTATCCCGAACAGCGCGATGATCGCGGTCGAGGCAGTAGCTGAGATCGCCGAGACGCCAAGTGCACCAAAGAGCCCGGGACTTGAAAATCCGGTCTGTCGTTCTCCAATCATGCGAATCGCGAATGCAACGATCGGAGCAATGAGATAGATCCCGAGAAGCGCGCCGAGGACGACCAGCACCGGTCTTTGGCGCGCGCCCGTTGAACCTCTCATCACGCAGTATTCCTGAACACCATCGTCAGCATTGCCGTATCGGAGCTAATCGAGGAGAACAACTAAGACCTCGTCACCGCTTTCGACACCGGGTCCATCGTCAAGTCGAGCAAATGCGTTTGCGCCTGCACTGTTTGCCAGTTGATGTGAACCCTGCGCACCGGTGCTCTTGACATGTACCCGACCGTCCTCTCCCCTAAGCGCGACGACGCGTTGCCAGTTGACCTTGCCATCACCGGGCCGGCGACGAAGAGGGGCGTCGGCAATCGCGGGAACCAGGGCGCGGTCGAGATCTTGGTGACCCATCATCTTCAAGATCGCAGGACGTGCGATGAGCTCGAAACTCACCATCGAAGAGACCGGGTTTCCCGGAAGTCCAAACACCGGTACCGCTCGTTCACCGTGTTGGAGTTGACCAAAGGCGAACGGCTTTGCCGGTTGGATGGCGATCTGCATCCACTGCATCTCGCCGAGACGATTCAGCGTCACCTTGACAAGGTCGTAGTCACCCATCGACACTCCACCCGAGGTTACGAGCGCGTCGCATCGACCGATCGCATCGAGAAATGCCGAGACGAGCTCCTCCTCGTTGTCGCGCACGAGACCAAGATCGACCGGAATCGCATTTGCTCTCTCGACAAGTGCAAGGAGCAGTTCCTTGTTCGCCTCTCGTATCTGTCCAGGTTTGAGCGGGGAGCCATCTTCGACGAGCTCGTCCCCACTCGATATCACTCCGACGGTGATACGCGGAAAGACCTCAACGTGAAGTTCGCCGAGACTCGCAAGCACGCCGAGATGTGCCGGACGAAGGACGGTTCCAGCGATAAGTACGGTGTCCCCGATTGCAACGTCGTCACCGACGTTTCGCACGGACTGGCCAACAGCTGCAACCGAAGAGAGCACAACCTCGTCGCCTTCAGCCGTGCTGTCTTCGACCATGATGACCGCGTCAGCCCCATCTGGCATCGGGGCTCCGGTCATGATGCGCATTGCCTCCCCAGCTCCAACGGTCCTGGTCGGAGTCGCTCCCGCTGCAATTTCACCGATCACGCGAAGCCGCGAGGGCGCGACTCCGGTGTCTTTGGCCCTGAGCGCGTAACCGTCCATCGAACTGTTCGCGAATGGAGGTATCGCCTCTCGGGCAACTACGTCATGTGCCAACACACAGCCAAGTGCATCGCGGATCGGAACTACGACCGGTGTTTTGACCGAGACACCGTCGCGCACAATCTGCTGGGCACGTTCGAGCGAAATCATGACCTTACGCTAGCGGCTTGTGGTCTTTGCCTCCGAGGAGACACGCATCCACAGCCCTGATCGACCACCACTCTTTACCAAGAGTTCGAGACCATCGATCAATAGCCCCGCATTGCGCGGTCCAAGCTGAGAGGCAATCGAGAGCGCCGTCACACCGCATGCGCTCAGTGCCTCCATCTCGACCCCGGTCTGTGACTCGGTCTCGACCGCCGCGATGATTTCGATGGAATCATTCTCGAGCACAAATAAAACTTCAATGGAACTGAGCGGCAACGGATGACACAGCGGGATCAGGCTCGAGGTCTTTTTCGCGCCAAACACTCCCGCGACGCGAGCAACCGTCAGGACCTCGGCATGGTCTTTTTCTCGAAGCACCTCGTCAAAGTCATCGAGTCCTCTGATCCAACAGTGCGCCTCGGCACGACGTCGGGTAATTGCCTTTTCGGTGACATCGACCATCACCGCGTTGCCAGCCTCGTCAAAGTGGGTGAGTTCTTGTGATGCTCCGCTCTCGGTCATATTCAGTGCGAGACGTGCCCATGTATCGGTCCATCGCCATCACTCAGCGATGCAGGTCGGTGTCCGGTCTGCTTGACGATGATCTCAGCAAGGATCGCGATCGCAGTCTCCTCTGGAGTACGCGAGCCAAGATCAAGTCCAATCGGAGAGGAGACCTTTGTGAGCGCCTTCTCGCCCACGCCAGCATCAAGCAATCGTTCCTTGCGCTCTCGATGAGTACGCCGCGACCCCATCGCACCGATATATCCCACCTTGGTCTTGAGCGCTGCAACGATGGCTGGCACATCGAACTTTGGGTCGTGCGTCAAAACACAGATCGCATCTCGTGGACCAAGTTCGGTCTTGAGCGCCTCGAGATAGCGATGTGGCCAGTCGACAACGACGTGATCGGCCTCTGGAAAACGTGCCTCGGTCGCGAAAGGAGCGCGTGCATCGCACACGGTGACCTCGTAACCGATCACCTTTGCGATGCGTACGAGCGCGGCGGTGAAATCAACAGCACCAAAGATCACCATCTTTGGCGGTGGCGTAAACGATTCAAAGAAGACCGAGATCTCCGTGCCGGTTGTCGCGCCCTTTTTTCCATAATGACGGATCACCGAATGGCCAGAGGCGATGACGCCATCGCCGTCTCTCGCGACGAACTCGTCCAGTTCAACATCACCGAGCGTGCCGGTGATCTTCCCATCGGCTGAGATCAGCACCGTTGCGCCAAGATGGGTCATCTCGTGGATCTCGCGGCTCCCGACGATGCACGGGTTTGCACCCTGTCGTCCTTCGAGCGCCCGAGTGACCTCGGTCTCGTCGATCGCAATCACCGTTGCGAGTGCACAGGGCTCGCGATCATCGAGCGCCTTTACCAACGCGTCAATTGCGCTTGGTATTCCTGGCGAGCAAAAGATTGTGATGATGCCGCCACAGGTCAGGCCGACTGCGAAGGCCTCATCATCGGAATAGCCAAAGCGGACGAGTTTCGGGGTTTCGCTCGCGATGCACGAGAGCGCCTCTTCGACAACCGCTCCCTCGACACAGCCACCTGATACCGAACCGACGACGAGACCACCCTCACTGACGACCATCGTCGCACCGGGGTCTCTTGGTCCAGAGCCCTCTACCTGGACGACGCGCGCGACGCAGATCTTTGACCCTTCAGCCTGGAAACGGGCAATGTCGTCAAGAACCTCGCGCACGTGACCCTCCTCTGGTAGCGAATGCTTCCCTTTGCACTTTAGGGTGCTGGTGAAGCAGTCCCCACACCGACCGCGGCCTTTTGTTTGCCCGTTCCGAAACAGCCCACTCGCTGCTGGCGCGAGCTCCGGCGATGCTTCGTACCCGATCCTCCAGACTCTTGTCCCACCACTCGTTCTCGGCGGCTCGACTGCGGTACCTCCCTCGAGGAACCCGATATTAGAACTGGCCGAATATTCTTCTGTACACGATGGATGCACAGTGTGCCTGACCCCACAGATGATCAAGCGAGTGAAGTGGTACATACGTATTGAGATTGTCGAGACCGAGACCATCGTGAGTTTCTCTATGGACCGAAAGCACACATCCAAGGCGCTCGGCAGAATCGTCGCGCCCGAACTCGCGAGTGTTGGCTCCAAGAGGCGACTCGAGCGGTTCACCGAGGGCGACGGTCTGCTCCCCATTATCCCCGCGGAGCGTGACAGCACGGACCCAGGCTCCCCTTCGCGCCGCGATCGGGTACTCGCGTCAGACGTGAGCCCACAACCAACTGCGCGTTTCAGTCCACGCCGGGGTTCATCTTTATCCGGCGACCGGATATTGAACGCTGCGTGATCCGCACGAGAAACGGCGCGTGCTCACGCCAGGTGACCAAGGGTTGTTCTCCCTCGAGCACACGGTCAGTTTGTTGAGCGACGCCGTGGACGATCACGCTCCACCCGCTTCGCAGGTCGGGGTCGAATCGGTCGACTTCGAAGACCACGTGGTGATTGACAGCCGCGAGAAGCTTCGTGCCGGTCGCCGCGAGAAAGATGACCGCGTCGCTGGCGTCGAGGGCATAGTTCACTGGGAAGATCTCCGGCTTGGCCTCATCGATAACGCCGATCCGACCGACCTGCTCGGTGCGCAACAGCTCGAGGCACTCAGGAGGGTCGATCTCCTCAAGGTTGTCTTCGAGTGATAAGTCCATCATGTGCCTCCTCGTGCGTCATCGGGGACTTCGGATATCAAAGATGCAGGCCAGCGCCGCTTAAATGGTCGCTGGTGCAGCTTGCTCCCGAGCGAGCACACCTAGGCAACAGTAGACGACCGCGTGCATGGTTGCGCCTCCGTCGAATGATGGGTAGTGGCCTATTTTCAAACCAAGATCAGATCTCCGGGACGACTCACCAAAATGGGGTGTGGGGCGGTAAGCCCACTGCTTTAGCTGTGGGAGGTAGAGCCCCGCTCGGCTCAAAGAGCCGACACTGACACACCTGATTCGTAGATTCTTGTTGTGAACTACCGGTCGACAGACAGGGCCGTGTACCCAGCGAAGGACCACCTGATTTGGTGCCCCAAATATCGCAGACGTGTGCTCGGTGCTCGTGTCGATGGTCGACTCAAGGCAATAATCATGGAGGCTGTTCAAGATCTTGGCGGCAAAGTGATCGAAATTGAAGTAATCCCCGACGATGTGCACCCTCTCATAGTGCTGGCTCCAACGGTTTGGCGCTCCCAAGCGCTACAGGTTCTAAAGGGGCGATCATCGCGCCGCACCCGAGCTGAGTCTCCCCATCTTCGTCGTCTGTCATCGCTCCCGAGTCCTTCGTGGTCCGTATCGACGCTCGGTGGTGCACCACGCGAAGTCGTTCGTCGATACGTGCTGAATCAGAGACCTGTGGCTTAGGTGCGACAGATCGAGGTCCGCTACAGGTACCGACTGCGAGTCAGCAACACTCAGGCAAACCAACTCAAGGAGGTGTTTGATTCTTGTCGGTTTGTGTGGAACAGAGCGCTTGGCGATTGGACCGATGCGTGGAAGCACGAACAACGTTCCGTTCAATATGGCGAAGCCGACAGGGCTCTGACACTGCGTCGCAAAGAGCTCGACTGGCTCCGGGGCCAGCCGTCGGTTCCCGAACAACAGGCACTGCGCGACCTGTATAGGTCGATCGCCGCCTTTTTCGATAAGAAGAACCCGACAAGAAGGCCGACCTTCAAGAAAAAGGGCACGCTCCAATCGGCCCGGTGGACAAAGAACGGTTTTGCCATCAAAAACGACAGGCTGCATATTGCGGTTGGTGGCGGCAGGACCGCACTACGGGTCGTGTGGAGCCGTGAGCTTGCCTCGGTGCCCGCGTCGGTAACCGTCTACAGAGACCGCTGCGGCCACTACTGGGCAAGCTTCGTATGTCGAATCGAGGTGCCTGAGGTACGCGTTCGTTCGACTGGCAGCTCAACCGGCCTCGATGTTGGGTTGACGACCTTCGCAACGGTCGAAGATGCCGAGCACGATGTGCAAAACCCTCGTTACCTACGTCACGCACAAAGGGCCCTGGCCCGTTCTCAACGCAATATGTCGAGGAAGAAGAAAGGCTCGAAGAACCGAGCCAGAGCAAAGACCCGTCTCGCCCGCCAACACGCCAAAGTGGCATCGCAGCGGTTGGACTTCCAACACAAAGCGGCCCACGGGCTTGTCGCCAACTACGACCAGATTGGAGTCGAGGACCTCCGGGTAAAAAACATGATGGCAAGGTCAAAGCGAGTTGGCCACAGGCGTGCCAAAACCGGTCTCAGCCGTGCGATTAGCGACGCTGGTTGGAGCCAGTTCGTCCGTGTCCTCGAACATCAGGCAACAAAGGCCGGTGTTGAGATCGTGGAAGTTCCCCGCTGCGTACTCCACGCAACGGTGTAGTCAGTGTGGGTCGATAGCCAAGATCCGCTTGAAGTTGTCCGACCGGGTGTTTCGGTGTAGCGACTGTGGTCTCGAGATTGATCGAGATCGCAACGCCGCAAGGAACTTCAACCCCGCTCGTGTTCGTCAAAACCCGGCTGGGCTGTTGTCCGGGCAAGGCGTCGACGGCATGAAGACCAGTGTTCCCGCGGGAACACTGGCAGCCTGAGCCTTAGAATCCCACGACTTCAGTCACGGGAGCAGTCAATCATGGCCGCTCCGGCGCTCCAGCGCTCATTTGAATTAGCGCATTGATGGCACGGTTGGCGTTGACCGGTACTAGACGGGTTCCTGGGTGCTGACGTTGCCAAACTCGGAAAAGTTCGTCCACGAATCCTTGTCCGAGTTGCTCCACGCCCGCAAAGTCAATCTCGACCTCATCGAACATCTCGAGTTGGGCTCCCATTCGTTTTGCCTCTGAGCGCGATACGAAGTCGCCCTTTTCAAACAAGGCGACGCGAAGCGTTGACCGATTGAAACCCGACTCCAACGGCGCGAATGCTTGGAACACCTCTCTGGGTGTAATTCGAGTGTCCGCGTCTACTTCGCACCGAACAAGAGTTCCAACTCGTTCGGTATCCACCGATCCAACTGCCTGGTCATCTCGACGCGAATCGACAATCCAAATCAAGTTTCCGCTACTCAGGACGAACCGATTGACCATCCGTGACGAAAAGTAGATGCCAAGTCCGCTGTGTGCGAGCGGCGCTGTTGTTTGTTTACCTTTTGCGATCTCGCCGATTGCATCGAAATCGCTCTCAAGTTCTCGCTCTTCGCGCACGTTTCGAAAGACGCCGATTCCGTCGTCTTCGATCTCGAAGGCTATGCACGTATCTTCAACGAACCAGCGAACGCCAATCGTGGTCCCCTTCGAGTGGTCGATGGCATTGTTCAGCAGCTCGGTGAAAGAGAAATTCAGGACGCTTCCAACGTTCGGATTGTCAAGAACCGGCGGGTTCTGTCGTTTGAGCTCCGCGAGCTCGCTGGACCAGACCTCGTCTTCTCTCAACCCGTGAAGGGGATACTGAAAGACGAGCGTGGCGTTCTTTCGGTAGCGCCCGCCGCGACCAATTCCTTCGTGGACGAGTTCGCCGCTTGCCACCATCTTGTTGAGGTAGTTACTGGCAGACTGTCGTGTAACCTCCGCTACCCTTGCGACCTGGCCAGACGTTACGAGATCGCTTGCGGCAAGCAGCAGCGTGATCGCGTCGGTGATTCCTTTACGTTTTGCCATTTTGATCCTCACGCGCCTCTCAAAAGTTTACTTTTTTACCTTTTGATCAGTATATCGACCAAGAATGTCACAATGTAAACTTTTAAGCCTGAGGGGCTGTCGAGGGGATCCGAGCCAGCCCCTCGAATCGCGCATTCAAACGAGGTCACTACCCGTCTCTTTCTGGTGGGCTAATTCAAACGAGCCCACTCCCCCGCACCGGAACCTCGGGATCAGCTCGCCCCTCGGGAGTGATATTCACAGCCCCATTAGGCTCTTGTTATGGCCCATCACGCAAAGGTTCTCACGGTCTCTGATTCGGTCGCACATGGTCACGCCGAGGACAGAGGTGGCGCCGCGGTGGCAGAGTTGCTTGAATCTTCAGGATTTATCGTCGTCGAGCGCGCATTGAGCGAGGATGGCGTCGATCCAGTCGCGAACGCCCTGCTCCGTCTGACCGATGGCTTTTCCGGACTCGTGGTGACCACCGGGGGAACCGGATTTGGCCAGCGCGATCTCACTCCGGAGGGGACACGCGCCGTCATCGAACGCGAGGCACCGGGCATCTCCGAGGCGATGCGGCTCGTCAACCCGCTTGGCCGACTGTCGCGTTCGGTCTCGGGAACGATCGGCGGTGCGCTCGTGCTCAACACCCCGGGATCTCCAAAAGGCGCAGTCGAATGCCTCTCGGCAGTGATTGACATCTTGGATCACGCGCTCGCTCTCCTTGAGGGCGAAAACCCCCACCCCCACGCGCGGCCAGCCGTTGCGAGACCAACCGACTAGAACTCCCTACCCGCCAGATACGGGTGGCAGGATCGCCACCTCGTCGTTTTGAAGCAGTACCCGCGTTCCCTCGCTTTGTTCGCCATTCACCCAGACACGCGAGCGCTTCATGATCTTTGCAAAGTCATCTCCAAAAAGATTCACCGCAGTAGCCACCGCATCGTCAACGGTCCCTGCCTCGATCTCAAGGCTCGAGGTTTTGGTCACATCGCGCAAAGGGCCAAAGAAACGCAGCTGGGCCATCTCAGCCACCGATCATCGACATCGAACGCTGTGGTCGCAAGAACCCAGGATCGTTGATGCCATGACCGGGGAACTTTCCCCATACCGCTTGGCGAAACACCGTCTCGATCTCTGCGTCAGTTGCGCCAGAGCGCAAGAGATCCCGAATCGTGCTCTCGTCATTGCTGAACAGACAGTTGCGGATCGCTCCATCAGCGGTGAGACGAAGTCGGTTGCACGTTCCACAGAACGGCTCGGTCACACTTGAGATGAGTCCAATCTCGCCCCTGCCATCGACATATCGGAAACGCTGTGCAGGTGCAGGATCGATGACCGCACTCTGTATCGGTTCGAGCGGATAGCGCGCATTGATCTGTTCGAGAATCCTTGCCCCCGGAACGACCTCGCTACGCTGCCAGTGACCTGGCGCGTCAAGCGGCATGAATTCGATGAAACGCACGATGCGATTGGTTGCTCGGCCGAACTCTGCGAAATCGAGCACCTCGTCATCGTTCACACCGGAGATGAGCACGACATTGACCTTGATTGGTCCAAGTCCAGCAAGCTCTGCTGCTGACATCGCCTCGAGCACCTCATCGAGCTCGCCGCGTCGCCTGATCTGTGCGAAACGATCGGGACGCAATGAGTCACAGCTGACGTTGACCCGGCGCAGTCCGGCCGCCTTCAATGGCTCTGCATACTCGACAAGCTTTGTGCCATTTGTTGTCATTGCAATGTCTGAGAACCCAAGTTCACCGAGTCTCGCAATAAATCCGACGACACCACGTCGTACGAGTGGCTCACCACCGGTCAGCCTGACCGAATTCACGCCAAGCTCCTTGGCGATCGCCGCGACGCGATAGAGCTCATCAAAGCTGAGCAGATCCTCGCGCGCCTGGAAGACCATTCCCTCCTCTGGCATGCAATAGACACAGCGGAAGTTGCACCGATCCGTGATCGAGAGACGAAGGTCGTCATGCACCCTGCCGTATGTGTCAATCAGTGGACCAGACAATGGCATCGCCGAGAGATCGACCAGATGCGACTTTGGCTCCGCGCGTCTTCGAAGGTCGACACGCACTGCGCTTGGCGCGCGCCCGTTTGATGTCGAGTCTACGAGAACGTCGCTGTTCTCAATGACCGGCTGGGTCACGAATGAAGATCCGATGGTGAATGTGATGAATCTTGAGCGACAAGACTGCGGCGGTTGATCTCTTCAACCAGCGCATCTCGCTCCTCGGAGGAGATGCTGGCGTCTTCGATCTCGTGATCACAGAGACTCCAGTCGGTTCCCTTTGCCCAGGTCTCTTTCTTCCAGATCGGCACGGTTGCCTTGATCGCATCGATCAGAAACCGCGCCGCCTCGAAAGCCTCCGGGCGGTGCGGGCTCGAGGCAACCACAACGACCGATTCCTCGCCGAGTTCGAGTCGTCCGATCCGGTGCAACAGCGCGAGTCGACCGACCATTGGCCAGCGCTCGCGCGCGACGCTCGCAATCGCGAGGAGGCGTGGCTCGACCTGTTCCTGATAGGCCTCGTATTCGAGGACCGATACGCCCTCGCGCCCCTCGGAGTGATCACGAACGGTTCCCGCAAATGTCACCACCGCTCCACATGAGGGCAAGATCGCCCAGCGCGCGGCCATACCTTGGTCAAGCGGATCATTGGTAAGCCCGACCCAATTATCGGTGCTCATTGGGAACTCCATACGCGAAGCGTACCCGCCAGGACCGCTCTGCCGACTCGTTGGGAGCCATGCGGCGAGACGAGCACCGACGAATCGCTGGCCTTTTCAGGACCGCTTGGATTTTCGACGAAAGATCTTGATGATCGCAAGGACCACGACGCCCACGACAGGAATCGCCTTGAGCACCGATGAACCCGCAAGCTTTCCAAGATCAACAGGAGCGTTGCCCATTGGTGCAATCTGCCTGATTCCAGGTGCAGCCGTTGGCGCCTCAGGGGTGGCGCCCGCAGATTCTGCGGAGGGCTTTGCCTCATCGGTCGCGGTGGCACTTGGGGAGGGTGCATCAAATGAACTCACCACGTCGTTCTCAAGACGCTCCGCGAACTGACCGAGCAACTTCGTGCTGATGTCAGCAAGCATGCCTCGGCCGAACTGGGCGACCTTGCCGGTGATGTCAAGTTCGGTCACAACACTGACCTTTGTCTTGTCACCCTCTTCGCTGAGAGACGCGGTTACCGTAGCTGTCGCGTTACCCTGGCCGCGCGTGTCCCGGCCGGTCGCGCGGAGGACTGCCTTGTGATTTACCTCGTCGAGACTGACGAAGGTCGCGGTGCCCTTGTACTGGCTCGTGATCGGACCGACCTTGATCTTGACGGTGCCTCGGTACTCTTCACCTTCGACCTCATCAAGTTGAGCGCCAGGAAGACATGGGGCAATGCGCTCTAAGTCCGTGAGAATCGCCCATGTTGCCGCAATCGGGGCGGTAACGACAAACTCGTTGGATAGTTCCATAGGTAGGGTCTCCTCGACTTATTGCGTCATTGCATTCCGGCGCACGCGAGGTACAACGTGAGATCGCGCGCCACGAGAACAGGGTCTATGACCTTAGGTTAGCGGCACGCCCGCACGGGCGCGACCGCCGGTTGTGGGCAATCTTCGTTGACCTGCTCCGCGCTCTTGCCAACAAACTTGACCTTGCCGATGAGGGCATGCATTATCCCCGGATGATCCTCAGAGTCGTTTGTGGAGATCGAGAGGCTGCGAATCTCACCGCGTCGTTGCGTCAACGACGCGGTTGTGCTTTACAACCAGCAGGCAACAGGCATCGGCAGGCCTGCCAAAGGCTGTCAAGAAAACGATCTCACCGGCGCAGCTCTTCAACCCGTTGCGGCTCGACTCATCTCAAGCCGCTTTGCCATATCGAGCTCGCCAACTATCGAGCAGCCGAAAATGGCTCCTCAGGGGAGGTTTGCTGAGATGTCCTCAATCTGCGGATGTGTCGAGATGAATCGCTTGTACTTGATCATGCGCGCCGGGCTGTTCACGCACAATGCTCCGACCAACATGCCATCTGCCTCATACCCGGCGACAAATTTATTGTCCTCGATCGAACCCTCGAACACCGAATGAAAGGCTCCCGCGGTGCCGACGTATTGAATCTTGAGGTCGTACTGATCTGACCAGACATAGGGAACGGCCACATAGGACTTTGCCTCACTCGGCCCATGTAACAGCGTGTGCGCAGCAACCGATGCCTGCTCGACCGCGTTTGACCAGTGCTCGACGCGCATCACCTTGTTAAACATCGCATTTGGCCATCTGACGACGTCCCCGACGGCAACAACGTTGTTCGCACCCTTGACGAGCAACGTCTCATCACAGAGAACCCCGTTCTCGAGGTCAAAGTCGTTCCCCTCAAGCCACGAGGTCTCCGGGGCAACGCCAACTGCCAGCACGACAACGTCTGCCTCGACGAAGCTTCCATCTTCGAGTTCAACCCGCTCGACGGCGCCCTGGCCAGAGATCCCCTTGACCCCAACTCCGAGGCGAAGATCGACGCCATGGCGACGATGCACCTCAGCTGCCCACTCGCCCATCACCGGACCGAGCGTTCGCTCAAGTGGCTGGGGAAAATATTCGATCAAGGTGACATCAAGTCCATAACCCCGACAGGTCGCCGCAACCTCACAGCCGATCCAGCCAGCACCGATGATTGCGACCTTTGGCGATTTCGCCAACGCCTCGCGAAGCGCAACGGACTCATCGTAGGTGCGAAGCACAAAGACGCCAGGCGTCGATGCATCGATCGATGCCAACATGCGCGGCGATGCGCCCGTTGCGATGACAAGTCCATCGAAACTGATCCGCGACCCATCATCGAGTTCGACCTCCGAGAGCGCGTGATGAAGCTTGACGATGCGCCTGCCAAGGACAAGTTCCGCGTTGAGATGCTCGATGACCTTGAGTCGGCCCCGGTCAGCCTCCCATTCACCCTTGAGAATCTCCTTCGAGAACGGGGGGCGGTCATAGGGCGGAAAGTGGTGCTCTGCGCCGATGACAATCAGTTCACCGGCAAAGCCCTCGTGCCGGAGTGCCTCCGCAGTGCGGAGTCCTCCGAGTGAGGCACCAGCGACGACGATGCGATCCATGGACATACGTTGCTCTCCTGAAAAACGATCGCCGTCGCCGGCGCAGTAATTATTCGACTGTGATGACGTCTGCTGGGCAGCGACGCGCGGCATCCTCTACCTGTGCGCGGTACTCTTCGCCCGGATCCTCAATCAACTGAACGACAAGACCCTCGTCGCTCACGGAGAAGACCTCAGGTGCAGCGTCTTCGCACTGACCGTGTCCTGCACACAGGTCGAGGTTAAGCGTGATCTTCATTGCGATTTCCCTTCTCTCTCGAAATCTCGCCGCCAGTTCATGGGGCATTCTTTGACATTATTGGTCATACAGCGGTGGTGGTTACAAAAGGCCTGTCAAACCTCAGGCAGTTCCAAAGACAACACATCGGTGTAAGGCTTGCGCTGGGTCTCCTAACCATAATCGCTCGCCTCGCGGCGCTCCAATTGCCACAAAGAGCGAGGGCCAGCGCCAAATCTGCAGAGAAGACTAGGGCATCACCGCTGATGGAGTTGCGTTGCACGTTTCAACAAAGGCGCGGTGGTTTCGCGCAAATTCAGCAATCGAGTCTCCACCAAACTTGCGAAGCGCCTCATTGGCAAGCACCAGAGACATCATCGTCTCGGCAACTACGCCCATCGCCGGCACCGCAGTGACGTCGGTGCGCTCTTTGAATGAGACCGTATCCTCTTTGGTCACCACGTCGACCGTATGAAGCGTCGGACGATTGAGTGTCGCGAGCGGCTTCATCGCGACGTGCGCGATGACCGGACCGCCGGTGGTGATCCCACCCTCCACGCCGCCGGCGCGCGTCGTCTGGCGAATGTAACTGTGGTCTTTTTCGTCGTAGTAGATCGCGTCATGTGCCTCAGAGCCGGGCTGATGGGCAACGCTGAATCCATCACCGATCTCAACACCCTTGACCGCCTGGATGCTCATCAGCGCCTGAGCGAGCAGCCCATCGATCTTGCGATCCCAGTGCACGTGGCTGCCGAGGCCGACGGGCACGCCATACGCGATCACCTCGGCGATACCTCCGAGCGAGTCACCGACCTTTGCAGCTGCCTTGATCTGAGCGATCATCTCCTTGCTCGCCCTCTCGTCAAGACAGCGAACCTCATTCTCGTCAACTTTGGCGAGATCATTGACACCTGGCCGCTCTGTCGAGCTCGACACAGCGGAACCGATCGCGGTGATGTGACTCAGCACCGAGACGCCGATCTGTGCAAGCAGGGCCTTCGCGAAACAGCCAGCGACGACCCGTGCGGCAGTCTCTCTTGCCGAGGCGCGCTCGAGCACATCGCGCGCGTCGGCAAAACCATATTTCTGCATGCCGGCCAAGTCCGCGTGGCCCGGCCTCGGGGCGGTGAGGATCTTTGATGGCCTGCCGGGATCTGGAGACATCTCTTCGACCCACTTTGGCCATTCCGTGTTGGCAATCTCGATCGCGACCGGCGAACCGAGGGTGCGTCCGTGGCGAATACCCGCGAGAAGTTCGATCTCATCTTGCTCAAAGCGCATTCTCGGCCCGCGTCCATAGCCAAGGCGTCGACGCCCAAGCTCGCCGGTGATCTCTTTGTATTCGATGCGAAGTCCTGCAGGCAGTCCCTCAAGGATGACAACGAGCGACTTTCCGTGGGATTCGCCGGCGGTGAGATAGCGGAGCATGGCTGCCAATCTAGTGCCAAGCGCGAAAGTGTCCGCCCAGGCCAGTGCTGGCAGGGGGATTTGGTTCACTCATCGAAGGGTTCAAAAACCCCCCATTCATACATCGCCTGGCGTGCACCGACAAGCAGTGAAAGCGCGTATCGTTAGCGACACGCTAAATGGCCGAGGTGCAAAGCGAGGGGTCCTCTCGATACCGCGCGTTGGTCACGATCCCGTGAGTTTTCCATTATCTCATTGATCATCAAGCTTGGAGAGCCGTGAAGAAGGTTTTGGTCGCTAATCGTGGTGAGATCGCGATTCGAGCGTTTCGTGCCGCGTATGAACTCGGACTGAAATCGGTCGCGGTCTATGCCTATGAGGACCGCAACTCCTTGCACCGTCAAAAGGCAGACGAGTCCTATGTGATCGGTGAGCATGGACATCCAGTCACCGCCTATCTCGATATCGACGCGCTGGTCGAAGTCGCGCTTAGCTCCGGTGCTGACGCGATCTACCCGGGATATGGATTCCTCTCGGAGAACCCTGCACTTGCCGAGGCCTGTCGCGACAACGGCATCACCTTTGTCGGGCCACCGGCTGAGGTACTCCGGCTCGCCGGGAACAAGGTCCGCGCGCTCGAGGTAGCAAGAGTTGCTGGGCTTCCCGTTTTGCGTACAACACCGGGGACGACTGATGGCTCAGAACTGATCGGGGCTGCAGAGTCAATTGGGTTCCCGTTGTTTGTCAAAGCAGCAGCAGGTGGCGGAGGGCGCGGCCTTCGCCGCGTCGATACCTCGGATCAGCTCGTCAATGCGATCGATGCTGCACGGCGCGAGGCTGCCTCCGCGTTCGGTGATGAGACCATATTCTTGGAACAGGCAGTCACGCGACCCCGACACATCGAGGTTCAGATCCTCGGTGATATGCACGGCAACATCGTGCATCTCTATGAGCGCGACTGTTCCGTCCAGCGCCGGCACCAGAAGGTGATAGAGGTTGCCCCAGCGCAGAATCTCGATCCAGTGATACGAACACGCCTGTGCGAGGACGCAGTCAACTTCGCGAACTCGATCGGTTACCAGAACGCGGGCACAGTTGAATTCCTGCTCGACGAACGCGGACAGCACGTATTCATCGAGATGAACCCGCGTATCCAGGTCGAACATACGGTCACTGAAGAGGTCACCGGCGTTGACCTCGTGCGTGCGCAGTTCTCGATCGCTGCAGGCGCAACGCTTCACCAGCTCGACCTCGACCAGGAGGCGATAACGATCCAGGGATGCGCGTTGCAGTGTCGCATCACCACCGAGGACCCCAACAACGACTTCCGACCCGACACAGGACGCATCTCGGCCTATCGGAGTGCGGGTGGTGCGGGCATACGCCTCGATGGCGGCACACTCCACGCCGGCGCAGAGGTCCTCCCCTATTTCGACTCAATGCTGGTCAAGATGACCGCGCGCGGAAGAACGTGGCCAGAGACGGTTGCAAGAGCGCGACGCGCGGTCACAGAATTTCGTGTCCGCGGAGTCGCGACGAATATCTATTTCCTCCAGGCCGTGCTTGACAACGAGGAGTTCAAGGCAGGGCGGGCAACGACCGCACTGTTGGATGACTATCCCGAGCTGTTGCGCGCGAGAACAGGCACCGACAGAGGCTCGAAGCTGCTCGCGTATCTCGCTGAAGTGACGGTGAACCGTCCTCATGGCGAACTGCCGAGCTCTATCAACCCAAGAGACAAACTTCCAAAGATCGACCTCTCGGTTGCTCCCCCAGAGGGCTCAAGAGAACGACTATTGCGAGTCGGACCAAGCGCATTCGCACAAGAGATCCGCAATTCTCATGCACCATGGGTGACCGACACGACATTTCGTGACGCGCATCAGTCACTGCTCGCAACAAGGCTCCGCACCGACGACCTGTTGGTCGTTGCGCCCTATGTGGCGCGCATGACTCCGCAGCTGCTTTCGCTCGAGGCATGGGGCGGTGCGACCTATGACGTTGCGCTGCGCTTTCTGCACGAGGATCCCTGGCAACGGCTTGAACTGTTGCGCCAGGCGGTACCGAACCTTTGTCTGCAGATGCTTTTGCGCGGACGAAACACCGTTGGCTACACGCCCTATCCCGAGATCGTGACGCGTCACTTTGTCAAAGAGGCTGCAGAGACGGGCATCGACATCTTCCGAATCTTCGATGCGCTCAACGATGTCGGCCAGATGCGTCCAGCGATCGACGCGGTTCTTGAGACGCATGCAATCGCGGAGGGTGCGCTGTGTTACACGAGTGACCTTTCCGATCCAAGCGAGCACACCTACACGCTTGACTATTACCTCAACATCGCAGACGGACTCGTCGATGCCGGTGTGCACATGCTGTGCATCAAGGACATGGCTGGCCTGTTGCGTCCACCCGCGGCATACCGACTCGTCACTGCACTTCGAGAGCGCTTTGGTCTTCCGGTCCATCTGCACACCCATGACACCTCGGGCGGACAGCTCGCCACCTATCTCGCAGCACTCGAGGCGGGCGTCGACGCGATCGATGGCGCGCACGCTCCGATGGCGGGAACGACCAGCCAACCCTCGCTCTCTGCGATCGTCGCCTCAACCGATCACTCCGAGTTCGCGACCGGCATCGACTTAGATGCGCTCAGCGATCTCGAGCCTTATTTTGAATCATTGCGGCGCCTTTACGCCCCATTCGAGAGCGGCCTTCCCGGCCCGACCGGACGGGTCTACCAGCACGAGATCCCCGGTGGACAGCTCTCAAACCTTCGCCAGCAGGCCGCCGCAGTCGGACTCGGCGATCGCTTTGAAGATGTCGAGCGCCTCTATGCGATTGCAAACAAGATCCTTGGAAACATCGTCAAGGTGACGCCATCGAGCAAGGTTGTCGGCGATCTCGCACTCCAGCTCGCAGCCTCTGGAGCAGATCCCGAAGAGTTCGAACGCGAGCCAGAGCGCTTTGACATCCCAGACAGCGTGCTCGGCTTTCTCGCCGGTGAGCTTGGCACTCCAGCAAACGGATTTCCAGAGCCCTTTCGTACCAGGGCGCTCGCCGGGCGCATGCCCGTACTCAAAGAGCCAACGATCTCCGAACAAGACGAGGCACTGCTTGAGGGACCGACAAGGCGTGACACACTGAGCCGCCTGCTCTTTCCCGGACCGACGCGCGAGTATGAGGACGCGGTCAGTACCTACGGACATCTCTCGCTCCTGTCCTCGAGGGCCTTTTTCTATGGACTTCGCCACGGCGAGGAGACCGAGGTCGAACTCGAGCCCGGCGTATCACTGATCTATGGGCTCGAGGCGATCGGAGAGGCTGACGAGCGCGGAATGCGTACCGTCGTCTGCACGCTGAATGGCCAGTACCGACCACTCTCGGTGCGCGACCGTTCCCTTGGCGTCGATGCCCTGACAGCAGAGCGCGCAGACCAGAACGATCCGACCCAGGTCGCCGCTCCGTTCACCGGAGTCGTCACCATCCGGGTGCGACCGGGCGACGAGGTCAGTGTCGGCACGGTCGTTGCGACGATCGAGGCGATGAAGATGGAGGCGGGCATAACTGCAGCGGTGGCCGGCAGGATAATGGCGCTCACAGTCGAACCGGTGACCTCGGTTCGAGCCGGCGACCTGCTGCTTCGCATCACGCCGACAACGACGTGACCAGCTAGTCTTCACCGGCAACACCTTGCCGCTCACCTTCGCTCGACTAGTCTGACCAACCGGAATGAGAACATTCGATGACGACATTCATTTTTCACCGCAACCTGGAGGGTCCGATGTCACAGGGAACTACCGCACTGGAGCACCGCAAAGCGATCGTCTTGGCGGATCTGCTGCCAGGCACCTTGGTGCGAGATACGCTCCTCGTAATCGGTAGCGCGGCATTCGTAGGCATCCTCGCCCAGATCTCGATTCCGCTCTCTTTCACCCCGGTGCCGATCACCGGACAGACGCTCGGCGTCCTGTTGACCGGCTGCGCGCTCGGTCGTCGACGTGCAGGAATGGCACTCAGCCTTTACTTTCTTGCTGGACTTGCCGGACTGCCGTGGTTCATCCACCACAGTTCGGGATGGCAGGGCCCATCGACGGGTTACCTGATTGGCTTCATCCTCGCCGCGTTCGTCTGCGGAGCGATCGCAGAGCACAAGCCAAACCGAGCCGTCGTCACTACCCTGCTTGCAATGTTCACCGGCGAATTCCTCATCTATCTCGTCGGAGTGCCATGGCTCGCACTCGACATCCACGTGAGCCTCGCAAAGGCGATCGCGCTTGGCCTTACGCCATTCCTCGCAGGTGACGCAATCAAGGCGGGAATCGTCTCGCTGTTGTTGCCAGCGACATGGCGCCTCGTCGGCCGTCGCGCCTAGGCAACCTCGCAAGGGTTTCGAGCAACAGCCAGAGGGCGTCAAATCGCGTCCGCGAAACTCCTCGCCGGATACCATGACACCGACATCTCCGCGGTGCGATTGAACACCTCGCATCGCGTGACCGAGGAGGAACGATGACCACACGACGACGGTCCATTGAGATCGAAGGGGTCGAACATGCAGCACCGATTCCCATGGGCGCTCGCATCGACAACATCATCTATTCGTCTGCGATCATGGGAATCGACCCAAAGACGGGCAAGACCGCTGCAACCGGTGAAGAACAGGTGCGTTATGCATTCGCGAACGTCGCGAAGTTCTTAGCAGCAGCCGGTGTAACACCCGATGACGTGATCAGGATGACCGTGTTGTTGGCAGACATGGATCTTCGCGAATATGTCAATGAGGAGTGGCTAAAGATGTTCCCGGATCCCAACAGCCGTCCGGCACGACACGCGGTCACCCAAAAACTCAACGGAACGATGCTCGTGCAACTCGAGGTCATCGCCGTCGCAAGTGACTGAACGAAAAGACGCCACGGCGACGTTAGGGTGACCAGATCATGGTGACTCTCTCAGTACTTGACCAGACACCCGTTCCTTCGGGTTCAACTCCAGGCGAAGCGATCGCGAACAGCGTCGATCTCGCGAAGAGAGCTGAGGCGCTTGGCTACGCGCGTTACTGGCTTGCCGAACACCACGGTACCTACGGCCTCGCAGGATCTGCCCCGGAGCTGCTCATTGCCCACATCGCCGCAAAGACCAGCACGATTCGCGTCGGATCAGGTGGCGTCATGTTGCCCCACTACAGCGCCCTCAAGGTCGCCGAACTCTTCCGGATGCTCGCAACGATGCATCCCGGTCGGATCGACCTTGGTCTTGGTCGTGCACCAGGTGGCACACCGCTCGCAACACTCGCGCTCCAGCGCAACCGCAAGCATCCCGCCGGAGACGACTTCTTAGAACAGCTCGGTGAACTTCGCGCCTGGCTCGCCGATGATTTTCCAGCCAATCACCCGTTTCAAAAACAACCGGCTACTCCTGTCCCAGACACTCCCCCTGAGCTCTGGCTGTTGAGTTCGAGCGGATATTCCGCGCAGGCGGCAGCGCACTTTGGTACCGGTCTGTGCTTTGCCCATTTCATCAGTGCACATGGCGGCCCAGAGGCAATGAACTATTACCGCGAGCACTTCGCGCGTTATCGTGACGAGGACATCGAACGCTGCGCGATTGCCGTTCGCGTGATCGTCGCAGATACCGATGAAGAGGCCGAACGGCTGAGCGCGAGTACGGACCTGTGGAGGCTTCGACAACGACGCTATGGAGAGCACAACACGGTGCCGACCCCAGAGGAGGCGCTCGCCTATCCCTACACCGATGCCGATCTTTCAATCGTGCTTGATTCGCGTGCGCGGGCAATTGTCGGTGACCAAGAGCGCGTACACCAGGCACTTTGTGAACTCGCGAAAAGTTATGGCGTCGACGAGATCGTCGCGGTCACAATCACCCATGACCACCAGGCGCGCGCGCATTCCTACGAACTGCTTGCACAGGCGTTTGAAATTGCACCGCGATAACAGCGCGACGCTTTGCTAGCGGGCGTGCCACACCCTTGGCCAGATGTCGCCTAGTGAGAAGAGCGCGCCCTCTCGTGGCGAAGTTCTACGTAGCGGTGGCGAAGTACTGCAAGTGCGGCTAGTACGACAGCTGCGAGGATGAGATAGCCGGCGAGCTTGAAGTCGTGCACGACCTTGGTCCACGTCGAGCCAACGCCGTATCCGATGCCGCACAACACACATGCATAGACGAGCGTTCCAATGAAGCTGAACGCGAGGAACTTCGCGTAGGTCATCTTGACGATTCCGGCGATCCACGAGACCGGCAGCCGGAGGACGGGAAGCGCACGTCCGATTGCGATGAAGAACTCTCCGCGGCCATCGAGCCAGTGCTCAGCACGGTCGAGATCTCGCGTGCTGACCAGCACGTATTTTCCATAGCGCTCGACGAGCGGTCGGCCACCCCAGCAAAAGAGGAAATAGGCGCACGAGGAACCGATGAGTTCTGCGAGCGTGCCGAGCAAGATTGCGAGAACGATGTTCATGTGATGCTCATAAGAGAGCACCCCTGCGTAGCCGAAGGTGACCTCCGAGGGGATCGGAATAATGAACGACTGAATCAGCGCGAGCGCGAACAGCGCGAGGTAGCCATGGGTAACAAGGAGGTGTTCCATGCCGGAAGTTTTAGTCGAGAATCCGATGCAAATGGTGTCACATCACCCATTTCATTCACCACGCGACACCGAGGCTCTAACGTTGCCCCATGGCCGTCGAAATCCCGAGCACGCTGAGTCCCTCGAAGCTCGGGAAATTCATGAGCTGCCCCCTTGCCTTTCGATACTCCTACATCGATCACCTTCCTGAACCTGCCAACAAGGCCCAGCTGCGCGGCACGCTCGTACACCGCGCGCTACAGCTGCTCTATGGAGAAGGAGAGGCAAAAGACCGCACCCCAGAGCGCGCGCTCGAGGCGCTCTTGTACGCGCACGTCGAGATGACTGACACCGCGGAGATGGCAGCTCTCGGCTTTGATGACCGCGAAGCCGCTGCCTTTCTCGGTGAGGCAAAATCGCTCGTCAACAACTACTTCACGATGGAAGATCCCGGGTCAGTAGAGCCGATCGGAATCGAACTTGACCTGCGGTCAATGCTCGATGGGGTCGAACTTCGAGGAATCATCGATCGACTCGACCTGCTCCCGAGTGGCGACATCGTGGTTACGGACTACAAGACGGGCCGCTCGCCTCGCGCTGAGCAGTCGCGTTCGCGCCTTCTTGGGGTGCAGTTCTATGCCTATCTCTGCGAGGCGACATTCGGTGTTCGTCCGCGAGAGGTTCGCCTGCTCTATCTCAAGGATCAGGTTGTAATCGTCGAGTCGCCAAATGACCAGACAATGCGTGGACTCAAATCGCGGGCGCTTGCCGTGTGGGCCGCGATCGAACGGGCGTGCGAGACCGAGGACTTCCGGCCCAACCCGACCCAGCTGTGCAGGTTCTGCTCGTTCCAGGCAGTGTGCCCCGCGTTCCAGAGTTAACGCAGCACATCGCATGCACGCCAGATCTGTGGCCTGTGCTCCATGGTCGCTCTGCATGACCTCCTTTAAATGGCGGTGCGCGTTAGCCTGATCGCACATGCTTCGCGACCTGATCAAGACCTTTGACGACCGAGTCGATGCATCCTTTGACGCGCTTCGCGGCAATCGCATAGCCGATCGCACCTTCTACACCGCCTCGGAACTCGGTGATTTCGGTCTGCTATGGGTGATCTTCGGGCTGCTGCGAGCACTGCGTGGCGGAAAACTCAATGAGCGCGCTGCGGTACGCGCGATCATTGCCACCGGGGTCGAGTCATTCATTGTCAACATCATCCTCAAGTCGATCTTCGGACGTGGGCGACCGGTGCGAGAGATCGAACATCCCCTTCCAATCCGTCAGCCGCTCACTTCAAGCTTCCCCTCTGGACATGCAACCGCTGCATTTTGCGGGGCCATGTTGCTGAGCGATGAAGATCCTCTCGCGGGCCTCTACTTCGCGAGTGCGATCGTGGTCGCGCTGAGCAGGATCTACGTCAAGATTCATCATGCCTCTGACGTCGCTGCGGGAATCGTCGTGGGCCTCTCCCTCGGAGCCATCGCAAAGCGTCTCTTTCCGCTCCGCCGGGCACACTGATCGGCCTCGGGTAAGGGCGCTCTATTCCACAATGCCCACAGAGGTCGCGCGACGGAGATCCGGCGCACTCGCTCTAGCATTGGTAGACCTCGAGGGACCGCATACGCCAAGGGAGACCAGGATGAAAGTTGCAATCGTGATGGGGAGCGATTCGGACGAGTCCGTCATGCGCCAAGCCGCAGATGCGCTTGACGAGTTCGGTATCGCCTGGGAGATGCGTGTGCTCTCTGCCCATCGCACACCAGACGATGCGATTGGCTATGCCAGAGAGGCTGCCTCGCGCGACATCGGCGTGATCATCGCAGGTGCCGGTGGTGCTGCACACCTCCCCGGTGTACTCGCTGCAGTCACAACACTTCCCGTTATCGGTGTCCCGGTTGCTCTCAAAGCGCTCGATGGCCTCGACTCGCTGCTCTCGATCGTGCAGATGCCAAGGGGCATCCCCGTCGCGACCGTCGCGATCGACAACGCGAGAAACGCAGGCCTGCTCGCAGTCCGCATGCTCGCGATATCTGATATCGCTCTTCGTGACAAGGTGGCCGATTTCCAGAGGCGACTTGCTGACGAGGTACGCGAACGCGACCAGGCGATGCAAGAACGACTCAGCAAAGCCTGATCAGAGACCCTCAATGTCAAACACGCTGCTCGAACGACTCGGTTACCGGGCAGACGAGACGGTGCTCATTGTCTCGGTCGACGAACTTGGATTCTGTCAGTCGGCGAATGCGGCGACCTATGCACTGCTTCGCGAGAACTACGCGACCTCAACCTCACTGATGGTCCCCGCCCCCTGGGCGCGCGCAGCTGCTGCAGATCATCGCGGAGAGGACGTCGGGGTCAACCTGACAATCATCTCCGAGCTCGAGCGCTATCGATGGGGACCAATCACCCATGCCCCATCGCTGTTAGACGGAGATGGCGCATTTCCGCGCACGGTAGACGATGTCTGGGAACACGCTGACCTTGACGAGGTGCGCAGAGAGTGGCGTGCACAGATTGAACGTGCGGTGCTGTGGGGATTCCAGGTCACCCATCTCGTAACTCACTTTGATGCCGTCGAGCGAAAGCCCGAGTTCTTTGACGTCTATCTCGATCTCGCCGAGGACTTCGGACTTCCGGTGCGACTGAGCGGTACGGGACCTGGGCGAGAGGTTGGCTTTCCGATTCGAGATCTCACGGGTGCACGCGGGGTGCTTACCCCGGACAGCACCATTGAGATCCGTCACCTTGGACAGACTCCAGAGGAGATCTCGCTCGCGATCTCGGCGCTCACGCCAGGGGTACATGAGATCGTCGGTCGCGTCTCCTACGACAGTGCCGAACTACGCGGGGCAACTCCACTGTTCGCGGAACGCGTCAGGACATTTGAACTGTTACAGGGAATCGACTGGAACGATATTGCCGTAAAGCGGACGAACTACCGGACACTCGCCGAGGCGATGCGAAACGTTCGCTGAGATGATTCGCCCGCGCATCAAACGCGGGTGCTCCTCAGCTGTCAGATCGGCAAAAGGCACTCAATAATATTTCGGAACGTACGCCCCACGACCAAGCGCCGCGGATTCAAGCTGATCGATCTCGTCATCGACTCCGCCAACGACCTCAGTCACCCAGTCGAGTCGCTCTTTCAATATGCGCTCGACGCCACCGGTCAGCGTTGAACTTGATACTGCGCAAGATCCACACGCTCCTTGAAGCTCAACCTCGACAATACCGTTGACGTAGTCAGCCTCGACGAGCTCGAGGTCTCCCCCGTCCATCTGAACAGCCGGCCGCAACATCTCAATGATGTCAACCAATGCCTGGCGGCGGCCCTCAATGACCTCTTCACTGAGTTCGGTCACACCATGCACGGCAAGATCACCAGCGCGCGCGAGCTCGCTTTCATCGCCTGGATTGGTCTCGTTCACTGAAGCGTCTTCGCTGGTCGTCATTGGCTTCCTAACATCTTCCTAACACGAATCGGACGTTTGGCTAATGCGTTTTGAGAACCGTACTCGTAAGCTGAATCTTATGCAGCTCGTGATCTTGGCCGCCGGATTCGGACGCCGCTTCGGAGGTTTGAAGCAGCTCGCTCCCGTCGGTCCAAAGGGCCAAGCCATTATGGACTATACGGCCGTTGGCGCAAAATCATGCGGCTACGAGGGCATCATCGTGATCGTACGCGAGGACATCCGCGACGAAATTGCCCAGCACATCGAAAAGAACTGGCCAGCTGATCTGCCTGTCGTGTTGGTCAACCAGGGTCCCGTTCCTGGAACTGCCCAGGCGGTGCTTTCGGCAGCTCCCTATATCCACGGCCCTTTTGGCGTTGCGAATGCAGACGACATCTATGGCGAGCCAGCGCTGCGCGCGCTCATTGGACACTTCGAGACCGGTCCCACTGGGTTCTCCTCCCCTGATGAGGAGCGCGAGCATCATCTACTTGTCGCGTACCACCTGATCCGCACCGTCCTTACCGACGCGACCGTGACCCGTGGTCTGTGTGAGGTCGACGCGGACGACCACCTCGTGTCGATTGAAGAGAACCTGGTCTCGCTGCGTGAGGATGGCTGCTTTGATGCTGAGCCCGTCTTCACCGGCGCTGGTAAGTCTCCACGAGTCCTCGAGGGCAGCGAGTCGGTGTCAATGAACCTCTGGGGCTTTTACCCAACCATTCTGACTCATCTCGCCGAGGCAGTCGATTCCTACGACGCAACCCAATCCGGTCGGCGAGAGCTGCTCCTTCCTGAGGTCATCGGACATGCCGTGCGCTCTGGAGCGGTCAAAGTCCACGTACTTGAGACCGACGAGCGCTGCATCGGCGTGACTCATGCCGAGGATGTCTCGATTGTTCATGAGGAGCTCATTGTTGCACCTCATGAGGGGCTCATCGTTGCACCTCATGAGGAGCTCATTGTTGCATCGAGGCCGCGTGCCGCCTGGCTGAATGCAATCACCCGAGGTCGCACTCGCCACTAATTGCTTGACGAAGTTTGTCTAGGCTCACGACATGGCTCTTGTCTATGTCAATGGTTCGCTCATCGACGAGGCTGAGGCGACGATCTCGACCTTTGACCATGGGCTCGTCGTTGGAGACGGTGCATTTGAGACGGTCCTCTTGTTCAATGGACGCCCCTTCGCGCTCGGTCGTCATCTCGCTCGACTCGATGCCTCTCTCTCTGGTCTGAGACTCTCAACCCCTGATCATTCGCGCATCAAAGATGCGATCGATTCCGTCCTTGAACATGTCACCTATGCACAGGGGCGCATCCGGATCACGGTGACCGGCGGTCACGGCCCGTTGGGATCGGGCCGCTATCCAAGCGATCTCAGCGTCGTCGTTGCGACCGCTGAGCTCACGGAGTCACATGAAAGCGCTGTCGTCGAGGTCGTTCCGTGGCCAAGAAACGAACGCGGTGCACTCGTTGGACTCAAAACGATCTCGTATGCAGAAAACGCGGTAGCGCTGAGCTACGCGAATGAGCGTGGCGCTGACGAGGCGATCTTTACCAATCTCGCCGGCAACCTCTGTGAGGGAAGCGGCTCGAATGTCTTTGTCGTCATCGATAATGAGGTCGTGACTCCTCCTCTTGGCGCTGGCTGTCTCGCGGGAATTACCCGCGGTCTCGTGCTTGAGCACTCAGATGCCACGGAACGCGACATTCCCATCGGCGATTTCCACCCAGACAAAATTGGCGAAGCATTTCTTACCTCGGCGATCCGAGGCGTCGAACCGATTACCAAGATCAATGGTGGCGAATTACGCGTCGGCCCTCACACGCTCAAGATCAAGAGCGACTTCGAAACGCTTCGCCTCAACAACCGCGAACCCTAACCAGCGTCGGAGAGTTTTCAGTCCTCGATGTTCAGACCATTCGCGCGCACCGTGCAAGGTCATCTCGTGAGGGCAACGAGGGCCAGCGGAGATACATCGCCGGGAAGCGATTCGCGATTGATTCGACGAAGCTCAGTGAGGCCTCAACGTCACTGTCAACGTTGACCAGTGCACCGATGAACTTTGTCACAGACCTCTCGAGGATCCTCGCGACAGCTGGCTCGTCTTGATCCCACGATGTTCGACCGAGCAAAACAATGAGCGATTGTGAAATGGTCTGGTTCTGTCTGGCTATCCAATCAAGCTGAGCGAGCGAGCACGCGATGACGACCTTGTCGTCATCAAGTTGCGAGTGTGTGAACCGTGGCGTGTTCGACGCGCGATCGACACGATAGGTGGGACCATCAACGGTGGTGACATCATTCGTCAGCATCTTAGTGATCAGGTCAACCTGTTCTTCGGTGATTAAAAGATCCGCACCTGATGATTCGCGCACATCACCGATCACAAGATGCGCCCTTCCCCCGCTCACAAGATCAAGCCCGCTGAGAAGTTTTGCCAGCACACTCGGGGCACGGCCTGAATGTGACGACAGCATGATCCCGAGCGCAATCGAGGGGACACTCTTCACAAGCGCTGCAAGCGTCACTACGGGATCTAGCTCGGAGTCCGGGAGCTCTTCAAGCACGAGCGCCGATACGCCAAGCGACTCAACACCCCCTGCAAGATCGCGAAGCAATGCGAGCTCATCGAAGGCTCCGAGGGGGAAGATGTGTCGGACGGTCAAGATCGGCTGTGCTCCTCTGTCAGGTCCATTCTTGTGCCAAGAACGCGAAAGTATCGCCAAATGCACGAACGTCGGGAAATTGGCACTCATAATGGAACAATGCCCTCCGCCCGATCGCACTTTGATGACGATCCGATCAGTGGACTCTCGGCCACGGTCACGCGCGTCCAACCCTTCCAGGCAACCAAGAGCTACACCTGCCCGGGCTGTAACAACGAGATCGCGGTGGGTGTTGGCCATCTCGTCGTGGTGCCTCTCGGTCGGGTAGATGAGCGCCGTCACTGGCACAGCTCGTGTTGGGAGCGTCGTCTGACAATACGCCCAGGCCGCTAGCACAGGCCCCTTACGGCAAGTTCACAGGGGAACGGGAGTAGGATGGCCATAGGCCACAGCTAGTGATGTCCGCTCAAAGCTTGGAGCATCGCAAATGAATATCGCATCCGCACTCTCAACGACGATTGGGTCGCAGAGTAATACCACGCTGGTGCTCAGCGGTGTGCTTGCCGTGGTGATCTCAATCTTTGGCTATCGCCTCTCCCAGAGGATCCGAGCGACGCGCGGTGTCACCCCATGGCGTATCCCCTCGTTCGTTTGGGCGCTCATCTGTTTTTTCTTCGCACCCTTTGGATTCGCGCTCGAGCTGATTGCGATCGTCTCGACCAAACCCGAACCTGGGAGTGTCCAGGCAGCTCATGGCACATCGAGTGGTTCGACGAGTTCGACGGGTCAGCCAATCTACGTGCCAAAGAGCCCCGCGCCGTCGAGCACTGAAGAGGCACTCGCAACCTACGCACCAAAGATCCCACCCTCTGGCTACGGAGGCCCCCAGTCCGATCTGCTTGGCAAGCCCGCACTTTTTGGCTGGTACAGGGACGTCTCCGGACGCCACCAGCTTCGTTACTGGGATGGCCGCGACTGGACCGGACACGTTTCGGACAACGACACGCAGGGCGAGGATCCGATCAGCTAGCTCTTTCCTGGCGATGGTTGCGGCCGGTGGTTACTGCACACAAATTCAGGAGATCCGCCCAGATACGCGAGCAAGCCTGATTTGGTCGCCCCTCAATTGCAGCTGGCAGGCGCGCGATGAGAATCGACCCGAGCTCGTGAACGAGCAACGTCCCCAACGTGGTGCCGCGCACCCAAACCAAATGCCGATGTTCATCACCATCGCGAACGTAAGGGTGCAGACTCATCGACAATCTCTCTCTTCGTGAGCGGCAAATGGACGCTCAATTCCACCTCTCACGCACCTGTACCTCAGATGGGTCACGCCAACTTGTGGTGTGTGTTCACTACGTCAAAAGACAGCTCATCGGGAGGTCCAGCAAATCCTGTATCACCGACTTCACGCAGACTCGGGGCCAACGTCTCGTCGCGAAATCGCTCCCAGGCTCCCTTTGATTCGAACAACCCTACGATCATCCAGCCTTCTTCTGATGGCCCAGAAATCTCCAGGATCTCTCCGGGGACAAGTCCGCCGCCCGCGGGATCGACCTTGGCCGATACCGCTTCGAACTGGGCCTGTGTGGCGCCTTTGAAATGGTGCACGATTGCATACGTCATCTTGCGCTCCTTTGGTCCTCACTTGGTCGAATCGTGCTTTCGTTTCTAAATCTGGCAAGCACCATCGACGACACCGATCCTGCCGTCAACCTCGGCTCCGTCCTCAAGGATCCGAAACTTGACCGGATCTGCCGGAAAAGTCTCGCCCTCGCCGGGCCGAGTGATCTTGACGGTCATTCTGTCGACTCCTACAGAGTCAATAGCAGTGCGTCAGTCGCGGATTCGTCGAATGCCCGTAGTGTCTGTGTCGAAAGGTTTCCCTGCATCCCGATTTGGAGCATGAGTTTTGCAGCCGCTTCGTCGTCGGGCGCCTCGGCAATGGCCACGATGTCGTACGGTCCCATCGTCAGGTAGATCTCTTGAATAGAGCCACCCATCGACTTCGCAATATCGCGTGCGGCCGCCCGACGTTTGCTCGATTCCTTTACCGTCTTGATCCCTTGCTCGGTGAACTTGGCAAGCATTATGTACGTAACCATCCGGCGATACCTCCCGAAGTAGGTGTTGATACATCAATTTTCAAAATGAGACTAGTTGGATCATGGAGTCTCGATAGCTCGTCTGTCAAGGAGAAAGCATTTGACTGCTCCCACGACTGAAGCCGTGGGATTCTAAGGCTCAGGCTGCCAGGGTTCTCGCGGGAACCCTGGTCTTGATGCCGTCGACACCTTGCCCGGACAACAGTCCAGCCGGGTTTTGACGAACACGAGCGGGGTTGAGGTTCCTTGCGGCATTACGATCTCGATCGATCTCGAGACCACAGCCGCCACACCGAAACACCCGGTCGGACAACTCCAAGCGGATCTTGGCTATTGACCCACACTGGCTACACCGCTGTGTGGAGTACGCAGCGGGAACTTTTACGATCTCGGCACCGGTCTTTGTAGCTTGGTGTTCGAGGACACGGACGAACTGGCTCCAACCAGAGTCGCTAATCGCACGGCTGAGACCGGTTTTGGCACGCCTGTGGCCAACTCGCTTGGACCTTGCCATCATGTTTTTTACCCGGAGGTCCTCGACTCCAACCTGGTCGTAGTTGGCGACAAGCCCGTGGGCCGCTTTGTGTTGGAAGTCCAACCGCTGCGATGCCACTTTGGCGTGTTGGCGGGCGAGACGGGTCTTTGCTCTGGCTCGGTTCTTCGAGCCTTTCTTCTTCCTCGCCATGTTGCGTTGAGAACGGGCCAGGGCCTTTTGTGCGTGACGTAGGTAACGAGGGTTTTGCACATCGTGCTCGGCATCTTCGACCGTTGCGAAGGTCGTCAACCCAACATCGAGGCCGGTTGAGCTGCCAGTCGAACGAACGCGTACTTCAGGCACCTCGATTCGACAGACGAAGCTTGCCCAGTAGTGCCCGCAGCGATCTTTGTAGACGGTCACCGACGAGGGATTAGAGGCAAGCTCGCGGCTCCACACGACCCGAAGTGCGGTCCTGCTGCCGCCAACAGCAACATGCAACCTGCCGTCTTTGACGGCAAATCCGTTTTTAGTCCACCGTGCCGAATGGTGCGTGGCCTTTTTCTTGAAGGTCGGCCTTCGTGCCGGGTTCTGCTTATCGAAAAAAGCGACGATCGACTTATAGAGGTCGCGCACGACCTGTTGTTCGGGAACCGACGGCTGGCCCCGGAGCCAGTCGAGCTCTTTGCGACGCAGTGTCAGAGCCCTGTCTGCTTCGCCATATTGAACGGAACGCTGTTCGTTCTTCCACGCATCGGTCCAATCGCCAAGCGCTCGGTTCCACACAAACCGACAAGAATCGAACACGCCCTTGAGTTGGTATGCCTGCGCCAGAGTCACTCTTAGTCGATACTTGTAACGAACCTCGATCTGTCGCACCTAAGCCACAGGTCTCTGATGCACGACGTATCGACGAACGACTTCGAGTGGTGCACCACCGAGCGTCGATACGGACCACGAAGGACTCGGGAGCGATGGCAGACGACGAAGATGGGGAGACTCAGCTCGGGTGCGGCGCGATGATCGTCCTTCCAGAACCTGTAGCGCTTTTGAGAGCCAAACCGTTGGAGCCAGCACTATGAGAGGGTGCACATCGTCGGGCATGACTTCAATCTCGATCACTTTGTCGCCAAGATCTTGAACAACCTCCATGATGACTAGCCTGAGTCGACCATCGACACGAGCACCGAGCACACGTCTGCGATATCTGGGGCACCAAATCAGGTGGTACTTCGCTGGGTACACAGCTTTGTCTGTCGACCGGTAGTTCACAACAAAAATCTACGTGTCAGGTGTGTCAGTATCGGCTCTTTGAGCCGAGCGGGGCTCTACCTCCCACAGCTAAAGCAGTGGGCTTCCCGCCCCACACCCCATTTTGGTGAAGATTTCACTAGGCACGGGCCCAGCTTGGGGCCCAAAAGAACGCACGCGGCGCGTGACGATCCTGCAAATCAAGTGCAGCCTACGACGTTCGAAATTTTGTTCACTGTCAGCCGAGTCAGTTGTTAGAGAAATAGGCTGGTCCGACTTGGCGATGCCCCTCAAAGCGACCATCGTCATCCCCCAGAGGCCAATGATGGCTAGCAATACACCAGCTAATTATGCCATCCAACTTCGTCTTCTTTTGAGGACACGCGAAATATGTCGCTACTCATTTAAAACGAGCGTCGTAACGAAAACCCCCGATGAATCCCTTGACGGTGCAATGACGCCCTTCGACCAAGGAAGACAATCCTTCAGATATTCACTCCTCCCAGCCCGTTGACATCCTCGGGAAGGGCTTCGACATTGACATCTTTGAACGTCACGACATTGACCGATGGCACAAATCGGGCAGGACGGTACATGTCCCAGACCCAAGCATCACGAAGCGTGACGTTGAAGTAGGTCGTTCCACCGGAATCAGCGGGAGAGACATTGACCTCATTCGCGAGATAGAAACGGCGATCGGTCTCGACCGCGAAGCGAAACATCGGCAGTACCGCGCGGTACTCCTCGTAGAGAGCGAGCTCTATCTCTGCTTCAAAGCGTTCAAGATCCTCTTCAGCGCCCATCGCGACTCACCTACCTGACATCGTGACAAGCTCGCGCCATCTGGTTCTTGTTTCGAACGCCCGACACGGGTACTGCAACTGAGGGACTAATTCGTGCGACGTTCCTTGATCTTTGCCGCCTTGCCGACGCGATCACGCAGGTAGTACAGCTTTGCGCGACGAACGTCGCCATGGGTGACGACTTCGATCTTTGCGATGATTGGAGAGTGCACCGGAAAGCTGCGCTCGACACCAACACCGAAGCTGACCTTACGCACGCTGAAGGTCTCTCGCGCGCCAGAGCCCTGACGACGGATGACCGCTCCCTGGAAGACCTGGATGCGCTCGCGAGTTCCCTCGACAACGCGGACATGCACCTTGACGGTGTCGCCGGGACGGAACTCGGGAATGTCGTCCCGCAGGGTGTCACGATCGACAAGATCGGTCGGGTTCATGGTTCGTTACTCTCCTCAACAGATGCATCACCGCTGGCTGCGGTCAAAAAATTCCCTGTGGAATCCTCAGCGATATGCCCTAGAGGATAGCCGTATTGGGAGAGCAACTCTACCTCGGCCCTGCCGAGCCCTCCCCTGGCCTCGATGAGGTCAGGGCGCCTCTCGAGAGTGCGCACCAGAGACATGGCGTGACGCCAGCGCCTGACCTCCTCGTGGTTTCCAGACAACAGCACCTCGGGGACCGATATCGCCCGGAAATCCGCTGGTCGCGTGTACTGGGGGTATTCGAGCAGCCCGTCAGCAAAGCTCTCCTCGACGATCGAGGAGTCATTGCCAAGAACACCCGGAACGAGCCGAACGACCGCCTCGATCACCACCAGCGCTGCCAGCTCACCACCGGCGAGTACGACATCTCCGATCGAGAGTTCATCATCGACAAGCTCATCGATCACCCGCTGGTCAACACCCTCATAGCGACCACACAACAGGGTGAATCCGCTAGAACGCTGTGAGAGTTCGCGGGCTGCCTGTTGGTCAAAGCGCCGTCCCGAGGGGCTCAACAAGATGATCGGTCGCGGAGGGCGCTGTTGTTCAACGACGGCAAAGATCGGATCGGGTGCCAGCACCATGCCTGCCCCTCCGCCGAAGGGAGAATCATCGACGCTTCTTCTCGCGTCGGTCGCCCCATCACGCAGATCATGCACCCGAAGCGAGAGTTGTCCCTCTCTCTGTGCGCGACCGACGATGCTCTTTTCACAGTACTCCGTGATCATCTCGGGAAAGATCGTCAGGACGTCAACCGGCAGACCTTCGGGCGATCTGGTGTCTCTTGCACCTCGCGGGGAGTCGTCGGTCACTCGTCAAACAGCCCGTCGGGAATATCGACATAGACATGTGTCTCGTTGGTCTTGGTAATGAAACGGACGGGAATGTAGAACCGGCCATCGATCACCAAAAGATCGCTCGCTGGATTTGCCTGAACCGAGGTGACAGCTCCACGCAACGTCTGATGTTGGTCGATAACCTGACAGCCGATCAGCTGGTGAACAAAGAGCGCATTCTCATCCATGATCGACTCCGCGAGCAGAACCACACCATGCAACGCCTCGGCATCTTCGCGGCGATCCACTCCCTTGAAAGAGACGATCCAACGTTTCTGAAATGGGCGCGAGGCAACAACCTCTAATGAACTGATCTGGTCGCTCGCGTTCGGAAGCTCACGCGCTCGCTGGATGACAAGCATGCTGCCGGGCGAAAGACGTTCTTCGCGATTGGTCAAAAGCTCAACAACGACCTCGCCACGTAGTCCGTGCGCCCGAGCAATCTTCGCGACCTCAAGAAGCGCCATTGGCGCGATGTACGACGGCTCAGTCGACGATGTCGACCGAGGCGTCTTGCCCGTCGCGTGCGCCTGCGGCACGGACCACGGTTCGCAGTGCCTGTGCGACGCGCCCGCGTTTGCCGATGATCCGACCCATGTCTGCAGGGTTGACGTGCAAGGAGAGTTTGAGGCCATTTCGGCCCGGACCCGCATCAACGACAACGGCCTCTGGGTCGTCAACGATCTGGCGCGCGATGTGCTCGAGCACGGCCTGCGCGGTTCCCCCGGCGACGCGATTCGCGTGCTCTGGGGTGGCGTCGATCTCGTCGACCTCTACGTCGAGCTCGTCATCAAGCTCGTCATCAAGCTCGTCATCAAGCTCGTCATCAAGCTCGTCATCAAGTTCATCTTCGATGGTCGATGACGAGAAGTCTGGGCCCTCAAAGAGCGATGAATCAGATGAAGAATTGGTCAAGGCGACGACTCACGCGCTCTTGTCTTGGGACTTTGTCTTCGACGGGGACTTGGTGCCACGTGCCTCGTCAAACTGTGCCCATGCACCAGAGATGACAAGAATCTTCTTCACGGTCTCGGTCGGCTGTGCACCCTTTTGCAGCCAGGCGATCGCCTTGTCGTTGTCGATATTGACAACCGACGGCTCTTGGCGGGGCTGGTAGGTACCAACAATTTCAATGAATCGACCGTCTCGGGGAGAGTGGCTGTCCGCAGCGACGACACGATAGGTCGGTTGCTTCTTCTTGCCCATGCGCATCAGGCGGAGCTTTACAGCCACATCAAGTCCTTCTCTTTCTTTCGATTAGCGATCATCAGAGCACTCAAGTATGGGACATATTTGTCCGGTGCTCGAACGGGGAAACAGTTTAGCTCAGATGACCTGCTTATTTAGACGAGGGCGTAACCCGCCCTCCCTTCTTCTTTCGGCCCTTTGCGGCCCGGGCGAGCCCCGCTGCCATCACCGAGGAGCGCATCATCTTCTGCATCTCCTTGAACTGTCTGAGCAGGTTGTTGATCTGTGTCGTCGAGGTGCCAGAGCCATGTGAGATACGAAGTCTTCTGGAACCATCGATCAGCGTCGGGGTGACGCGCTCCTCGGGGGTCATCGAGCGGATGATTGCCTCGATGCGCGCAACATCACGATCTTCGATCTTCGCGTTCTTCATCTCCTTGGGAAGCCCTGGCATCATGCTCAATACGCTCGAAAGCGGACCCATCTTCTTCATCTGCTGAAGCTGGTCAAGAAAGTCCTCAAAGGTGAACTTGCCCTGGCGAAGACTCTCCATCGCCGCCGTGGCCGTCTCTTCGTCATAGACACTCTCGGCTCTTTCAATCAGTGAGAGCACATCTCCCATGCCAAGGATCCGGCTTGCCATGCGATCGGGATGGAAGCTCTCAAAATCACCAACGCGTTCGCCGGTCGAGACGAAGGCAATCGGGCGTCCAACAACGGACTTGACCGAGATCGCGGCACCACCTCTGGCATCGCCATCGATCTTCGAGAGGATGACGCCGTCAAGTTCAAGTGCCAGATGAAACGCCCGAGCGGTCTGGACTGCGTCCTGACCGGTCATCGCGTCAATCACCAAAAACGTGTAGTCCGGATCTATCGAGTCATGGATGGACCGCACCTCGGCCATCAACGGCTCATCGATCGTGATACGACCCGCGGTGTCGACAATCACCACGTCACGACCGACGCGTACCGCCTCGGCGACTCCGCGTCTCGCGACCGAGAAGGGATCGGAGGCCTCAGAGAAGACCGCAACGCCAACCTCGCGGCCAAGCACCTTGAGCTGCTCAACCGCCGCTGGGCGCTGCAGGTCCGCTCCAACAAGAAGTGGATGACGGCCCTGTTGTTTGAACCACAGCGCGAGTTTTGCTGCAGCTGTGGTCTTTCCCGAGCCCTGGAGACCGGCGAGCAGGACGATCGTCGGAGGAATCGACGCATAGCGCAGCGTGAAGGTCTCGCCACCGAGGGTCTGCGTGAGTTCTTCGTTGACAACCTTGATGACCTGTTGTGCGGGTGTCAGGCTCTTGGAGAGCTCTGCTCCAGAACAGCGCGCGCGGAGTGCCTCGATGAGGTCGCGCACCACCTCAAGCGCGACGTCTCCCTCCAACAGGGCGACTCTGATCTCGCGAAGAACCTCGTCGACCTCGGCATCACCAAGTCTGCCGCGTCCCTTGAGGCGCGTAAAAATCTCGTCAAAGCGATCGGTGAGGGTCTCGAACATGGCTTTCGCAAGGTTAGTCGGACATCCTGGCTGGCCCGCTGGCCAGGATCTGCCAGATCAGGTGCCAAACGGCTTACTCGCGCTCGCCCTCTTCAAACAACGCCGCAGCGAATTCGACCGGATCAAACACGACAAGGTCGTCGATCTGTTCTCCAAGACCAACTAGCTTGATCGGCAGGCCAAGTTCATGTCGGATCGCGAGCACGATCCCGCCCTTCGCGGTGCCGTCAAGTTTGGTAAGCACCACACCGCTTACCTCAACCGCTCTGGCGAACTCACGCGCCTGAGTGAGGCCATTCTGACCCGTCGTTGCATCAAGAACGAGCAGCACCTCGGTCACTTCGCCGGGTTCGCGATCAGCAACACGACGGATCTTTTTCAGCTCTTCCATGAGATTGGTCTTGTTCTGCAGCCGCCCGGCACTATCTGCGAGCACAAGGTCCGCACCCCGGGCGTGTGCATGCGCAATCGCGTCATAGACAACCGAGGAGGGATCGGCTCCGTCTGCTCCCTGGACGATGTCTGCGCCGCTTCGCACTGACCAGAGCGCAAGCTGATCGCCTGCAGCTGCGCGGAAGGTGTCACCGGCCGCGAGCACGACTGAGTGGCCGCTCGCAACCTCGCGTCCAGCGAGCTTGCCGATCGTTGTCGTCTTGCCGACTCCATTCACGCCAACAAAGAGCCATACCGTGGTGCGCAGGTGTGACCGATGGAGTTCTCGGTCCTCGCCATCAAAGAGGGCGATGATCGAAGCCTCGAGATCGCGGATCATCTCCTCGAAATCTCCGCTCAGCTCCTTCGTCCGAAGCTTCGCGCGGAGTTGACCGAGCAGGAACTGAGTCGTCGAGATACCAACATCAGCAAGGATGAGCGCCTCCTCAAGCTCCTCGAGTGTCTTCTCGTCGACCCTCTGTCGCCGTCTCAGACCGAGTAGCGGTGTACGAAGGACGCCACGCGAGCGACCAAAACGCGAACGGCGCGTACGTTCGACCGCGTCGTCTTCGGTCTCTTCATCTTCGAAAAGATCAGTTTCGCTGACTGATCCGTTGAGATCGGTCCCGAGAGGGTCAGGTCCAGAGTCGTCCAAGTCGCCTTGTGCTTCAGCTGACGGGGCCTCGACCTCCCGGTTTCGCCGAAACAGCATCAGCGCAGTTCTGCGTTGTGACCCGCACCCTCGTCGGAATCAGCGGCAACGGACGAGGGAGTCGGACCTGATTTGCGTACGCGTTCACTGACGACACGTGATGCACCACCGGGCTGCATGGTCACGCCATAGAGCGCGTCGGCATACTCCATCGTCTTTTTCTGGTGCGAGACAATGATCAGCTGGGCCTCTGAACGAAACTCGTCGACGAGTTTCAAGAAGCGAAAGAGGTTGGGCTCATCGAGCGCTGCCTCGACCTCGTCCATCAGATAGAACGGCGAGGGCCGTGAGCGAAAGACCGCAAAGAGAAACGCAACCGCGACTAAAGAGCGCTCGCCACCTGACAAGAGCGAGAGCCTTCGGACATTTCGTCCCGCAGGTCTTGCCTCGATCTCGATACCGGTTGTGAGAAGGTCATCAGGCGCAGTCAACACGAGCTGGCCCGACCCACCGGGAAAGAGCGAAGCGATGAGCTCGCCATAGTGATGTTGCACGTCAGCAAAGGCGCGCGAAAAGACATCGACGATCTCCGCGTCGATTACGCGGATCACCTGATTCAATTCACGTCGCGCACTTCGCACATCTTCGAGCTGAGTCTCGAGAAAGCTGTTTCTCGCCTCAAGCACGAGGAGTTCTTCGCGCGCAAGCGGATTGACCGGCCCGAGCG
>Ga0307373_10002037_pt1 | contig 36970 bp, 35 predicted proteins | sample OX2MG_FD_202534 | JGI IMG/M metagenome (GOLD analysis project Ga0307373, IMG submission 202534) | Soil microbial communities from Risofladan, Vaasa, Finland - OX-2 | ecosystem: Environmental > Terrestrial > Soil > Coastal area > Acid sulfate soil | place: Finland: Risofladan, Vaasa | collected...
GACCATGAGCACGCATCCCAATACGACGGCGACCCGATCGGCATCGATCACCGCGATCTCGATGTCCAGATCGCGCGGCGCGACCGTCGCGCCCGCAAGCGCTCGCGCCGCGGATCCCGCCAGCATCCACTCGATGTCCACCGAGCCGAGTCGACGCGCGAGCTCGGCGAGCGCGGCTGCGATCCGTGGCGGTAGCCGCCCGTCTAGACTGTTGGACTCGTGAGCCACGATCGTTTCTACGTCACCACACCGATCTACTACGTGAACGCCGAGCCCCACGTCGGGCATGCGTACACCACGATCATGGCGGACATCTTCGCGCGCCATCATCGGCAACGTGGGGAAGATGTGTTTTTTCTGACGGGCACCGACGAGCATGGTGCCAAGATCGCCCGCGCCGCCGAGGCCGCCGGCCACACCCCCAAGTCGCATGCCGACACGCTGTCGGCCAAGTTCCGCGACCTCGGGCGGGTCCTGGAAGCGAGCAACGACTTCTTCATCCGCACGACGGACGCAGCGCACATCACCGAAGTGCAGCGCGTCCTGGGCATCCTCCACGCACGGGGCGACATCTACAAAGGCAGCTACGGCGGTTGGTACTGCACGCCGTGCGAGGCGTTCTACGTCGATGGCGAGCTGGCGGAGGACCACACCTGCCCCATCCACGGCACGCCGGTCGAATGGCTCGAGGAGGACAACTGGTTCTTCCGCTTGTCGGCGTACCGTGAGCGGCTGCTGGCCCATTTCGATGCACACCCCGAGTGGGTGGTCCCGACGCCGCGGTACAACGAGGCACGCCGCATGATCGAGTCCGGTCTCGAGGACCTGTCGATCTCGCGCTCGCAGATCTCCTGGGGTGTACCGGTGCCGTGGGACCCTGAGCAGGTGATCTACGTGTGGGTCGACGCGCTGTTCAACTATTGGACCGCACTCGGCTACGGCGCCGGTGGGGACGGCATGCGCTATTGGCCGCCGGACCTGCAGCTGATGGCCAAGGACATCCTCAAGTTCCACGCGGTGATCTGGCCGGCCCTGCTGATGGCGGCCGAGATCGAGCTCCCCCGGCGCCTGGCCATCCACGGCTACGTGCTCAAGGGCGGCGAGAAGATGAGCAAGACGACCGGCAACCTCGTCGACCCGTTTCCGTTCATCGAGAACTACGGCATCGATGCGCTGCGCTATTACCTGAGCCGGGAGATTCGGTTCGGCGAGGACGGCACGTTCAGCGCGGAGGGATTCGACGCCCGCTACACCGGTGAACTGGCCAACGAGCTCGGCAACCTGCTCAACCGCACCGTCAGCATGATCGACCGCTACCGCGGCGGTGTGGTGCCGGCGGACCAGGGCGAGGATCGCGCACTCGCCGACGAGGTCGCGCAGCGGCAGGCCGAGATCGTGGCGGCATTCGACGCCGCCGACATCACCCGTGCCGTCGAGGCGGCGTGGGTGCTAGTGCGGGCGCTCAACCGACTGGTCGAACAGCGCGCGCCCTGGGTGTTGGCCAAGGACCCGGGCACGGCGACCGACCTCGATCAGGTGCTGTTCTCGCTCGCGGCCGGATTGACGTCCGTGCTGGTGCTGCTGTGGCCGATCATCCCGGGCAGCGCCGCGCGCGCGCTCGCATCGCTCGGCCAGGATCCGTCGCAGGTCCTCCTCGCGCGCGCCGCCTGGGGCGACGGGATTGCCGGTGCACGGGTGACGGCGATCCCGCCGCTATTTCCGCGCATGGAAGGACGCCCGGAGTAGTCGACACGCACGCTCACCTGGAGTCCTGCGAGGGCGGGATCGAGGCGGTCCTGGCGGCGGCCTCCGAGCACGGCGTCGATCGCATCGTCGGCATCGGGATGGGACGCGCGTCGAGCCTGGCCACCGTCGCCCTCGCCGAAACCCATACCGCAATCTGGGCGGCCGTCGGGGTGCATCCCAACAGCGCTGCGGCATGGACCGATGCCGATATCGAGTGGATCGCCGCGCTCGCCCGCCATCCCCGGGTCGTGGCGATCGGAGAATGCGGGATGGACTTCTACCGCGACACGGCCACCCCGGCCCAGCAGGAGCGGGCGTTTCGCGCGCAGATCGCGATCGCGCGCGCGGCCGGACTGCCCCTGGTCATCCACACCCGCGATGCAAGCGTCGCCACGCTGAAGGTGCTCGGCGAGGATGCCACGGGGCTCGTCGTGGTTCTGCATTGTTTCTCGATGGTCGAGCACCTCGACAGGGTCATCGACGCCGGCTGGTACGCGAGCTTCGCCGGACCGTTGACGTACAAGCCCAACGACGCGCTGCGCGCGGCCGCCGCCCAGATGCCCGCCGATCGCATCCTGGTCGAAACCGACAGCCCCTACCTCGCGCCGGTCCCGCTGCGGGGCAGGCCGAACCAGCCGGCATACGTCGCCCACACGCTCGCCAAATTGGCCGAGGTCCGCGGGCTCGACGTCGCCACCTGCGATGAACTCACCACCACCAACGCCGCCCGCGTCTTCGGCTGGTAACCCCGCGCCCAGCGCGCGGGTCCGGGTAATCCGCCTGCTCGCGGAGCATGGACTGTCCCCGAACACCGACCTCGGCCAGCACTTTCTGGCCGACGAGAATTTGGTCGACCTGTCGCTCCGCGAGGCCCATCTACGCCCCGACGACGTCGTGCTCGAGGTCGGTGCAGGCGTCGGCGTCCTGACCCGCGCGCTGGCGGGTGGCGTGGCGTGGGTCCATGCGGTGGAGATCGACCGACGTCTCGCGCCACTGCTCGCCGAGGTACTGCACGGCCAGTCCAACGTCACGGTCCACTGGGATGACGCGATGCGCCTTGCACTCGGGACGCTGTCTCCCGCGCCCACGGCGCTCGTCAGCAACCTGCCATACGCGATCGCGACCCCCGTCGTCGTCGAGAGCACCTGGCAGCTGCCCGCGCTGCGGGTCTGGTCGGTGATGGTCCAACGCGAAGTCGCCGACCGCTGGTTGGCGCACCCCGGTGACCCGAGTTACGGCGCGCCGTCGGTCATGATCCAACTCGCGGCCCAGCCGGCATTCCGACGCAACGTCGGCCGCGAGGTGTTCGTGCCGCGCCCGCGCGTCGATTCTGCGCTGGTGGTGCTGCGACGCACCGGACCTGGCGCCGCGCCTGCGCTGAGGGGCATCGTCCGCGCCGCGTTCGCCCAACGGCGCAAGACCATCGCCAATAACCTTGCCGCGCACGGGCTCAACCGCGCGGATGTCACCGACCTGCTTGACGAACTCGGACTTCCTGCCGCGGCCCGGGCCGAACATCTCGCGCCGGACCATTACCGCATCCTCGCCGAGCGACTGCCATGGCCGACCACCTCGTAATCCCCGCGCCGGCTAAGCTCAACCTCGTGTTGCGCGTCGGTCCACGCGCACCGGACGGCTACCATCCGCTCGGCACGCTTCTGGTCGCCCTGGCGGGCCTCGAGGACACGGTGACCATCGCCGCGGCCCCGTCGCGCACGCTGTCGTGCCCGGGCGCACCCGACGGCCCGGCGAATCTCGCCTGGCGCGCAGTTGATGCGCTTGAGGCGGCGTGTGCGCGGCCACTGCCCGCCAGGATCGACATCGTCAAGCGCATCCCGATGCAGGCCGGTCTGGGCGGTGGATCGAGCGACGCCGCTGCCGTGCTCATCGGACTTACCGCGCTGTACAGGCTCGGACTCGACGTCCGCGAACTGGAGCGGCTGGCGGCGGATCTCGGCTCCGACGTCCCGTTCTTCGTGCGCGGCGGCACCCAGTGGGCGACCGGCCGCGGCGAGCGGTTGCTGCCCCGCTCACGTCCGACCGACCTGTGGGCCGTCATCTGCGGCCCGGTGGCGCCGCTGTCGACCACCGAGGTGTATCGCACCTTCGACCGGCTCGGCCACTGCGGCGCGATCGACCCCGCTCCGCCGACCGAACCGTGGACCTCCGGAGGATGGGTCGGCAACGATCTCTGGCAGGCCGCGCGGACGCTCGCCCCCGAGCTCGGTGCCGCGGCAGACGACCTGGCGCGTCTCGGCGCGCACGAGGTCCTGCTGTGCGGAAGTGGCGGCGCGATGGCCGGGCTCTGGACCAGCCGCGCCGCCGCCGAGGCCGCCGCCGGCCAGCTTCGATCGGTGATCGCGGTCACGTCACCGCGTCCGCGCGTCACCGGGACCGGATGACCGGGCACGAAATCCAACGCGCGATACACTCAGTCGACCGTGGATAATCAGCAGCCCATCATCATCGAACAGCACGCCCACGGCAGGGGACCGGGCATGGGCGGCGGCCCGACCAGCGTCCTGCGTCGACGACGTTGGTCCATCGCCGCAGGGCTCGCGCTCGCCGAGATGCTCTACGTCATCGTCGGGCGGCCCACGTGGTTTCTCGCCTCGCTCGTCGCGCTGCTGGTTCTGGTGCTGGCCGTGCTCGGCATCCGGCACCTGCGTCCAGGAATTCTTCGCGATGCACTGATGATCGTCGCGATCTCGCAGGGACTCGTACTCGTAATACCCATCGCGATCACCGCCTCATTCGCCCTCGGTCTGCTGCTGGCGGTGTTGGTCATCATCGGGGTTGCCATCTTCGCCTTCCGGCTCGGCGCGTAGCTGACTGCGCGTCCGCGGCGCCCGCCGCCGGCGATATATCACCTGTAAATCATCGCCCCACTACCGGGTTCCACCGATCCGCGTCAGACTAGGGACGATGCTGAACTCGTCTGACGCCACGGCAACGCCGATCGATCTGCGCGATCCGGCGCTCTACACGAACCGCGAGCTGAGCTGGCTGGACTTCTTCGCGCGCGTGCTTGCCCAAGCCGAGGACCCGGCGGCCCCACTGCTGGAGCGATGCCGGTTCCTGTCGATCTGCGCGAACATCCTCGACGAGTTCTTCATGGTGCGGGTCGCTGCGATGCAGGAGGCCGCCGCCGCAGGCCGGCGCCCGTCGACACCGGATGCCATGCCGCGCGACGAGGTCATCTCCGCCGTGGGAATCCGCATCCGCGAGCTCATCGTCGAGCAGGTGCGCATCTGGACCGAGCACGTGCATCCGGCCCTCTGGCAGGTGGGCATCCTCATCACCAATGTGGCGGACCTGACCGACGACCAGCGCGCCAAGGCGGCCGAGCTGTACGACAATCAGATCGCCCCGACCCTGACGCCGCTGGCGGTCGGCCCGGGCCTGCCGTTCCCGTACATCTCCGGGCTGTCGCTGAACCTCGGCCTGATCGTCCGCGATCCCGAGACCCAGGAGCAGCGCTTTGCGCGGGTCAAGGTCCCGCCGGGTCTGCCGCGGCTGATGCCGATCGGGGCACACCTTGTTCCGCTCGAGCAGCTCATGGCGGCCCACATCGACCGGCTGTTTCCCGGCATGGACGTTGTGGAGTGTGTCCAGTTCCGGGTCACGCGGGACGCGGACTTCGACATCTCCGAAGACGCGGACGACCTGCTGGGCGCGGTCCAGGACCAGTTGCGCCAGCGCCGCTTCGGCCATGTGGTGCGCCTGGAGATCCAGGAAGGCGCCTCACCGATGATTCTGGAGGAACTGTCGCGGGCGCTGGAAGTCGCCCCCAAGGACATCTACACAGTGCCCGGTCTGCTGGATATGACCTGCTTGGGCAAGGTCGCCAACATCGACCTTCCGGAACTCAAGTTCGAGCGGTGGGAGCCGGTGATCCCCCGGCGCCTGCGCTCTCTCGACGACGAGCCCGTTGACATGTTCAGCGTGATCCGTCACCGGGATCTGATCGTCCATCACCCCTACGACGACTTCACGGCCAGCGTCGAGCGTTTCGTCGTCAACGCGGTCGACGATCCGGCGGTGCTCGCGATCAAGCAGACCGTGTATCGCACCAGCGGCGACTCGCCGATCGTGCCGGCCTTGATCCTGGCGGCTGAGCGGGGCATCCAGACGGTCTGCCTGGTGGAGGTCAAGGCCCGCTTCGACGAGGAGCGCAACATTCGCTGGGCCCGCGGGATGGAGCGCGCCGGGGTACACGTCGTCTATGGCATTCCCGCCCTGAAGACCCATGGCAAGTTGTGCCTGGTCGTCCGTCAGGAAGGCGACGCCGTCGTGCGCTACGTGCACATCGGCACGGGCAACTACAACCCCGCCACGGCCAGCCTGTACACCGACCTGGGGCTGTTCACCTGCGATGCGGACATCACCCGCGACGTCGCGAATCTGTTCAATTACCTGACCGGATTTGGACAGCCGCCGGAATACCAGAAGATCCTGGTCGCCCCGGTACACCTGCGTGACGGCCTGATCGCCGAGTTTGACCGGATAGTCGAGGCCCACCGTGCCGGGACACCCGGGCGCGTGGTCATGAAGCTCAACGCCTGCATCGACGGCCCGATCATGGAGGCGATCTACCGCGCCTCGCAGGCGGGCGTGAAGGTCGACTTGATCGTCCGCAGCATCTGCGGCCTGCGCCCCGGCGTCGCCGCAGTCAGCGATAACGTGCGGGTCATCTCGATCGTCGGGCGCTTCCTCGAGCACGGACGGATCTTCGCGTTCCATTCCGGAACGCAGCCCCGCGTGTTCATCGGGTCCGCCGACATGATGGTCCGGAACCTCGACCACCGTGTCGAGGTGATGACCCCGGTCGACGATCCCGCGTGCCAGCGCGAGTTACTGGAGGCCATGGACCTGATGCTCGCCGACACCCGACTCGCGTGGGAGCTGCACCCCGACGGCAGCTGGGAGCACCTGCGCGCGGAGCCCGGCCGCGAGCCGTTCAACAGCCAAGAGGCCCTCATGCGACGCGCCGTCGCCAGCTAGCGACCCGCCGGCGCCTCAAGGGCCGCCGGCAGCGCCTAACCCCCCGGCGTCAGTGCGTGACGTGACCAGATCATGAGCCCGTTGAGGATCACCCGAGGGCGGATCAGCGGGCGCCACACCACGTTCGGATTTGTCGCGGCGCGGGCCACGAGCTCGGAGATCGCCGACAGTCCGACACCGTCGGCGAGCACCTTTCCGAGCACGCCCGGGACGTCGGGCACATCGATGAGCGGCGGACCGAAGCCCGCGCGCCGGCAGGGTGACACCAATGCGTCATGCGTTGCCCGGCAGCGCGTCGCGCTTCCACCACAGGATCGGGTGGGGGGCGGCGCCGCGATTGTGGGCTCGACGTGCTCTGCCAGCGCATGGGTCGCCGGAAGTACGACGACCGGCGCGTCGCGTCGACAATCTCCATCGGCACATCCGATTGTTCCATCTGGTCGCTCCTATTGGAATGTCCGGGCGCCGGTCGGCAGGCTGTGCACACCCCGGCGCGGGCCGGGACCCGCCACGACCATGGAGCGTGCCGATGTCGTCCGTCACATCCCAGTTCGATCTCACCGGTAAGACCGCGTTGGTCACCGGTGCCTCATCGGGGCTCGGTGTGGATTTCGCCCACGCACTCGCCGCCGCCGGGGCGAACGTCGTCCTCGCCGCGCGTCGGCGAGACCGCCTCGACGCGCTCGCGGCCGACATCTCCGCCGGTGGCTCCAACGCACTCGCGGTCGAGTGTGATGTGACCGACGAGGCCCAGGTCGCCGCCGCGGTGGCCGCGGCCGTCGCGACCTTCGGCGGCCTCCACATCGCCATCGCCAACGCCGGATCGGTACCCGAGGGCGGTGCCATGCCCGAGAAGATGCCCGCCGACCTGTTTCGCCAGTCGATCGACATCAACCTCACCGGAACATTCGTGACCGCCACCGCGGCCGCACGCCACATGCTCGCCAGCGGCGGAGGATCCATCATCCTGCTGGCGTCGGTCGCCGGTGCCGGCGGCCACTTCAACATCCCCGTCGGCTATGCAGCGTCAAAGGCCGCGACAATCCACCTGGCCAAGTACCTGGGAGCCCATTGGGCCGACCGCGGCGTGCGCGTCAACGCCATCGGACCCGGGTGGTTCCCAAGCGAGATGACCGACCAGGTGCTGGCCGTTCCGCCGTTTCGCGCTCGCATCGAGGATCAGACGCCGATGGCGCGCATCGGACAGCCGCACGAGCTGGTCGGGACCCTGCTCCTGCTGGCCTCGGATGCGGGCAGCTACATCACCGGCCAGACGATCTTCGTCGATGGCGGCATGACGGCCTCGATCGGTGCGAGCCCGTACCCGGCGGAGCTCTATGAGCTCCACAGCCAGATCATGCCCGATGGACTGGGCGACCGGATCGTGCCGGCCTCCTAGACGGTGTTACCGGGAGCAGGCGCCGTGAGCCAGGCTGCAGCGTCCAGCGCCTGCTCCCGCGTGATCGTGTGGCCGACACCCGGGTAGCGCAGCGCCACGACGTCTGCCCCTGCCTTGGTGTAGGCGGTCACGCCGGCGTCCATCATCGCCGCGGTGTGAAATGGGTCGTCGGCGCCGCCCGCGATCAGGACGCGATGTCCGGCCAGCCCACCGCGCGCGGTGATGTGGTCGGGCAGCCGATACCCGGAGGCCATGAGGATCGCGGCGTCGACGAGCTCGGGCCGCGTCGCCACCAGCGCCCCGGCCATCATGCCGCCATTGCTGAACCCGAGGGCAGTCATCGGGACCACGATGCCGTAGGCGACGGCGGCCGCCTCAAGCCAGGCGACGAGCTCCGCGAGACGCCCATCAAAGGATGCGTCCACCGGGACGCCAATCGCCCGATGCGCGAACCAGGCCCAGCCGGGCGGTTGGGGTTCGAGTCCGCGCGGCGCCAGGACGCCGGCACCCGGGGCGATGAGCTGTGCCGCCGACACGAGGTCCTGTTCGCTGCCGACACGTCCATGCAGCGCCAAGATGACCGGCCCGGATCCCGACGGCGGCTCCCATACGTGGGCGACGTCGGTGACGCTGGCACTCATCGCGGCGCCTCCTGCGGTGCGGAATCGAGCCCGACCAAGTGCCCGCGCAATTCGTCCCGGTGCACCTCAAGCCATGGCGGGAGGCACAGTGCCTCACCCAGCGTCACGAATGGCTCGTCGCGGGTGAATCCGGGCCCATCGGTCGCGATTTCGAGCAGCACCCCGCCCGGCTCATGGAAATAGATCGAGGTGAAGTACTCGCGATCCTGGACGGGCGTCGGCAGCGCGCCGTGTCGGCGGACGTGATCGGCCCATTGGCGCTGTTCGCCGGCGCTGGTACTGCGGAACGCGATGTGGTGGACGATCCCCGCGCCAAGACGCGTCCTGGAAGCCCCGGCGGCATCGCGGACGCGGACACGCCCACCGAGCAAATCGCCGGCGCGGTAGTCGCCGTGATCGTCCTGCTGCAGGCCCAGCCAGACGCCGAGCACCCGAGCCGTATCGGCCGCGGCGGCGCTCGCCAGGTGGACACCGTCGATCCCTTGGATTGCCATCTCCGACCCGACGCGCGCGTCCCACACACGCGGACCGACCAGCTCCGCCGACTCGACCAGCGCAATCTCCAGTCCATCGGGGTCCGCGACCACAAGGCCGGCACGCCCGTCGCCCGCTTCGCGCTCCTCGACCGCGACATGATGGTCATCCAAACGTGCCCGCCATGCCCGGGCTGCGCCGACCGGAATCCCAAGGGCCACTTGCTCGGTCGTGCCGGCCCCACGAGTGCCCGGTCGCAGCCCGGGGACGGGAAAGAACGTCAGGATGGTCCCTGGAGACCCAACTCCATCGCCGTAGTAGAGGTGATACGTCCCCGGATCGTCGAAGTTGACCGTCTGCTTGACCAGGCGCAGGCCCAGAACGCCCTCGTAGAAGTCGCGATTGCGCTGCGGGTCGGCCGCCATCGCGGTGACATGATGGATTCCCGCGGTCTGCATACTGTCCGCCCGTTTCGTGGTGCATCGGAATATGGTTGACTGATCAATGATCGTACGCCGATCCCGCGCGCGCCTCAACCGCGGACCGTCCACGACCGCCACCTGACGGCACAACGCGCGCCGGGGGATGCACGCTTCGGCGCGGCGCTATACCCTTGCGGGCGGACTGCACCAGTCGCGCCGTGGCGTGCGTGTCCGATCCGACAAGCGAGGTTCCTACGCCGAACAACAAAGAAGAAGCGATTGAGGTCGAGGGCGAGGTCACCGAGGCCCTGCCCAACACGATGTTCCGGGTCGTGCTCGACAACGACCATGAAGTGCTGGCCCACATGGCCGGACGCATGCGCCGGTTCCGGATTCGCATCAACCCAGGCGACCGGGTCCGTGTGGAGCTGTCGCCCTATGACCTGACCCGCGGGCGGATCGTGTACCGCGAGAAGTAGGCGCTGGCGCGGCCGAGGGTTTCCGGCCACGCCGCACACCGTACGGAGGATCTAATACAGCGCCTGGGCCAGGCGTTTGCGGAACCGTGCCGTCAGCGGATGGTGCTCGCCCAGTTCCCCGAACATGCCTACGATCGCGGCCCGGAGCGTGTTGCGCCGCTCCTGATCGGTGGAGACGCGCACGGCGTCGAGCATATGCGTCAGCGCCTGCTCGCTCAGACCGGCGTCCCACGCGGCGAGGCCGGCCTGGATGTCCGGGTGATCGACGTCCGACAGCGCCAGGCGGGCCAGGATGCCTGCGGCCTGGCTGTCATATGACACCGGGTCCAGCAACCCGGAGATCTCCGACGTCTCGCCTTCGGCGATCAGCAGGCGCGCCAGCGCGAGGCGGGCGGCGGTGTTGGTCGGATCCAGCCCCAGCGCCTCACGCAACGCGGTCTCGTCGCCGATCTCCACGAGCCGGTCCGCCTTGGACGGGATCAGGCGATTGACGAAGGAGTCGATCGTATGCGCCGACTGCAGACCGGCGAACTCGTCGACGACCTCCCCATCGCGGAACACCTTCACCAGCGGGATGCTCATGACGCGGTACCGCTGGGCGAGCATCGGGTTCTCGTCGATGTTGACCTTTGCGAGCACGAGCTCGTCGTCGTGGCGACCCACGGCATTCTCGAGCAGCGGAGCGAGTTGGCGGCATGGCGCGCACCACGGCGCCCAGAAGTCCACAACCACGGGGACCTCACTGGAGCGCTCGATGACGTCGTATTCGAACGTCGCGTCCGTCGTGTCCACTCCTACCCCTTTCAACGATGTATTTGGCACTCACGGTAGCGGAGTGCCAAATACATCGTTAGCCCGTCGGCGGGCTGCAGAGCGGACACGGCTGCCAGTGATGCGAGAGATACCGCCACGGGCCGTGTACGACGTCGCGCACACCCTCAGTGCGGCGCTGGGGCGCGTAGACGCAATCCAGACGGTGGTAGTGGCCCCATCCGTCGTCGCTCATTCGGGCAACCACTCCCTCAAGCGCGGCATCGCGCGAGCGTGGTTCGAAATTGATTGTGGTCATGTCACCCCTCCTTCGGGGCTCGCAGGTGTCTCGGTCCGCACCTGCGCAGTGCTCATGTTGCGGTCTTCTCAGCAAATCGACCGTAGCGCACGCAACTTGAGGTGTCGCCCGTTCCGGTGGTTAGTTACGCTGCCGTGTCATGAGTGAACCCCAGTACATCTTCACGATGCATCGCCTCGACAAGGTGCACCCTCCGGACAAGGTGATTCTCAAAGACGTCTCACTGTCCTTCTTGTACGGCGCCAAGATCGGCGTTCTCGGCATCAATGGCGCCGGCAAGAGCACGCTGCTGCGGATCATGGCGGGCCAGGAGACGACGTCCTCCGGCATCGCGCAACTGGCACCGGGTGCCACCGTCGGCCTGCTCGAGCAGGAGCCCGGGCTCGACCCAGATCTGGACGTTCGGGGGAATATCGAGCAGGGCCTTGCCGACCAGCTCGCGCTCACCGCACGCTATGCCGAGATCGGCGCGCAGCTGAGCCAACCATTGGACCCCGACGCCATGCAAGGGCTGCTGGACGAATTCCAGCGCGTCCAGGACGAGATCGAGCGTGTCAACGCATGGGACATCGACCGCAAGGTCGAGGTGGCGATGGACGCGTTGCGTGTGCCACCCGGCGATGCCGAGGTCACGACGCTCTCCGGCGGCGAGCGGCGTCGGGTCGCCCTCGCGCGCCTGCTGCTGTCCGCGCCGGACCTGCTGCTGCTCGACGAGCCGACCAACCACCTGGATGCCGAATCGGTGGCCTGGCTCGAGCGCTACCTGGAGGAGTACGCGGGCACCGTCGTCGCGGTGACCCACGACCGGTACTTCCTCGACAACGTCGCCGAGTGGATCCTCGAACTCGACCGCAGCCGGGGGCTTCCCTACAAGGGCAACTACACCGGATGGCTCGAACAGAAGGGTGAGCGCCTGGCACGCGAAGAAAAGAAGGAGTCGGCCCGCCAGCGCACCCTCGCCCATGAGCTTGAGTGGGTCCGCTCGTCTCCGCGTGCCCGCCAGGCGAAGAGTAAGGCCCGCCTGGCCAACTACCAGCGCCTCGTCGAGGAGGCAGGATCGGACGCCGCACGGACCGCCGAGATCCGCATCCCGGCCGCACCGCGCTTGAGCGAGCAGGTCATCGTCGCAACGCATCTGACCAAGGGCTTCGGCGATCGCCTGCTTATCGACGACCTCTCGTTTTCGCTGCCGCAGGGTGGCATCGTCGGGGTGATCGGCGCAAACGGGGCCGGCAAGACCACGCTGTTTCGCATGATCGCGGGCCTTGATGCCCCGGATGCGGGCGAGCTGCGGGTCGGCGAGACCGTCCAGATCGCCTACGTCGACCAGTCGCGTGACGCGCTGAACGCCGACAACACGGTGTGGGCCGAGGCGTCCGGCAAACAGGACGTAATCCAACTGGGGGGCCGCGAGGAGATCAACTCCCGTGCCTACCTGTCCCAATTCAACTTCCGCGGCACCGACCAGCAGAAACTCGTCGGCCAACTCTCGGGCGGAGAGCGCAACCGGCTGCACCTGGCCAAGCTGCTCGCCGGAGGTGGCAACCTGCTGCTGCTCGACGAGCCCACCAACGACCTCGACGTCGACACATTGCGCGCGCTCGAGGACGCGCTGGCCTCATTTTCCGGGTGCGTCATGGTCACCAGCCACGACCGGTGGTTCATCGACCGCCTGGCGACCCACATCCTCGCGTTCGAGGGCGATAGCCAGGTGCGCTGGTTCGAGGGCAACTACCAGGAATACGAGGACTTCCGGAAGCGCGCGCTCGGCGCCGAGGCGGCCCAGCCGCATCGCATCACCTACCGCCGATTGACCCACTAGCAGGGAGTTCACCGGCACCGGCGCACCCGCGACGCTCCTCGGTGCCCGGAATCGCCCAAGGTGCACGCTCGCCGCACGGTCCGTTGCGCGCGAAAACCGCGGTCGGGGGCTTTGCTCCGGTACCCTTCATAGGCGCAGATCTGACCTATCCGAGCCTGAGGAGCAACGCCGTTGACCGCGATTCCCGACCCGTTTGTCGCCCGCGACACGCTGACCGTTGGTGACGCGAGGTACGCCGTCTACCGCCTCGACGCCCTCGGCGCCGATCTCACACGGCATCCCGTCACGATCAAGGTCCTGCTTGAAAACGTGCTGCGGAACCTCGTCCGCGGCTTCGTCGACGACGACGATGTCAGGGCCCTGATTTCGTGGGCGCCGAACTCCGGTCAGGCCATCGAGGTCCCGTTCATGCCGGGCCGTGTCGTGCTGCAGGACTTCACCGGCGTGCCGTGCGTCGTCGACCTTGCCGCGATGCGTGACGCGATGACCGAGATGGGCGGTGACCCCTCCCGCATCAACCCGCTCGTCCCGGCCGATATGGTCATCGACCACTCGGTCCAGGTCGACCACTTCGGCGACCACGAGGCGTTTGCGGACAACGTGGCCATCGAGTATGAGCGCAACGGCGAGCGCTACGCGCTGCTGCGTTGGGCGCAGCAGGCGTTCGACAATTTCCGCGTCGTCCCGCCCGGCATGGGCATCGTGCACCAGGTCAACCTCGAGCACTTGGCGCCAGTCGTCGACGCACGCGAGATCGACGGTGAGCTGGTCGCGTTCCCGGACACCTTGGTCGGCACCGACTCCCACACCACGATGATCAACGGCATCGGGGTGATCGGGTTCGGCGTCGGCGGCATCGAGGCAGAGGCCGTCATGCTCGGCCAACCCTTGTCGCTGCCGATGCCCGTCGTGGTGGGCCTGAAGCTGACCGGTGCACTCCCAGCCGGCGCAACCGCCACCGACCTTGTGCTGACGGTCACCGAACTGCTGCGCAACCACGGTGTCGTCGGCAAGTTCGTCGAGGCCTACGGGGCCGGCTTGTCGTCGCTATCGCTGGCCGACCGCGCCACGATCGCCAACATGTCGCCCGAGTTCGGTGCCACCGGCACGCTGTTTCCGGTTGACCAAGAGACGCTGCGGTACATGAAGATCACCGGCCGCTCCGATGCGGTGATCGCCCGCACCGAGGCCTATACCAAGCTGCAGGGACTGTTCCGCACCGACGCGACGCCGGACCCCCAGTACGACGAGAACGTCGAGCTGGACCTGTCGACGATCGTCCCGAGCCTTGCCGGCCCGCGCCGCCCGCAGGACCGCGTCGTGCTCGGCAACGTCGGCAATGCCTTCCGCGAGGCGTTCCCCGACGGCCTGGTTCCCGCCAATGGCACCCCGGCCCATTACCCGGCGGTAACGATCGAGAATGCCGGCGAGACGTTCGAGATGGCCAGCGGCTCGGTCGCGATCGCGGCCATTACCAGCTGCACCAACACCTCGAATCCCTCGGTGATGCTCGGTGCCGGACTGCTCGCCAAGAAAGCCGTCGAGCGTGGCCTCACCACGCCCCCGCACGTCAAGACCTCGCTCGCACCCGGATCCCGCGCGGTGACCGGGTACCTCGAGAAGGCCGGCCTTCAGGAGTACCTGGACCAGCTGCGCTTCGATCTGGTCGGGTATGGCTGCACGACCTGTATCGGCAACTCCGGCCCGCTCGCCGAGCCGATCAACAAGGCCATCGAAGAAAGCGGCCTGGTCGCCGCCGCGGTGCTCTCCGGCAACCGGAACTTCGAGGGTCGCATCCACCCTCTGGTGCGCGCGAGCTACCTGGCCTCCCCGCCCCTGGTCGTCGCCTACGCCCTCGCCGGGCGGGTCGACATCGACCTCGAGACCGACCCGATCGGCACCGGTTCGGACGGCAAGCCGGTGTACCTGCGGGAGATCTGGCCCACGCCGGACGAAGTCAAGGAGGCGATGGCCGCCTCGATCACGCCCGAGCTGTTTGCCACCAGCTACAGCACCGTGTTCGACGGTGACGAGCGCTGGCAGTCGCTGCCGGTTCCGGCCGGCGATACCTACGACTGGGACAGCGCGTCGACCTACGTCCAGCGCCCGCCGTTCTTCGAGAACCTCGGCGCGGCCGTCGGGGAGCTGACCGACATCGTGGACGCGCGGGCCCTGGCGCTGCTGGGCGACTCGGTCACCACCGACCACATCTCGCCGGCCGGGGTCATTCCGGCAACCTCTCCCGCCGGCACCTACCTGCAAGCGCACGCGGTGCACCCGAAGGAGTTCAACAGCTTCGGCTCACGCCGCGGCAACCACGAGGTCATGATGCGCGGCACCTTCGGCAACATCCGCCTGCGCAACACGTTGGCCGACGGCAAGGAAGGCAACTGGACCAACTTCCTGCCCGACGGCGAGATCATGAGCATCTACGACGCCTCGATGAAGTATCAGGCCTCGGGCACCCCGCTGATCGTGTTGGCCGGCGCCGAGTACGGCACCGGCTCCTCGCGCGACTGGGCCGCCAAGGGCACCTTGCTGCTCGGCGTCAAGGCAGTCATCGCCAAGTCGTTCGAGCGCATTCACCGCGGCAACCTAGTCGGCATGGGCGTCCTGCCGCTCGAATTCCTGCCCGGCCAGGGCATCCAGGAGCTCGGCCTGACCGGTCGCGAGGTCTTCGGCATCCCGGGATTGACAACGCTTGCCCCGCGCCAGGAGCTCAGCGTGCAGTACACCCGTGAGGACGGATCGTCGGGCGCATTCACGGTGCGTGCCCGCATCGACGGGCCGACCGAGCTGACGTATCTCAAGAACGGCGGCATCCTGCCGGCAGTGCTGCGGCGGTTGCATCAGGAGTCGGTCGGCGCCTGACACCGCGACGGGCGCGGCGCGGGCACCTGCTGCTCGCGCCGCGATAGCCTGTGCGGCGAACACGGCCGGTCGTCTCCTCCCCCGCAGACGGCATGGTTTCATTGGTTTCGATCTGAGGAGATCACAGGTGATCGAGGTCGGCGTCGCGGTACTCGGCGGTGGACCCGGTGGCTACCCGGCCGCCATCCGCGCGGCCCAGCTCGGGCTGAGCGTGGCCGTCATCGAGCAGGGCCGCCTGGGCGGCACCTGCCTGAACGTGGGTTGTATCCCGACCAAGGCCTGGGTGCAGAGCGCCCACGCGATGAAGGATGCCCACGACACCTTCGCCAAGCTCGGGGTCAACGTCCCGACGGTGGAGCTGGACTTCGCCCAGGTCCAGAAGAACAAAGAGGACATCGTCGACCGGTCGGTGAGCGGTGTCGGCGGTCTGCTCAAGGCCAACGGGATCACGCTTGTCGAGGGTCGCGGGGCGTTCACCGACGCGAACACGATCACGACCGACACCGGTGAGACCGTCGTGTTCAAGAACGCGGTCATCGCGACCGGCTCGCGCCCGACCCGACCCCCCGTGGACGGGATCGACGGGCCGCGCTGCGTGGATTCAACCGGTCTGCTGGCGATCGATGCGGTCCCGCCGCGTCTGATCGTGCTGGGGGGCGGGGTGATCGGCGTCGAGTTCGCGTCGGTGTTCGCGCACTTCGGCAGCGAGGTCACGATCGTCGAGATGCTCGACCACCTCATCACCAACGAAGACGCCGAGGCGCGGACCGAGCTCGAGCGGGCATTCAAAAAGCGCAAGATCGCCCAGCACCTCGGCGCGCGTGCCTCCCGCGTCGAGGAGACCAAGGACGCCGTGATCCTGTACTTCGTCGACAGCGCGGGCGCCGAGCAGAAGGTCGAAGGCGACCTCGTGCTGGTCGCGACCGGCCGGCGTGCCAACGTCGAGGACATCGGGCTCGAGGCCGCGGGCGTGCACTTCGAGCCGACCCGCATCACTACCGACGAGTACCGGCGCACGAACGTGCCGAATATCTATGCCGTGGGCGACGTCGCCGGGTACTGGCAACTTGCCCACACCGCGTTCCGTGAAGGCGAGCTGGCGGCCGACAATATCGCCGGCCACAACATCCCGGTCACGGGTGCGGTACCACGCTGCATCTACACCGACCCCGAGATTGCCGCCGTCGGGCTGACCGAGGAAGAGGCGATTGCCGAGTACGGCAAGGACCGCATCCGCACCGGCAAGTTCCCGTTCTCCGCGCTGGCGCGGGCGGCCATGTTCGCCGACCGCACCGGCTTCGTGAAGACGATCCACGAGACCACGCTCGACGAGCTGCTGGGCGTCGTGGTCGTGGGCATGTCAGCCACCGAAATCATCAACGCCGGCGTGGTCGGAATCGACGCCGAGGCGCGTGTCGACACGATCGGTGACTCGATCACGGCACACCCGACGCTGGCCGAGGCGTTCAAGGAGGCCGCGCTGATGGGCCTCGACCGGCCACTGCACTGGCCTCCGGCCAAGAAGAAGGCTGCTGCTGCCTGAAGGGCGGACCCGCAACTAGCGGGAACCCGTGCCATCGTCCTCGAACAGGCGCACGACCGCCTCGAGCAGCTCGGCTCGTGCGACGGCGATGCCCGCAGGGCGCGTGTCGGTCGGGGCGAGCACGCGCACTGCACCCCCGGCCTCCGTGACCAGGAGCCGGCCGGCCATCCAGTCCCATTCCTGGACGCCGCGCTCGATGAACGCATCGAGACGGCCCGTGGCAACCCAGGCCAGATCCAGCGCGGCCGCCCCGAACCGGCGCACGTCGCGCACCAGCGGCAGGGCTCGCCGCAGCACATCGGCCTGGCGCGCGCGCTCGTCGGCCGAATAGTTGAAGCCTGTACCGACCAGCGCACGCGGGAGTTCGGGGGGCTCGGGCATGTGAAGGCGCTGGTTGCCGAGCCAGGTGCCGCCGCCTCGCAGCGCGGCGAAGGTCTCGCGACGGGATGGGTCCATCACCACGCCCGCCACCGGTCCGTCCGCATCGCAGACGGCAACACTCACCGCCCAGTGTGGGATGCCCCACAGGTAATTGGTGGTGCCATCGAGGGGATCGATGACCCACCACAGCCCAGAAGCCCCGGTGTGCCGGCCGCCCTCCTCGGCCAGTCGCCCGTCCTCGGGGCGCTCGGCGGCGAGCACCGCGACGATCGCCTGTTCGGCAGCCCGATCGGCATCGCTGACCAGGTCAGTGTCCGAGCTCTTGGTCACGACCCCCGAGGACGGGCGCTCGGCGCGCATCACGAGCTCGCGCGCGGCGGCGTCCGCAGCGCGCAACGCGGTCTCGATGAGCTGATTCGGGCTGGTGGCGGTCATGCGCCGGGCGCCGCGGCGCGACGAAGCGCACGTCGTCCTGAGCACGGGCTCATGTGCCTAGACCTCCTGGGTCGTCGGCCGGACCAGGATCTCGTTCACATCGACACGCGACGGCTGCTCGAGGGCAAACATGATCGCCCGCGCGACGTCGTCGGCCTCCAGCGAGTCTTCCTGCGGCGAGCCATCCTCGAAGAATGGCGTCTCGACGAATCCCGGTTCGATGAGGGTCACGTGCGCGCCGGTGCCGTTGAGCTCCTGACGAAGGGACTCGCCCATCGCACTCACGGCCCACTTCGTCGCCGAGTACATGGAGCCCGGAAGCGCCTTGCGCCCCGCGACCGATCCGGTGAGAATGAAATGGCCCCGGGACTCGGTGACCGCCGCGATGTTCGCCCGGATCGTCAACGCGACCCCGTACACGTTGGTGAGGACCATCGCGCGCCACTGTTCCGGCGTCGCAGTCGTGAACCCGCGCGTCAGACCGAAGCCGGCGTTGGCGAACACGGCGTCGATGCGCCCGAACCGGGCCAGCGCCGCGGCCGTCAGCGCCTGGACCTGCGGCCATTCGCAGACGTCGCACGTCTGGGTCATCACCCGATCCGGCGTGCCGAATTGGTCGGCGATCGCGCCCAGGCCACGCTCGCCGCGGGCCGCCAGCACGAGTGCGTAGCCGGCGGCGTGAGCCCGACGAGCGGTGGCCGCGCCGATGCCGCTCGACCCACCGGTGATCAGCATGACCTTTTCCTGACTCATCGGTGCTCCTTGGGGTCGGTCGGCGCCGTCGTCGATCATAGGATGCCGGCGACGGGCGGGCCCGGTCGGTCGGCACGCGGCCCAGACCGATACCCCCTGGCGGCGAACCCTGTGCGGGTCACCGGTGGCCGCCGGTCCGCTAACGTCTGTCGAGATGCCCGAGATCTCCTCGCGAATTGACCTCATCGCGCCGCGCGGATACTGCGCCGGTGTCGACCGCGCCATCGAGACGGTCGAGCGGGCGCTCGACGAGCTGAGTCCGCCGGTGTACGTCCGCGGCGAGATCGTCCACAATCGCCACGTCGTCGACACGCTCACCGCTCGCGGGGCGATCTTCGTTGCGACCGAGCAGGAGGTGCCAGAGGGCGCCACGATCATCCTGTCCGCCCACGGCGTCGCTCCCGAGGTTCACGCCAATTGCGCGGCGCGCAGGCTGCGAGTGATCGACGCGACCTGCCCGCTGGTAAGCAAGGTCCACGCTGAGGTGCGTCGCTACGCGACGCGGGGTGCGACCGTCTTGCTGGTCGGCCACACCGACCACGACGAGGTGATCGGCACTTCCGGGGAGGCACCGGATCAAGTCATCGTCGTCGAAGACGTCGAGCAGGCGCGCACCGTCGAGGTCACCGACCCGAACAACGTCGCGCTGACCACCCAGACCACGCTCTCGCTGGACGACACCACCGAGATCGTCCAGATCCTCCACGAGCGCTTTCCGGCACTGCTGATGCCACCCAACGGCGACATTTGTTACGCGACGCAGAATCGCCAGGACGCGGTCAAGAGTGCGGTCGCCGCCGGCGCCGATCTGGTGCTGGTCGTCGGTTCGCAAAACTCCTCAAACTCGAACCGGATGGTCGAGGTCGGGCGGGCTGCCGGCGCCGAGGCCTACCTGATCGAGAACGTCGACTCGGTGGACCCGGACTGGTTGACTGGCAAGCACCGCGTGGCCCTCACCGCCGGCGCGTCGGCGCCCGAGGTCTTGGTGCGCGAAGTCGCCGACCTGCTCGCGGGGCGCGGTTTCGACCGGACCGGCTCCGACACCCCGAGCGCAGAGGGCGTGATCTTCGCCCTGCCGCGCGAGGTTCGCGTCTCCTAACCGAGTCGCCAGCTAGGGAGCGCTCAGCGCCGTCGGGCGATCGATCGGCGCGTGGCCTGCCAGCCGCCTGCGCACATCGGCGGCATCGAGCGCGAGGCGTGGATCGAGTTCCACGTCGACCGGTTCGCCGTCGCCGTCGCGGGCGACCACGACGCCAGCAGCCTCGAGCCAGCCCGCATAGAGACGGTTCATGTCACGCCGGCAGCTCTCGGGCGAGTCGCTGCCCGTGGCGTTCTTGATCGGGCTGAACTGCGCCGCGCGCGGAATCTCCACCGTGATCGAGGCACGGGCGATCGGCAGGGCATCGAAGATGAACGTCTCGAATTTCATGGCGTTGGGATCATCCGGGACGACGGTGCGCCCGTCGGCCGCCAGGTACGGCACCTTCTTGATCGCGCGGTGATACGGCAGCCGCAACCCGCCATCGGTCAGCCGTCGCGCAAACTCCGCCTCGATGAAATGCGTGGCGACATTACCTGCCCAGAGCACCAGCTCGCCCGCTGCGTCACGGGCCGCGGCGGTCGCGTCATCCAGGTCCGAGTACTCGACCACGATGGTCTGGTCGCCGCGCCGCGCGATCAACCCGACACGCTCGCCCGGCTCCCGCTTGCGCACGGCCAGATTCGACATTTCGGCCCCGGCGCCAATGTGGTACCCGAGAAATTCCGGGTCGGCGATGCTGGTCAGCGGGTTGTCGACCTGGAAGGTGAACATCGTCTGGACCCCGCGGTCGGCGAGCCAGTCGAGTGTGCCCGAGCGCCGCAGCGCGAGGAACAGGCCCCCGTGTCCGTCGGGCGAGAGCGCCAGTCGCCCGGGTGCCTCGAGCAGCAGCTGGCCGGTTGCGCTGTCGACCGCCGGCAAGGTGCCCTGGACGACGAACCGCACCGAGTCGGGGTCGAGTCCGAACCACGCGGCATCGGCGAATGCGTCCCGCGTGACGGCGTCGTTCGCGGGAGAGGTCAGGATGCACCACGGCAGGTCGGCGTCGTAGCGCGTGCGCAGCGCGGCGACCTTGGCCGCATGGTGGGCGAACAGGGTCATGCCGGTCACGGGACCGAACGGGAAGTTGCCCTTCGGTCCGTTGAACCCCAGCCGCGTCCCCTGGCCGCCGGCCAGCAGCACGAGGCCCACGTGCCCCGCGCGCAGGGCCGCCTCGCCAGCAGCTCGCGCCGTCCGATCGCGGGCTTCGTCCGCAGGTCCGCGCGCCAACGGCACCGCGTTCGGCGGCGCGAGCGCACCCGGTGCCGAAGCCACCTCGTCGTGACCGACGAATTGGCCGACCAAACGGGCGATCAGCTCGAGGTCAAGCTCATCGAGCTGCGCGGTCAGCGCCGCGGCATCCGCTGGGGTCGCGTGAGCGAGCACCTCGATCAGATGGCCCTGGCCGGCTGCCGCGAGGCGGTCGGCGAGCTGGCGGGTGCCGCCCATCGGTCAGGCGATCTTGAGTGCGACCTTGACGGCGCCCTCGCGGCGTTCGGCCATCATCCGATACCCCTCAGCAGCATCCTCGAGCGACAATGTGTTGGTCAGCATCGGGCTCGGATCGATCTCGCCTTCCGCGAGCAACTCGAGCAGGCGTGGGATGTACAACCCCGTCGGTACCAGACCGCCCGAGATGGTGATGTTGCGGACAAACTGGTCAAACCAGTTCACACTCGGCGTCTTACCCATGAAGTGGTCCATACCGAGGCACGAGATCGTCCCGCCCGGGCGGACCGATCCGTGGGCAGCCTGCATCGAGTCGGCGTTCGACACCGCGTCCACGACCACGCGCGCGCCCTGGCCACGGGTGGCGTTGCCGGCGAACTCGGCGATCTCCGCCGGATCGCGGACGTCACTGGTTGCGGTGGCCCCGAGCGTGCGTGCGAGCGCCAGCCGATCGTCGTGATGGCCGAAGCAGATGATGTTCTCGGCGCCCATGGCCCGGGCGCAGTGCACCGCCGACAGTGCCACCGCGCCGTCACCGATCACCACGACGTCGTCGCCCGGGTGCAGGCGACCGGTGACCAGCCCGTGCATCGCCGTCGACATCACGTCGACGATCGGCACCAGCTTGGTCTCGTGCTCGGACGCGGCGACGGCCTCCGGAATCCTGATCATGGTGGTCTGGGCCAGTGGTACGCGTGCGTACTCGGACTGCCCGCCTTCGACCGCCCCCCCATGCCGCCACAGGCGTGGCGCCCAGCCGAAGATGGACGCCTGTTCGCAGCTGGCGCGGATTCCCTCCTGGCACCACACGCAGTGGCCGCAGCTAACGCCGACCGCGACCATCACGCGATCGCCGGGCGCGAAGCCGTGTACGTCGGACCCGACTTCGACCAGTGTCCCGATGAACTCGTGACCCAGCCGCGCGCCCGGCTCGAAGCCGAAGGCCTCGCCCGCGCTCAAGATGTGGAGGTCGGATCCGCAGATTCCCGCCATCGTGATCTTCACGATGGCGTCCGTGGGCGCCACGAGCGTCGGATCCGCGACATCGTCGACCGCGACGGTGCCGTTGCTGTGAAAGGTCAGTCCGCGCATCCGTGCCTCCGGAGTTCGGTGTTGGCGATCAACTCAATCCACTGCGTTGGAGCGCGTCATCGACGTCGGTCACCAAGCCGGTCCAAAACGGTCCGAATTCCCCATAGACCGCGCTGACCTCGTCAAATCGCATCTCGTAGACGATGTCCTTGATCACCGTCGGCTCGTCGGCGAAGAGGGTCACGCCCCATTCCCAGTCGTCGAGCCCCGTCGCTCCCGTGATCAGCTGCAGCACACGGCCGGCGTACCTGCGCCCGACCCGGCCATGACCCAACATCAACCGCTTGCGCTCCGCGAAATCGAGCGCGTACCAGTTCGCACCGACGTTGCGGGTCTTGGACATGGGATAAAACGCGATGACCCGGCGCGGCGGCAGGCGCGGGTAGAGCCGGTCCTCGCGGTACGTGGTCATCCGCTCCCGCCATTGCGTCAGGGCCGCGTCAATGTCATCGGTGCCCTCCGCGGCGAGCCGCGCGCGCTCATCATTCTCGGTCGTCGTGTATTCGGACTGCTCCGTGACCGAAAAGAACGACGCGACACACCGCACCGGGCCGGACCGGACCCGCTTCGTGCAGCGATCGAGTGCGTCGAGATCGGGGCCCACCAGCATCACCCCGAAGTCCGCGCGACCACCCATGACACTGAACACGACCGCCTGATTCGGCTCGATCGCCGTGAACTCCGCGATCGCCGCGCGAATGTCCTCGCCCGATCCGCCGCGACGGGCCCGCAGCATCAGATGGACGACACCCCAGCCCTCACCGACGATGGTGCCCACGTTGTCGTGTCCCATGCCCGGAGGCTACCGGACGGCGCCGGTCGATCGGGATCGGCTCGAGCTGGACGTCACCGCTCGGGGCGGCGCGGGTCTATCCCTCGAGGATGTGTTCAAGCGCGGGCTGCACCGCACGGCTTACCGTCACCGGCAGCAAACGCACAAACGCGTTTAGCTCGGCCGCACTCGCGCCGCCGACGATGCCGTTGGCCAGCCGTTCGAGCACCGCTTGTTCGCGATCGCCGAGCTCCGGTGCGACCGGAGCAAGTGCCTCAAGGATGCTGTTCTTGAGCTCCGGATCGAGGACTTGAAGCGAATCGATGAGCTTCTGGGGAATTTCCGCCATCTGCGGGATTATCGCACAATGCGAACCAGCATGCGTCTTTTTGGAACATTCCGGGTCGTCGCGCCCGGCCGCGCTGCGCCGCCTGGGATCCGCTCAGCGGTCGGGGTCGGCGGGCACCCGATCCGCGCCCTGTGCGGTCCGCGAGAGCACGAAGCGCCGCAACCTGGCCACGACGGGCTGATACTCCAGCGCCGGCAGTGATTCGCCGCTTGCTTCGGTACGCGCCAGCGCCTCAGCAAGGAGCGCGATCGCCTGATCGACGACGATCGGCCGCAAGGGAAGCCCCAACTCGGCGATGGGGCGCAGCAGCTCGCGTCGGAAGCGGGGCTCGGCGAGGTCGTTGAGAAAGAAGGCGTCCCGCACGGCGCCACCGAGCTCAGGCTGGTCGATCACCACGATCAGCGGTGCCCAGCGGGACTCTTCCTTGCCGATCGCGACGATCAGGTGTTGCTGGTCCGAGCCCGACGCGGGCGAGGTCATCCAGGCCTCGACGGGCGCGGCCGACACCAACCCCTGCACCCACGCCCTGCGGGCAGAACGTGCGCCGCCGGTCGCACGCCGGGCAGCGTCGCCCGCAGACCCCTCGAGTACCGACGCGCAGGCCAGGCATGCGTCGCGCCCGGGCGGGCCCAAACGGTGCATCTCCGCGATCAGCATCAATGCATTGGCGTCGTCGAGGTCGGCGAAGGCCTGCTCGACCAGTGCCCCGACGAGGTAGCTGCGGTGCGGTGCGACCAGCCGGCTCGCGAGCCGCGAGGCCGCCAAGACGCGATCCAGCGGCTCGGGCAGCCACTCCTGCACACCGCGATACGTCGCCTGGGCGTCGAGATCGCCCGCCAGATCCTCGAGGCATGCCCCGACCTCCGCATGACCCGGCCCGTCGACCCGTGCCATGCCCTCTTCGGCCCACCGCCGAGCCGCGACCGTATCGCCGAGACGGATGGCAAGCAGGCAGGCCTCGTAGTGGTCTTCGGGGTCGGCGAAGCCGAACGCTCCGGTCAGCACCGATAGCCCGTCCCTGGCGCGTCCTGCGCGGGCGAGGACCCGCGCCAAGCGCCGGCGCGCGTCGGGGACGCGCTCGGGCAGGTGCCGACGCAGCAGCGAGACGACCCGGTCCTGAAGCTCCGCGGCCTCGACGGGCCGGTCTGCGGCGAGGTGGTCGGCCACGCCGCGCTCCAGCGCCTCGATTTCGAGTTCGGTCAGGGCACCCCAGCGCGTTCCGATGGGCGCGACCCACCCGAGGTGAACTTCAAAGCCGGCGTCCCGCAGCACGTCGGACAGCGGGCGCCCGGCCCGTCGGAACGCGGCGGCGTCAATCGCGGTCACGTCACACAGCGCGTCGGCGAGACGCACGCGGGATTCGTCGTGGGGTGACGATCCCGAGTCGGCAAGGCGCCTGCGCACGGCGGCGACGAGCAACGGCTCGGCCGCGGCACGTTCCAGGTGGCTGGGAGCGCCCTCGACGTCGATGCGCCCGGTCAGGCCATCGGCGACATGCGCCACGACGTAATCGCCGGGACGGATGTCCGTCGGTAATACGGCCCTGCTGACTCCGAGCGCCGTGAGCGGGGCGAAGTCGCCGTCGATGTCCGCCGCGCCACGCATGTGCTCGGTGACCGACACCTGGGATGTGAGCACGACGCGGTTGAGCGCCTGGGCTCGGCTGGCCAGACGCCCGTCGCCCAGGGTCACGACCCGTCTGTCCGTTCGCAACGCGGTCCGGACGGCTGCCACGGGGTTCTTCGCTCGTGTCGCTCCGGCGCGTGCGAGATGCCCGGCGAGATCGTCGAGCGTCGCCGGCGCGTTGTCCAGCCGCGCAACCGCGGCGTCCGCAATGCGGCCCATGCGGCCACACTACCAGCGCTCACCGCCGCAGCGGGCCCGCCAGCGGTACGCCTCGACATGATTGCCATCCGCGCCGGTTCGCACGCCGAAGGGCGCCCCGGTCTCGACACGGCAACATGCGAACCGGCGCGCCCTTCGGGGGCATGGGGAATCGCGGACCCCGGTGGGCTGAGGGTGCCCACGCCAGTCCACGTGTGCTGTCATGTGTGACATGCACGCCGATCCCGAGGGCATCCGTTCGATCGTCCCAGAACCGCTCGCTGACGCACTTGCCCGCGTCGCGACTACACCGATGGCGGTGTTGGGGCTCGGGATCCCGCGCTGCCCTGCGACCCAGATGCTGCCCGCGAGCCTCACCGTCGTCGCGAACGTCCGCAGGGACCTGCCCATCGCGCTCGGCATCCTGTCGCGTCCCGAGGAGTGGGCCGCGCGCGAGACCGAGCTCTGGCCGCGCCGAATCCACATTAGCCGGTCGGTCGTGCCGATCCTCGTGGTGCTGCGCGAGGGCCTGGCGATCGCCACCCGACGTGGGGGGGCGTCGGCCTACGTGATCGACACGTGGCTTGCCGACGCGGCCGGGCTCCCCCCGACGCAGCTCCCCGAACCATGGGCCCACGACGAGCACGATGAGCTCGTCCGGCTGGCCGCACGCCGCGCGCAGCACGCCGCAGTGACGGGGCGGGCAGCGGCCGACTGAACCGATCGGGTCGCGGATCGCCCACGCTGCCGCCCGGAAGTCGCGCGAACCGTCACGCAATCGCTATAGTGCCATGCTTGCCAGAACGGGCCGGGCGACGCGTGGTCCGGATTTGTGTGATCTGAACGGAGACAGCGATTAGCCCCTACGAAATCATGATTATCCTCGACCCCGATGTGGACGAGGAGCGCCAGCAGGAGATGCTGGAGCGCGTCCAACAGATCATCCGGGACGCCGACGGAGTCGTCGATCACGTCAACGATTGGGGCCGCCGAAAGCTCGGCTACGCGATGGAGAAGAAGGCTGACGGCCGCTACGTGGTGATCACGTGTTCAGCGACCGTCGACGGTCTGCGTGAGGCAGAGCGCGTGATGACCATCAACAAAGAGGTCGTCATCCGCCATATGGTGATCGTGCTCAACCCCATCCAGGCCGAACGCGCGAAAGCCAACGGCGCGCCGCTTCCGGTCGACGATCGTCCCGAAGGCGACGCCCGTCCCGCACGCGCGGGCCGTGGCGGCCCCCGGCGCGGCCCGCGCAGGTAGCCGATGCCCGCCGATCTCAACCGCGTCACCCTCGTCGGTCGCCTCACGCGCGACCCGGAACTCCGGCACACCGCCGGTGGCCAGTCGGTCTGCTCGATCCGCCTCGCCGTCAGCAGCCGGGGGCGCGATGAAAGCGGCAACTGGTCGGACCGTGCGAACTACTTCGACGTCACCGTGTTCGGCCGAACAGCCGAGACCGCGTCCAATTACCTGTCCAAGGGACGCCGGATCGGCGTAGACGGACGGTTGTCCTGGCGCGAATGGGAAGCCCAGGACGGCGGCAAGCGCCAGTCGGTGGAAGTGGTCGCCAACGACATCTTCTTCCTCGATAGTCGGGGCGACAGCGGCGAGGGCGGCAGCTCCGGTGGCGGTGGCGCCGACCGTGGCTGGGGAACCGCAGCACCGGCCACCGATCTTCCGGTCGACACGTCCGATCTTCGGCCAGCAGCACCGGCCGACGACGACGACATTCCTTTTTAAGCACGAACACCGCAAGCGGAGGCGCGAGCGCGAATGGACGCCATCCTTCTTCAGGACATCAACGGGCTGGGCGACGCCGGGACTGTGGTCCCGGTTGCGCGCGGCTACATGCGTAACTACCTGCAGCCGCGTGGACTCGCCGAGGTTGCGACCCCTGCGCGTATCGCTGAGGTTCAGCGCAACGAAGCCAAGCGCAAGGCCGCCGACGAGCGCGCCCGCCTTCAGGCCATTGAGCAGGCCGACCTACTGGGTCGCACGATCCTCACGCTCAAGGCCAAGGCCGGCGATGACGGCCGCCTGTTTGGATCGATCACATCCGGGGACGTCGCAGACGCCATCCAGGAAGCGCGCGGCATCGTCATCGATCGCCGTCGAATCACCGTCGACCCCCCGATCCGCGCCGTTGGCACCTACAACGTGCCGATCGAGCTCGGGCCGGACCTCGTTGCCGAGGTCAAGACGATCGTCAGCCCTGTGCTGGACTAGTCACGCGGCGACGCTCGGCGCATCCGCGTCGAGCGCACGCACGGCCTACGGCCAACTCACGTGCCCGAGAGCGTCCCACCGCCCCAAAACCTCGAGGCCGAGGAGCTTCTTCTCGCCTCATTGATGGAGAATCCCGGCAACGTCGCGGAGACGCTTGCGATGGTCGGGCCCGACGACTTCTACAAGGAAGGCCATCGACGGATCTTCATGGCCATGAACGACCTGTTCATGGTGGGCGAGCCCATCGAGCCGCTGCTGGTCGTCGAGCAGCTCACCAAGCAGGGCGACCTTGAAGTCGCCGGCGGGCGCACGGCGGTACTCGACATCATGGCGACCCCGTTTATCGCCGCCAGTTTCCGAAGTTACGCCGAGATCGTGCGCGAGACTGCGACCCAGCGCCGGCTGCTCCAGGTGGCGCAGCGGATCGAGCAGATGGTCGCCGAGCGCGAGGGTGAGACCAGCGACATGGTCCAGTCGGCCGAGGATCTCATCTTCGAGCTCAGTCAGAAGCGCGTCCGCGGCGATTTCACCTCGTCCAAGGAGCTCGTCACCCAGAGCTTCGAGCGCCTGACGGCCGCAAGCGCGGTCGGGTCGGAGGTCACGGGCTTGGCGACCGGGTTCACGGATCTGGATCGGCTGACCGGTGGTCTGCGCCCGGCGAACCTGATCGTCGTCGCGGCCCGCCCAAGCATGGGCAAGACCGCACTCGCGCTGTGCATCGCCGAGCATGTGGCCCTGCACGCCGACGGGACGGTCGCGGTGTTCTCGCTGGAGATGAGCGGCGAGGAGCTCGTGCAGCGGATGCTCGGGTCGGCGGCGATGGTCGATATGACCCGCATGCGTAGCGGGCGTCTGGCGCCCGAGGACTGGCCCCGCGTTACCCGAGCCGCCGACCAGATCGCTCAGGCGCGGCTGTTTATCGACGACTCCGAAGGCATCACGGTCGGTGAGATGCGCACGAAGGCAAGGCGCCTGAAGAGCCGTGAAGGCCTGTCGCTGGTGATCGTTGACTACATCCAGCTCATGGAATCCCGCACCGGGCGCCGCGACGAGAATCGCGTCCAGGAGTTGTCTACGATTTCGCGGGGCCTCAAGATGCTCGCGCGCGACCTTGATGTGCCGCTGATCTGCATCTCGCAGCTCAACCGCTCGCCCGAAAGTCGCCCGGACAAGCGCCCGATGTTGTCGGACCTGCGTGAATCCGGGGCGATCGAGCAGGACGCCGATCTGGTCATGCTGATCTACCGCGACGACTACTACAACACCGATTCCGAGGAGAAGGGGATCGCCGAGGTGAACCTTGCAAAGCACCGCAGTGGCCCGACCGACCGTGTGAAGCTCACGTTCATGGGCACGTATGCAAAGTTCGGCAACCTTCGGCGGGACAACTAACCGATGCCAGCAACCGTGATCGTTGGCGCCCAGTGGGGCGATGAGGGTAAGGGGAAGGTCGTCGACCTGCTCGCGGAAAAGAGCGACCTGGTTGCGCGCTATCAGGGCGGCAACAATGCCGGGCATACCATCGTGGCGGACTCGCAGACCTACAAGCTGCACCTGGTGCCGTCGGGGATCCTGTATCCGGGCACGCTCTGCGTGATCGGCACCGGCACCGTCGTCGACCCCGCTGCGCTCGTCACCGAGATCGACGGCCTCGAGTCGCGCGGAATCGTGCTCGACGGGCTGCGCCTGTCGGGGAGCGCGCACCTGATCATGCCGTACCACGTGGCCCTCGACGGCGCGTCGGAGATGCGCCTTGGACGCTTTTCGATCGGCACTACACGGCGCGGGATCGGTCCGTGTTACCAAGACAAGGCCGCACGGATCGGCATCCGCGCACAGGATCTCTTGGACCCCAAGATCCTCATGCGCAAGCTCGAGATCGCGCTCGAGATGAAGAACGAGATCATGGAGCGCATCTTCGGGCTGCCGCGCATGGACGCCCAGGACATCGCCGATGGCCTGGCGCCGATGGCCGCGCGGCTGGCGCCGTTCATCGCCGACACGTCCCTGTTGGTCGACCAGGCACTTCGCGACGACAAGAACGTGCTGCTCGAGGGCGCCCAGGGCACCATGCTCGACGTCGACCACGGCACGTATCCCTTCGTGACGTCCTCGAACCCGATCGCCGGAGCGGCGTGCGCCGGGATCGGCATCGGGCCGACCCGCATCTCACGCGTCGTCGGGGTCAGCAAGGCGTACACGACCCGCGTGGGCGAGGGGCCGTTCCCGACTGAGCTCGACGACGCCGACGGCGCCCGCATGCTCGAGCGCGGCAATGAGTTCGGCACGACGACCGGTCGCCAGCGGCGCTGCGGGTGGATCGATCTGGTGGCCCTGCGATACGCGGCGCGGCTGTCCGGATTCACCGAACTCGCGCTGACCAAGCTCGATGTCCTGTCCGGCTTCCCGCGGGTGCGGATCTGCGACGCCTACCGAAGCCGCGACGGGGAGATCCTGACCGAGTTTCCATACCACCAGACCGTGTTCCACGGCTGCACGCCGGTCTACCGCGATCTCGAGGGCTGGGACGAGGACATCTCCGAGTGCCGCGGCCTCAAGCACCTGCCGGTGGCGGCTCGTACGTACGTCGAGACAATCGCGGCCGCGGTCGAGGTCCCGATTACCCTGATTGGCACCGGCCAGGGCCGCCATCAGGTCATCGACACGGTAGAGATCTAGGCCGGCACACACCGGGCACGACCCCGCTCCCCGCGAGAAAAACGCTCGACGCATCGAGACCTGCAGGGGGTCGTATATGCGAGCATGCGCAGGTGCGACAGACGGCGCTGGTGGTTGGCGGCGGCGGCCGCGAGCACGCCCTGGTTCGGGCGCTCGCGCGCGCTGACGGCAACCCGAACATCTTCTGTGCCCCGGGCAACGCGGGCATCGCACTCGACGCACAGGTCCGTGCTCTGGACGTGACCGATCCGCGTGCCGTGACCGCGCTCGCGCGGACGGTCGGTGCGGACTTCGTCGTCCTGGGCCCGGAGGCTCCGCTGGTCACGGGCGCCGCCGATGCGCTCCGGGCGGCGGGCATCCCGGTTCTCGGTCCGTCCGGGGCGGCAGCGCGGCTCGAAGGCAGCAAGGTGTTCGCGAAGAAGATCATGCTCGCTGCGGGCGTGCCGACGGCGCGGGCGGCAACTGTCACCGACGTGGCCGCCGGAATCGCGGCCATCGACGAGTTCGGAGTGCCTGTGGCGATCAAGGCCGATGGGCTCGCGGCAGGCAAGGGCGTCGTCGTCGCCCAGACACGCGCGGAGGCGATCGATGCGCTGACCAACGCACTCGAGCTGCACGTGTTCGGCGAGGCCGGCGACATCGTGGTCGTGGAAGAAGGGCTCACCGGGCCGGAGGTATCGCTGCTCGCCGTCTGCGCCGGCGAGGATGTCGCCCGCTTCCCGGCCGCCCGCGACTACAAGCCCATCGGCGAGGGCAACACCGGACCGAACACGGGCGGGATGGGGTCCGTCTCGCCGATCCCCGATCTTCCCGACCGCGACGCGGATCGCCTGATCGATCTCGTGCACCGTCCCGTCGTCGCGGAAATGGCCCGCCGCGGAACGCCGTTCTCCGGCGTGCTCTATGCGGGGCTGATGATGACGGCGGACGGGCCGCGGGTGCTCGAATTCAATGTCCGTTTCGGCGACCCCGAAACCCAAGCGCTGTTGCCGCGCCTTGCCGATGACGCACTCGAGTTGCTCGGCGCGGCCGCGCGCGGCACCGTGCCCGACCGCCCCGTGGCGATCCACGCGGACCCCTGTGTGGCGGTCGTGCTCGCCGCGGCGGGCTATCCTGGCTCGCCGCGCCAGGGCGATGTGATCTCGGGTCTTGACGCTGCGGCCACAACGGGAGCGGAGGTCTACCACGCCGGCACCCGCACCGACGCGCTCGGACGGATCGTCACCGCCGGTGGGCGCGTACTGGCGGTTGCCCAACGCGGTACCACCGTCATCGAGGCCCGCACGAAGGCCTACGCGGCCGCGGATCTCATCGCCTGGGAGGGCATGCAAATGCGACGCGACATCGCGCTCAACCTATGATTCCGCGCTATTCACGCCCCGCCATGGCGGCGATCTGGGTCGAACAGGCAAAGTTCGGGCGCTGGCTTGAGGTTGAGCTGGCCGTCTGCCGGGCCTGGGCGCGCCGCGGCGTGATCCCCGCCGCAGACCTCGCCGAGATCGAAGCCAGGGCGGCGTTCACGGTCGAGCGCTCGCAAGAGCTCGAAAAGACCACCAACCACGATGTTGTCGCGTTCTTGACCGACGTCGCCGAGCATGTTGGGCCGGCCTCGCGCTGGATCCACTACGGCATGACCTCGTCGGACGTCTTGGACACCGGACTGGGACTCGCGATCGCACGCGCCGGCGAGCTGCTGGTAGCCGAGCAGGCCGCGCTCACGCAGACCCTGCGGGGACTCGCGCTGGCCCACCGCGACACGGTGGCGGTCGGACGCACCCACGGCGTGCACGCCGAGCCGACCAGCTTCGGTCTCCGGATCGCCGGGTTCGCGTTCGAGAGCCGCCGCAACGAGGAACGCCTTGCCCGGGCGGTTGCGCAGTGCGCGTTTGGCAAACTCTCCGGGGCCGTGGGCACGTACGCGACCTTGCCGCCCGACCTCGAAGCCGAAGTTCTCGCCGAGGTCGGCCTCGGCGCGGAGCCGGTCTCGACGCAGGTCGTCGCCCGCGACCGGCACGCCGAGCTGATCACCACCATGGCCGTGGCAGCGAGCTCCCTCGACCGCCTGGCCACCGAACTCCGCCACCTGCAGCGCACCGAGGTCCGGGAGGCCGAAGAGGCGTTTACGATCGGCCAGAAGGGCAGTTCGGCGATGCCGCACAAGCGGAACCCGATCACTGCCGAGCGGATTTCGGGACTTGCCCGCGTCGTGCGCGGTGCCTCGGTCGCCGCGCTGGAGGACGTGGCCCTCTGGCACGAGCGCGATATCTCGCACTCGTCGGTGGAACGCGTGATCCTCCCGGACACGTTCCTGGCGCTGGACTACATGCTCGCCAAGGCGCGTCAGCTGATCGAGGGGTTGGTCGTGTACACGGACCGCATGCAAGAGATCCTCGAGAGTTCCGGCGGGCTGGTGTTCTCCCAGCGGGTCCTGCTGGCGTTGGTCGCCGGCGGGCTGGCGCGCGAAGAGGCCTACGCGATCGTCCAGCGCAACGCGATGGAGTGCTGGAACACCAAGGTCCCCTTGCGCGAGCTGTTGGCGCGCGACCCTGAGGTGGCGACGCGCTTGGACCACGACGCGCTGACCGAACTGTTCGACCCGCGCTGGTACCTGCGGCACGTGGACGAGGTCATGGACCGGGTCGCGTCGCTGTGATCCCCGCGCCGATCGTGCGCGGCAAGGTCCGCGAGATCTACGCCCACGGCGCCGACTATCTGATCCTGGTCGCGAGCGACCGGATCTCTGCCTACGACGTCATCATGCCGACGCCGATCCCGGATAAGGGCCGGGTATTGACGGCGATGTCGCTGTTCTGGTTCGACCAGACCGCTCCGATCGTGCCGAACCACCTCACCGGAGTCCGCCCCGAGGATCTGCCCGACGCCTTCCGTTCAGGCGAATTTGCCGGACGCACGATGCTCGTCAGACGCTTGGAGATGGTTGAGCTCGAATGCGTCGCGCGCGGGTACCTGGCCGGCTCCGGCTGGCGTGAATACCAGGCGACCGGCACGGTCGTCGGCCATCGCCTGCCCGCCGGCCTGCGGCTCGGCGACCGGCTGCCCGAACCGATCTTCACGCCGGCGACCAAGGCCACGAGCGGCCATGACGAGAACGTCAGCCGCGAGGACGCCGCCGCGCGGTTTGGCGTCGGGCTGGTGACGGCCCTGGAGGCGCTCACGCTCGCGATCTACGAACAGGCCCACGCGCGTTGCGCGGAGGCCGGCATCATCCTGGCCGACACCAAGTTCGAATTTGGCCGGGACGCGGACGGCGAGCTGATCCTCGCCGACGAGGTGCTCACGCCCGACAGTTCACGCCTGTGGCCCACCGACGAATGGATGCCCGGTACGAACCCGGCGTCCTTCGACAAGCAGTATGTGCGTGACTGGCTCGACGCCTCCGGATGGGACCACGCCCCGCCGGGACCCACGCTGCCCGGCGACGTCGTCGAGGGAACCCGCTCGCGCTACATCCAGGCCTATGAACGCATCTCCGGACATCGGTTCCGCGACTACCTCGAGGAGGCACACGTGAGGGCACACCAATGACCCGCGTCGTCGTAACGGTCATGCCACGCGACGGCGTGCTCGACCCGCAGGGCCAGGCCGTCCAGGGAGCGCTGGGCCGGCTCGGATTCGCAGGCATCCACGACGTTCGGCTCGGCCGGCGCATCGAGCTCGAGCTCGACGGCCCCGACCCGCTGGCGCAGGCCCGCGAGATGTGCGAGCGGCTGCTGGCAAATCCGCTCATCGAAGACTTCACGGTTGCGATCGAGGACTGAGCAATGATTGCCGTCGTTCGCTTTCCAGGTTCGCTCGATCACGACAGTGCGGTACGCGCGGTGGAGGCCGCGGGCGGCACGGCGACGTATGCCTGGCATGCCGACCGTGCGCTCCCCGCCGGGACGCGGGCCGTCGTCCTGCCAGGCGGGTTTAGCTACGGCGACCATCTGCGTCCGGGCGCGATCGCGTCACGGTCGCCGATCATGGACGCCGTGCGCCAACACGCCGACGCCGGCGGACTCGTACTCGGCATCTGCAACGGGTTCCAGGTCCTGTGCGAGGCGGGTTTGCTGCCGGGGGTCCTGCGCACCAACGCCACCACCTCCTTCGTGTGCCGCCAGGTCGAACTCGAGGTGCTCGACCACGACACTCCGTTCACCCGGGACCTGGGAGCCGCACTGTCGATCCCGATCAAGAACCACGACGGCGCCTGGTACGGCGACCCGGCCGATGCCCGCATCGTCTTGTCCTACGGCATGGAGAACCCGCTCGGCTCGATCGGCTCGGCCGCCGGCGTCGCCAACGCGCAGGGCAACGTCCTCGGGTTGATGCCGCACCCCGAGGAGGCGGTCGACCGCCTGCTCGGGTCGACCGACGGGCTCGGCTTGTTCACTGCCCTGGTGCGCGCATGAGCGTCGCGCTGCATCGCCAGCTCGGGCTCACTGACGACGAGTTCGCCCAGATCCCGATCCTGATCGGCCGAGCGCCAACCGACCCCGAGCTGGTGATGTTCAGCCTGATGTGGAGCGAACATTGCTCATACAAGCACTCCCGGCGCATGCTGCGGCGCTTCCCGACGGATGGGCCACACGTCCTGCAGGGACCGGGCGAGAACGCCGGTGCGGTCGACGTCGGCGACGGCTGGGCGATCGCGCTCAAGGTCGAGAGCCACAATCACCCGTCGGCGGTGGAGCCGTTTGAGGGTGCTGCCACGGGGGTTGGCGGAATCGTCCGCGACATTCTCGCACTCGGCGCGCGCCCGATCGCCCTGCTGGACTCGCTGCGCTTCGGCACGCTCGAGAGCGCGCGCAGCCGCCACCTGTTCACGCGTGCGGTCGCCGGCATCGGCCACTACGGCAATTGCATCGGCGTGCCGACGGTCGGCGGTGAGGTCGTGTTCGATGACCGCTACGAGGATTCGTGCCTGGTCAACGCCATGTGCATCGGGCTCGTACGGGCGGACGGGATGCTGCGGGCTGCGGCCTTCGGCACCGGCAACCTGCTCGTGTTGATCGGCAACCGCACCGGCCGGGACGGCATCGGCGGAGCGAGCGTACTCGCCTCGGCCGAGTTGAGCGCCGACGACGAGGACAAGCGGCCATCGGTTCAGGTCAGCGACCCGTTCACCGAGCGCAAGCTCATGGACTGCTGCCTGGAGCTCGCCGCGGACGACCTGCTCTTGGCCTTGCAGGACCTCGGCGCGGCCGGCCTGACCAGTGCCGCCAGCGAAATGGCGGCCAAGGGCGGCGTCGGCCTTGACATCGACCTGGACCGCGTCCACCTTCGCGAGGAGGGGATGGCCCCGGCGGAGATCCTCGTCTCCGAGAGCCAAGAGCGCATGCTCGGCCTGGTCAGCCCCGACAAGCTCGAGGACGTCCTGGAGAGCTGCGCGCGCTGGGAGCTCGACGCCAACGTGATCGGCACCGTCACCGGAACCGGGAACTTCACCGCCCGCCACGGGGGCGAGGTCGTCGTCGACATTCCGGCGTCCGCGCTGACCGACGACGCGCCGTGGTACGAGGTTCCCCGCACCCCTGGCCCGTCCGCCACACCGCTGGCACTCGACACGGTGCCAGTCCCGGCGGACCTTGGAGCGGCCTGGCTGGACCTGCTCGGGCGGCCGAACATCGCCAGCAAGCGCTGGATCTACCAGCAGTACGACCATTTGGTTGGCGCGAACACGATCCGCCGACCCGGCGGCGACGCAGCCGTCATCCGAATCCCGGGGATGCGGCGTGCCCTGGCGATCACGACCGACTGCGCCGAGCGTCACTGCGAGCTCGATCCCCGCGGCGGCGGACGAGCGAGCGTGTTCGAGGCCGCCCGAAACATCGCCTGCACGGGCGCCGTGCCCTACGCCGCCAGCGACTGCCTAAACTTCGCCAATCCCGAGAAGGCCAGCACCGGCTGGCGGCTGGCCGAGGCCATCGAGGGGATGAGCGAGGCACTCGAGGCCATCTCGGTACCGGTGGTCTCGGGCAACGTGTCGCTCTACAACGAGAGCCCCGCGCGTGCGATCTACCCGACCCCGGTCGTGGGCATGATCGGCCTGCTCGAGGACGCCGGGGCGAGCGTCGGGCACGCGTTTGCGCAGCCGCGGGACGCGATCGTCCTGCTCGGCGGCGGCGCTGCGCGCCTCGACGCCAGCGAATGGCTGGGCGCGGCGCTCGGTGCGCCCGCGCTGCCGGACCTGGCCGGTGAAGCGGCGCTGATCGCCGTCATGGTGGTGGCGGCGGGCGCCGGGCTGCTGCGTTCGGCCCACGATGTCTCCGGTGGCGGCGTCGCCGTCACGCTGGTCGAATCGGCGTTGGCGGGCGGCATCGGGTGCTCGGTCGCGCTCCCGCTCGGCCGTCGCGCAGACGAGACACTCTTCGGCGAGTCGGGCGAGCGGATCGTCGTGACCTGCCGCCCCGACGCGCTCCCTGGGCTGCGCGCGATCGCCGGTGATGTCCCACTGGC
>Ga0307373_10002039_pt1 | contig 36945 bp, 34 predicted proteins | sample OX2MG_FD_202534 | JGI IMG/M metagenome (GOLD analysis project Ga0307373, IMG submission 202534) | Soil microbial communities from Risofladan, Vaasa, Finland - OX-2 | ecosystem: Environmental > Terrestrial > Soil > Coastal area > Acid sulfate soil | place: Finland: Risofladan, Vaasa | collected...
GCGAATGCAACGGGATCGGAAGCACAGGCGAAAGCCGCTCTACGAGGTGAAGCGTGCCAGGTTCTGAACTGAGAGAATCGATCGGAGCCATGGTGCGGCTCGTCGCCGGCGCCGAGGAAGCGGCCCTGCTCGGCGAATCGGGAGAGGATAGGGCGCGACCGGGTACTCCCCAGGACTGGCCGCTCTCAGCCCTGATCGCCCACAGCACCGAGTTCAAGTCACAGCAGGTCGTCCGTCTCCGGGCGGTCCTCGCTGGTGAAACCCGGCCCTCCTTTGCGGAGACCGACCACACGTCTTCGGAGATCTTTCACAGATTCGCCCGACCGAACTCCGACCAGGTCCTAGCCGGGAGCCTCTCGACCACGGCCGAGCTGGTGCACCTGCTCTGGGACCTCCCGGATTCTGATCTCACCGACCCGGGCCGAAACCCATGGCTGCATGGTCGTCAGCTGTGGCTCCAGGTGGTGGTCCGGGGTTTCTGGCATCCAGGCGGCCACCTGGGTGAGCACTGGCTGAGCCGGGGTCAGGGGGAGCGTGCCCTGCGGCTGCACGGCTCCGCTGTGGCGTTGGCCGAGGCGGTCCGGTTGCCCAGGCCCGCCCTGGGAATGGCCCGCTACGCGCTCGCGTGCGCCATGGCCCGAGTCGGCCGGACCGAGGACGCCATGACTGAGGTGACTCTGGCGGTCTCGCTCAACTCCGATCTCGTCCAGAACGCTGCTCGCGACCCCGACCTGGCGCCCGTCCGGGCTCTGCCTGGGTGGACCCGGTCCGGGTAACCCCTGCCTGCCAGGCGCCGGCCGCCGGGGGCCGGGGGACGGCGCCTCGAGCCTCCAGGCAAAAGTTAGGGGCGGGGCGGCCCGATGGCCTCCCCGCCCCTGAAGACGCGCCGGCCCGGAGGCCGGTCAGATTCTCAGTACTCGGGCATCGGGGGAGCGGCAGCTCCCTTCTTCTCCGGGATGTCGGTGATCAAGGACTCGGTGGTCAGCAGGAGCCCAGCGATCGAGGCCGCGTTCTGGACCGCGGACCGGGTCACCTTGGTCGGGTCGATGATGCCCGCCTTGACCATGTCGACGAACTCGCCGGTCGCGGCGTTGTACCCGTGGCCTACCGGAAGACCGCGGACTCGCTCCACGACCACCGATCCCTCGGCCCCGGCATTGTTGGCGATCTGGCGCGCGGGCTCCTCAAGCGCCCGGCGAACGATGGTCACCCCGATCTGCTCGTCGCCTTCCAACTTGACCTTGTCCAATGCCGTCTGGGCGAGCAGCAAGACGGTGCCCCCGCCGGGAACGATTCCCTCTTCGACTGCGGCTCGGGTGGCGGACACAGCGTCCTCCATCCGGTGCTTGCGCTCTTTGAGTTCGGTCTCGGTGGCGGCCCCGACCTTGATCACGGCCACCCCGCCAGCTAGCTTGGCCAGCCGCTCTTGGAGCTTCTCTTTGTCCCAGTCGCTGGTTGACTTCTCGATCTCGGCCTTGATCTGCTCGATCCGGCCCTTGATCGCGTCGCTACTGCCAGCGCCTTCGACCAGCGTGGTGTCGTCCTTGGTGACCTTTACCCGGCGGGCGTGGCCGAGCTGGTCCAGCTGGACCGAGTCAAGCTTGAGCCCCAGCTCCTCGCTGATCACGGTGCCCCCGGTGAGTACCGAGATGTCCTGGAGCATCGCCTTGCGGCGATCGCCGAATCCTGGCGCCTTGACCGCCACCGCAGTGAAGATTCCGCGGATCTTGTTGACGATGAGGGTGGCCAGTGCCTCTCCATCGACATCCTCGGCGATGATCAGGAGCGGCTTCCCGCTCTGGTGGATCTTCTCCACAACCGGCAGGAGGTCGGCGATCGCCGAGATCTTGCGGTCGGTGATCAGGATGTAGGGATCCTCGAGGACCGCTTCCATGGCCTGCGCGTTGGTGACCAGGTAAGCGCTGATGTAGCCCTTGTCGAACTGCATGCCCTCGACCAGGTCGAGCTCGGTCTCGATTCCCTTCGACTCCTCGACCGTGATCACTCCGTCCTTGCCAACCTTCTCCATGGCGTCGGCTACCGTCTCGCCGATCGCCGGGTCGGCTGCCGAGATGGAGGCGACCTGGGCGATCTTCTCCCGCTCGCTGATTGAGACCGAGTGCTTCTTGATCTCCTCCACGACAGCGTCCACGGCCTTCTGGATGCCGGCCTTGACCTGCACCGGATTGGCGCCGTGAGCCACGTGGCGAAGTCCCTCGTTGATCATTGCCGAAGCCAGCACCGTGGCGGTGGTGGTGCCGTCACCGGCGATGTCATTGGTCTTGCTGGCGACTTCCTTGACCAGTTGGGCGCCCATGTTCTCGAAGGGGTCCTCGAGCTCGATCTCCTTGGCGATGGTGACGCCGTCATTGGTGATCGTGGGGCTGCCGAATTTCTTGTCCAGGACTACGTTGCGACCCTTGGGGCCGATCGTAATTCGGACCGCGTCTGCGACCTTGTCCACCCCCCGCTTCAGGGCCGACTGGGCCTCCGTGTCGAATAGCAGTTGTTTGGGCATTCGTCTCTCCTGTTGTCCCCATCCAGGCAGCTGAGGTTTCGAGGCCATATTAGCACTCACGCCTGTCGAGTGCTAGCAGCCAGTCGACGCCGGTGCCAGGTCCGCCGACGGCCAGGCCGCCCCTCGGCGATCATGGCTTGGTGGAGCATGCAACCAGTCCGCGGGGAGCCGCCTTTCACCCGGCGACCGGGCCTGCCGAGGCCGAGCAGATCGGTCGCTTTCTGCTCGCCCAGGGCTGGGCGGGACTCCAACTGGGTGACTCCCTGCGACGGCTAGCCATCGAGGGGGTCCTGACCGACGAGCTGCTCTGGTGGGTCCCGGGAGCGGCGGGAGAACCACGGGCGGTGGCCCTGCTCCACCGGGACCGACTGAGCCTGCTCCTTACGTCCCGAGACGAGGCCGGAGCGGCGCGGGCGCTGATCGAGTCCCACCGGGACCGGCTGGACCGGATTTCAACGATGGAGGGCCAGGTCGACACCTCTGGACTGGACGAGTTCGAGGGCTTCCGACGCGACCTGGCAGTGGCCCCCGGGCTGTTGGCGCAGATCACCAGCGGGCTCATCACCAGGCCGGCTGGACCCCAGGACGTGGAGCAGCTGCACCTGATTTATGGCGAGGTGGGCTGGATGCGGCAAGACAGTGCCGAGGACTGGCGGAGGCGCCTGCGCGAGGAGCGTTGCTGGGTGAGCGAGCTCGACGGCCGGGTTATCGCTGCCGCCCGCTGGACCATGTCCTTTGGTCCGTGGGTTGAGATCGGCGGTGTCGCCACCCACTCTCAGTTTCGGCGCCGAGGCGCCGGCGCGGCGGTCACCCGGGCGGCAGCCGCCGCGGCGCTGGCCGAAGGTCGCCGGGTCGCTCTGCGATTCGGCGACCCCACGCTGGCGTCTCTCTACTATCCCCTCGGGTTCCAGCCGGTGGGACGGGAGCGGGTGTTCCAGCGACGCCGCTGACACGACCTCGACGTATGATCGAGCGATGCCCGACCTAAAGTCGGTGGTGGCCTGGTCAGCGGTTGCGGCCGGGGTCGCCATCGCGGCGGAACGGCGGCTGTCCAAGTCCTTAGCGGACCCGGAGGCCCCTGTTCTCGACTGGGAGCTGGTCCGGCGGACAGCCTACGCCCGTTGTGGCGACGATGGGATGGCCGACGTCGAGCGGGCTGGACTTGACTACGACCCCTTGGTCGCGGAACTGGTCCCGATGCTGGCCGAGGCCTGCAACACAAGCCAGCAGGAGGCGAACTTCGGACGGGTCAGGGTCGTGGGTCGGCACGGCTTCATCGATCAGAACGTGGCCATGATGCGGCGGATGCTGAGGCCACTCGAGCAGCGCCAGGCGGGGTGGGGTCGCTGGCGGCCGAGCCCTCTGATGAGGGTTCCCAGCAGCCTCTACGTCGGGACCCTTCTCGGGTTCATGGCTCGGCGGGTGCTGGGTCAGTACGACCCCGTGCTCACCCCACCCGGTGGAGGGGATGCTCCCGGTCAAAGTGCCGGGCCGCTCCCTGCTCCCGCCCTCCTGATCGTCGAGCCCAACGTTCGCCGCTTCGCGTCGGCATCCGAGCTGCCGCTCGAGTCCCTGCGCCGATGGCTGATGCTCCACGAGCTAACCCACGCGTGGCAGTTCGAGCTCCATCCCTGGCTTCGCGAGTATTTGGGCTCGATGATCGGAGACCTCAGCCGCGCTCCTGCTCAAGGCAAGGGGCTCGGAGTTGAGGAGTTGCTCCAGGCTGCCCGCACAATCCGTCCCCAACTCATGCTGATCGGGAAGGTCCAGGCGCTGATGACTGTGCTCGAAGGTCACGGCAACTACGTGATGCGCGAGGCGGGCCGTCGTCACTTCGCTGATTTCGACGTGCTGGACGAGGCGTTCCGGCGCCGCCACGACCCGCCCCAGGCAGCCGAGCGCCTCCTGCTCTGGATCTCCGGTATCGCATTCAAACTGCAGCAGTATCAGCAGGGGGAACGCTTTCTCCGAGAGGTACGGGAGCACGCCGGACAGGCGGGCTTGGATCGGATCTGGTCCGGTCCCGAGAGTCTGCCGGGGTGGTCGGAGGTCCGTCACCCAGAGCGGTGGCTGCGGCGCACCGGCTTCGTCAGCGACCATCCCGCGGCCCCCTCGGCGCAGCCCCAGCCCGCTCCTGCCTGAACTTGGTCCGACGGCGGACAGGACAGTTGACCTCGAGGGGCACATTCCCTGAGCAGCGCGGCTACAATTCGCAAGTGAAACGCCCGGTGCCAAGTGGAGATTGGCGCCGCATCGGCGGCTGTTCCCCAGACGCCACACAGGAGCATGAGCCATGAAGTCTCCTCAGCGTCGGCCAACCTCGTCCTCGCCGGCCGCCAGTGTGCGCAGGGAACTGGGACGGGTCCTGGACGCCCTTCGGGAGCTGGCCCACGGGCGTGGCCAGGGGCTGCAGCCGGCGCTCGTCCCGATCCCAGTGGGAACTCGGAGCCGGCCGGTTCGGGAGTCTCCGCTGGCGACCTCGACCTTCCATCTCGCCTTCGGTCGGCGCAAAGACAGCAAGTCTGGCGAGGAAGAGGACGGCGACGGCGACGAGACCCAGACCGGGGAGGACGCGGACGGAGACTTGGACCAGCTCCCCCCGATCCCCTCTGCCCTCGAGGCGGCGGACCAGAGCGCCGACTCCGCCCCGGTGGCGGAGTCCGATGAAAGCAGCAATTCCTGGCGACCCCTTGACCCGTTGGTCGAAGGCCCGGCCGCGGATGAGCCCGACGAAGTCGAAACCGGTCCGGAGCCGACCGTGGTCCCCGAGCTGCCAACGTGGAGCAGCCGGTCGCTCCCCGAGCCCTTCCCGGAGCCCGAGGGTGTCTCGAATGAGAGCCCGGGATTCGGGGCCGAGCCGGCGCCCTGGGGTGCGACGAGCGGGTCCGACGAACCGGCCACCTTCTCACCCGCGGTGGTGGACCCCGAGGATGATCAGCCCGAGAACCTCGCTTGGCTCCGGTCCGGCGCGACCGACGAGGCAGCCCCGTGGGCGGCGCCGGCGGAGCCCGTCGCAGCCAGCGCCCCCCCAAGCGGCGGCTTCAGCGACCCTATCTCTGAACTCGTGGAGATCGAAGAGATCGAACCCGAGACGCCCCAGGACGAGCAGCTCGGGGGCAGCCCGGAGGGTCTGGACAGCGTTTCCGAGGTGCTCGTTGTGGCCGACGAGCCCTGGTCGAGCCCGGCCTCGCTGGTTGAGGAAACCCTCGTCTTTCAGACCGCACCAGAGTTCGCCCCGAGCCCGGCTGTCACGTCGTCTCCGCTGCTGCAAACCCGTTCCTTCCCGCTGCCCCTGGGTGAGGTGGTCTTCCGCAATCTCCGGGCCGGGTTCACCGACCCGTCCCGGCTGCTGCGGCATCTGGCCGCCGAGGGGCACACCGGGGTCCTTCACGTTCAAGGGGTCGACGGAGGCAACAGCTACGTCGTTCTGGTTGACGGCTATGTGGTGGCGGTCGCAAACGATCGCCAGGGGACCATCACCACCACCAACCGGATCACCTTCCCCAACTTTCCAAACAGTCAGGACACCATCAACGTGATCAGCTACTCGCGGCAGATAGCCAGGGGCCTGGGGCTGCTCCTTCACGCGCCGGTTCGCTTCGCCGGCCTGGGGGCGATGTTCGTCAACCTTGAGGGGTTGCGCAGCTACCTCAGCAAATACGGCTCCAGCGGCGGACTGATCGTGCACGCCCAGGACGGCATCGGGGTCGCCCTCTTCGAGGACGGCAAGCTGGTGGGCGCCTATTCCGACAGCAACGAGCCGACCACCGACCTCGGGCAGCTGCGGGACTTGGTCAAGGATCTGGAAGCAGAGATCGACGTCCGCTTCGGCGGGCCCCAGGACCTGGAACCGACGCCGCTGGACACCCTGCTGTCCGGCCACCCCTTGTGACTCCCGATCCGGGTAACTCGGCGGAGACTGACCTAACCGACAGTCAGCGCCAGTTCTCCCGGGTCGCCGAGGCGTACCGCCGGAGTCCGACTCACGCCGACCCGGTTTCCCTGGCTCGCTTCCTGGCCTTGGCCGAGCTGCGGCCCAATCACAGGGTCCTCGATGTGGCCACTGGTACCGGCAACGTGGCCCTTGCCGCCGCTCCATTGGTTACTGAGGTGGTCGCCCTAGATCTCACCCCGCAGATGCTCGAGCAGGCCCGCCGGCTGGCCGCAGAACGGGAGCTTCGCAACGTGACCTTCCTGGTCGGGGATGCTCAGCAGCTTCCGTTCCCCGCGGCCAGTTTCGATCGTGTGCTGGTCCGCTCGGCTCCCCATCACTTCAAACAGCTCATCACAGCTCTGGGCGAGGCCTACCGAGTGCTCCGTCCCGGGGGGGTCTTCGCCGTCAGCGACTGCTCCCCTCCCCCGGTGGTCCGGGATTGGCTTGAGGTGGTCGAGGTGGGGCGCGACCCCTCGCACTTTCGCAGCCGGGCCCTGGAGGAGTGGCGGGCGCTGCTGCAGTCGCTGGGGTTCACGGTGGAGCACGCGGAACGAATCGAGCAGGAAAAGGACATCCTGGAGTGGTTCGATCTCGTGAAGCTTCCCGAGAAGCGCAAGCGCCGGCTGCTCGATTACTACGAGACCGCGCCCCAAGCGATCCGTGGTCAACTTCTCGCCCAATGGCGGGAGGGGCGGCTCTACCACCGCTACTGGCACGCCTTGATCCGGGCCCGGCGACCGATCCAGTCCCCCCCCTGAACCAGGGCGTGGGATACGCTTGAGTCGTGGCTGAACCGGTCGACCTGAGCGGGGTTCATCGTGAGCTGGACGCGGTCAAGCGCTCTGTCTGCCATTGCCAGCTCCAGGGGGAGTGCCTCGGCTGCAAGGGAATCGAGATGGTGCGGCAGCAGATGGAGGCAGTGGTTGCCGCCGCATCCCAGCCGGTGCTGCTCCAGTTCGCCCAGGAAACCGCCGCCAAGGAGATGCTCAGCCAGTTCTCCCAGATGCAGGAGCGGCTGATGGAGGACCCCCAGATGCAGCGGGCCGCAGAGGCGGTGCGGCAGCGTCTGATGGACGATCCAGAGGCGCGGAGGATGATCGAGGAGCTGATGCAGCGGTTTGGGCAGGGCGAGGACCCGGGGAAGGACCAGCCTGAGTGAACCGCTCCCGGCGCTCCGTCTTGGTGCTTCCTGGGAGCAGTCGGCGAATGGCCGAGAAGGCGGCATCCTCGGCCGCCGCAGAGGTGATCCTGGATCTGGAAGACGCTGTACCCGGTTTGGCGGCCGAGAAGGAGCAGGCCCGGGGCGTTTTGGTGCAGACCCTGCGGGAGCTCGACTTCGGGACCCGGACGGTGGCTGTTCGGATCAATCGCATCGGTGGTTCCGAGGCCATCCGGGATCTACTCGCCCTGGTGCCGACGGTCGCCGATCGGTTCTCCTGCCTGGTAATTCCCAAGGTCACCTCCGTCGGCGAGGTGACCTTTATCGACCAACTGCTGTCGGGTATCGAACAGACGGGGTCGGGCCGACCGGGACTCGGGCTCGAACTGCAGATCGAAGATCCTCAGGGCCTGGAGTCCGTCGGGGAGATCGCCCGCGCTTCGGCGCGAACCGAGGCGCTGATCTTCGGACCGGGCGATTTCGCAGCCGCGATGGGAATGCCCCAGCTGACCATCGGACCGGAGCCTGCCCAATACCCGGGCGACATCTGGCACTACCCGCTCTTTCGGATCGCGATCGCAGCCCGGGCTTGTGGGCTCCAAGCTATCGATGGGCCCTGCTCGGCCATTGCCGACCAGGCCCTGCTGGAACGCTCCGCGCAGAGGGCGGTCCAACTCGGCTACGACGGCAAGTGGGCGATTCACCCCTCCCAGCTGGACGTACTCAATCGAGCCTTCACCCCGGACCTGGACCAGATCCAGCGGGCTGAGCAGATCCTGGCCTCGCTTGAGGCACGGGGAGGAGCATCCCGCGTCGGCACCGAAATGGTCGACGAGGCTCACGGCCGAATGGCGCGCCAAATTCTGGCCCGGGCCGGACGCGAATCTCTCCCATGACCGGCACCGAGCGGGGGCGGGGCGAGGCCCGATTGGCGACCCGGGTTGTCCATGCCGGAAATGGACCCCACGGGGCGGCCGGAGCTCTGGTGCCGGAGCTTCCCATGTCGATCGTTTTCCAACACGGAAACTCCCAGGGCTTCACCTACGGAAGGGAGCACAACGAGAATTGGCGTCGGCTGGAGGCGGCGCTGACCGACCTTGAGGGGGGTGCTGGAGCCGTCGTGTTCGGCTCCGGGATGGCCGCGGTCGCGGCCGTGGTGGAGAGCCTGGGACTGGGGGGTAAGGTCGTCGTTGCCCAGGACGCGTACACCGGGACCCGGGAGCTTGTCCGCCACTTGACCGAGGCCGGCAGGTGCCGGAGCGAGCTGGTCGACGCGACCGACCCCGGCTCAGTGGAGGGAGCATTGCGGGGAGCCTCTCTGGTGCTGGTCGAGTCGCTGGGCAATCCCCTGCTCACGGTGGCCGATCTGCCTCAGTGGGCCGAGGTCGCGCACCAGCAGGGAGCACTCTTGGTGGTCGACAACACCTTCGCCACCCCCCTTCTGATGCAGCCCCTAGGACTGGGAGCCGACATCGTCGTCCACTCGGGTTCCAAGTTCATCGGGGGCCACAGCGACCTGATGCTTGGCGCTCTGGTCACCCGCACCGGCGAGCTGCTGTCCCGGTTGCTCTACCAGCGATCCACCTGGGGAGCCGTTCCCGGGCAGCTTGAGACCTGGCTCGCCCTCCGCGGCCTGCGCACCCTGGACGTGCGGTTGCAGAGGCAGTGCGCCAGCGCTGCCTACTTGGCCGAGCGGCTGGGCCACCAGCCTGGAGTCCTCCGGGTGCACTATCCAGGCCTCGCAGCTCATCCCCAGCATGAGCTGGCGGCGCGCCAGATGTCGGGTGGATACGGCGCCATGCTGGCGATCGAACTCGACTGCGATGCGCCCGCCGCCGAGGCGTTCTGCGCCGCGACCAGGATCTGGACCAATGCCACCAGCCTGGGGTCGGTTGAGTCACTGCTGGAGCGACGCGCCCGCTGGGCGGGCGACGAGTACCTCGCCCCGGGCCTGATCCGCCTCTCCGTCGGTGTGGAGGACGCCGACGACCTGCTCCAGGACCTGACCCAGGCGCTCGCCCGGGTCAGGTTCAGGGGGTCGACGGGTGGGGGTTCTGAAGGGCAGCCGCTAACAGGCTGACGATGGCATCGCAAACCGAGGGGAGGTCCAGTTCCGGTCCCGAAACGGCCCAGGCGGTGACCACCCCGTCGAGCAGCATCGCGATCGCGGCCGTGAATTCCTCGATCGGCGTCTCAGCGGGCAGTTCGCCAGCGCTGACCCCGTCCCTTAGGTAGCCCCGAACGAAGTCGCGGATGGTGGTTCCCCGGATCCGCATCACCCGACGTACCTCCTCGTTGGCGGGCGCCTCGGCGAGCGCTCCCAGGATCACCCCGGCGCCGTGATTGCGCTGCATCTGGCGGAGGTAGTATTCGACTCCCTGACGGAGCCGCTCGGTCGGGTTGGCGATCTCGGAAAGCTGCCGTGTGAGGGCTGCGATCTCGGACTCCATCTCGGAGAGGCAGATGGCGGTGAACAGGTCCGCCTTGCTTGGAAAGTATCGGTAGAGCAGTCCCACTGAGACTCCCACCTCAGCCGCGATCTCCGGGACGCTGGTCCCCTGGAACCCGGAGAGCGAGAAGGCGCGGGCCGCCCCATCCAGGATTCGCTGGCGTACCCGATCCGCGTGGGTCGTAGTTGCCGAGACGTCAGCCGCAACCAAGAGTCACGCTCCTCCCGTCGAGAGGGCTTTGACAACCCCGCTCCGACACTCCTCATAATACGCCTGAATGAACATTCATTCAGCTGGCCATAGCTAGCTGGAGGGAGCGGGTGATGTTCTGGCGTTTGGGCGGGTTCTCCTACCGGTTTCGCAAATTCATCCTGATCGGGGCGTTCGCCCTGACCGCGCTTTTGGTCGGACTCTCCGGGCCGTTCGGGGGGCAGTTCACTTCAGGAGGATTCGCGGTTCCTGGGTCCCAGAGCCAGGACGCGAGCCAGTTGCTGTCCCGCTACTTTGGCAATTCTCAGACCCAGTTGCTGCTCGTCTTTCACTCCCCCCGGGCCAATGCCGCCTCGCCGGCGCTGCAGGCCAAGGTCGACGCCTCCTTCCGACGACTCGCCCGACAGCCAGTCACCTCGAGCGTGCTCGACTACACCAACACGGGGGAGAGCATCTTCATCGGGGATCACGGACACGACACCTTCGCGGTCGTCAACCTCCGGCTCAGTGAGGTCGCCGCCACCTCGCGGCTGAGCCACCTCACCCACTACGTCGACCGGCCGGCGGGGCTGCAGACCTACATCAGCGGCTCGGCTCCGATCGACGCGCTCTACAACACCGCGCTCGAGAAGCAGCTCCAGCACGCGGAGCTGATTGCCTTGCCGATCTCGCTGATCCTGCTCTTCTTGGTGTTCGGTTCGGTCTTGGCGGCGCTGCTCCCGCTGGTGATCGCCGGCCTCGCCGTGCCCACCTCGTTGGCGGTGATCAGGATCCTGGCGGCCCACTTCGGGATGTCCATCTTCGTGACCAATGTGGCCACGATCATCGGTCTCGGACTCGCTATCGACTATTCGCTCTTCTTCGTCAAACGGTTTCGCGAGGAGATCCCCGGCCACAGTTCCGAGGAGGCGGTGCGGATCGCCACCGCCAGTGCAGGCAAGGCGGTGACCGTCTCCGGTACCGCCGTAGCGATCGGTCTCCTCTCGCTGATCCTCTTTCCGGCTTCAGCCTTGGGCAGCATGGGGGTGGGAGGAGTTCTGGTGGTGGCCTTTACCCTCCTGTTCGCACTGACCGCGCTGCCCGCCCTGCTGGGCCTCCTCGGTTCCAAGGTCAACTGGGTGACCCTCCGACGCAGTTTGCGGCGGGGAGCGGTTCGCTCGGCGCGACCATCGTTCTGGGGATGGGTGGCCCGCGCGGTGATGCGCCGCCCGGTCGCCATTGCCCTGCCCACCATCGCCCTCCTGCTCCTGATGGGGACGCCGTTTCTCCACCTGAGGCTGTCCACTGGGAGCGACGTGGCCAACATTCCTCCCGGAGAGGCGCGCACTGGCTTCGCGCTTTTAAACTCCGACTTTCCCCAGGCGGGAGGGGTCGATGACCTCAATTTGGTACTTCGCTACGACGGCGCCCTGGGCCAGCGACTGAGCGCCACCGCGCAGCGCCAATTGGGGAAGTACCTAGCCCGGGTCCGGGCCATTCCGGGGGTGCAGGGGGTGACCGGCGCACTGACCCCGCCCCCCGGGGTCAGCCAGCCGACCTACCTTCACCAGCTGGCGCTGTCGCGGTCGCAGCGAAGCAGCTCACTCAACGCCTACATCGGGGGCAACCTGGCTGGACCGATTGCCCAGTTCGAAGTCGCCAATGACTTCTCTCCCGACTCCAACGCGGCCGCCACGCTGGTCCGCCGGTTGCGTGCAGTAGCAGGCCCGCCGGGCAGCCAGGCTCTGGTCACCGGAGGTGCGGCCCTTTCGGTCGACTTCCTGCAGGCCTTTGGGGCGACGATCCCCTGGGCGGTGCTGCTCGTGGTCGCGGTCACCATGGTGGTCCTGTTCCTTACCTTCGGCTCAGTCCTGCTTCCCATCAAAGCGGTCCTAATGAGCCTGATCTCGATCTCGGCGGCGTTTGGGGCCATGGTCTGGATCTTCCAGGAGGGCCACCTCTCGAACGTACTCAAGTTCACCCCGGCTGGCAACATCACCGCCACCACTCCGGTGCTGATGTTTGCGATCCTCTTCGGGTTGTCCATGGACTACGAGGTCTTCCTGCTCTCCCGGATCCGGGAGCGGTATTGCGAGGTGGGCGACAACCGGGACGCCGTAGCCTACGGTTTGACCGTCACCGGGGGCGTGATCACCTCGGCCGCTCTGATAATGATCACGGTCTTCAGCTCCTTCGCCGCCGGCGACGTGCTCGAGATTCAGACTCTGGGGGTGGGCATGGCGGTGGCGGTGGCGGTCGACGCCACCCTGGTGAGGGGGGTCCTGGTCCCGGCTCTGATGCGGCTTTTGGGGAGCGCGAACTGGTGGGCGCCCCCCCGCCTCCAGGGCTGGGTCGCCAAGCTGGGACTCTACGAGCGGGAGTCCGTCCCCGAGGCACCCGCTGCTGTCTGAGAAAGCGTGGGCTGACCTGGTCCTCCCCAGTTCGACCCCGCGGCGCGGATAATTCCCCTCATGATCGCGGCATCACCTGAGGCGACCGAGCGACGCTCGATCCTGCGTCGGCTGGATGACCTACTGGAAGCCCTGGAGCAGCTCAATCTCCATGAGAGCTCCCGGCTCACCGACCGGATTCGCCAGTCGCTGGTGGCCCACGGCATCCCCTTCGAAGACGGAGCCGAGATCCGGGTGATCATCGAGAGGGTCTGGCGCAAGCAGGAGATCCACATGGTCGGGGCCCGACCGGATCGGCGCAAGACGCCCTCTCGGAGGAGTGCCGCGCACCGCCCCCCTGGTCACGACGTGATCGAGAGCATCATCCGCCAGTCCCACCAAGGTCCGGACTGAGAAAGGTCGACTACCCCGTCTCGGCGTACCCAGACGACGGCCTGGTGCCCAGCAATCGGGTTCCCGTCCACTCACTGGGGAGGATACCGCTGGGATCTCGATTCTGGGAAGCACCGTCACAGCCCCTGCGCCGCCCTGATGAGAGGGGAGCTGTCTCGGGGCGGCGCCAAGGGGGGCGTCGGGTCCCGCCACCAGCGCACACTCTCCCGACAGGGGACTAAACTCGCAGCGTGCTGACGGCGGAACTCTCGGCGCTATTTCCGCGTCGGCTGGCGGCCGTGATCCGCTGGCACGACCCTGAGCAAGCGTTCGAGGCCGCCTTGGTCGCGGCCCGGGCCGGCGTTGGCTCGGTGGAGATCACGACCGGGACTCCCGGCGCATTCAACTCCATCCGCGCCCTCCGCCAGCGGACGGATATCGTCCACGGATGCGCCTTCGGAGCGGGAACCGTCACCGACGTCGATCTCGCCAGCCGCGCGATCGATGCAGGGGCTGAGTTCCTGGTTACTCCGTACCTTGTCCCGGCGGTGGCCCGGGTGGCAGCTCGAGCGGGGGTCCCCGTCGTGATGGGCGCCTTAACCCCAACCGAGATCGCCCAGGCCCTGGAGCTGGGGGCGCAACTAGTCAAGGTCTTTCCCGCCGCCCCGATCGGGGGACCCGCCTACATCCGGGCAGTTCGGGGCCCGATGCCTCAGACCCCACTCTGGGTGAGCGGCGGGGTCGGCATTGAAGAGTGCCAGGAGTATCTCTTGGCCGGAGCCGACGTGGTCGGGCTCACCAACGATCTCTTCCGGCCGTCGCTGCTGCTCGCGGAGGACTGGGTCGGACTGGCAAGTCTCTGCCAGCTGGCGCTCGCTTCAACCGAGGCCGCGACCCAGCTCCGCCCGACCTCTCCTGTTTGAGGGGCTCGCGACTCCGAGTCGTGGTGGTCGGCCTGGGAGCGATGGGCTCCGCTGCGGCCTTCCATCTGGCCCGTCGGGGTGCCACCGTCATCGCGCTTGAGGCCTTCGGGCCGGCCCACGACCGCGGCTCCTCCCACGGCGAGTCGCGGATCATCCGCCAGGCTTACTTCGAAGGGCCAGATTACGTCCCTCTGGTCCAGCGCGCCTATCGGCTCTGGCGGGAGCTGGAAGCCCGCGCCGAGCAGCCACTGCTCGAGATCACGGGGGGAGTTTTCATGGGGACGCCTGAGGGAACCGTCGTGCGCGGTGCCCTGGAGAGCGCGAGACGGTGGGCCATCCCCCACCGCCTCCTCAGCGCGGCGGAGGTGGAGAGAGAGTTCCCGATTCTTCACCCCGGCCCAGACCAGGTGGGGTTGGTGGAGACAGAGGCGGGGGTTCTCGCTCCGGGGTTAGCGGTTCTTGCTCACCTGCGACAGGCCGCCGCGATGGGAGCCGAACTCCATTTCGGGGAGCGCGTGGTTGATTGGGAGGAGGCCGACCAGGGAGTCGCCGTCCGCACCCGGGCCCGGAGCTACTCGGCGGACCACCTGGTCCTCACCGCCGGGGCTTGGAGCGCTGAAATACTGCGCCTGCCTGAACTTGACCTTCAGATCGAACGCCAGGTCACGGTCTGGTTTGCTCCCTCCGAAATCGGCGCCTTCACCGCCCCGCACTGTCCGGTCTATCTCTTCGAGCGACCAGATGGAGCCCAGTTTTATGGGGTCCCCACCCGGGATGGTCGCACTGCCAAGGCGGCCCGCCATCACGGGGGTGAGGTCACCACCGCTGAGACGATTGACCGGGAGATCAGCGAAGAGGATGTCAGCCGGGTGCGCGCGGGCCTGGCAGAGACTGTTCCCGTGCTCTCGAGGTCGCCTCTGGCCAGAGCCACCAGCTGCCTCTACTCCAACAGTTCAGACCTCAACTTCGTGGTCGGGCAGCACCCGCGGTCGCCCCGCGTCTCCCTGGCGGCTGGATTCTCCGGCCATGGTTTCAAGTTCAGCCCGGTCCTGGGCGAGGCGCTGGCGGACCTGGCCGAGAGCGGAGTGACCGCCCTCCCCATCCAGTCTTTCACTCCGACCCGATTGGCCAGTCACCAGAGAGGTGGGAAGGGGATCTCGGGATCGGCGGGAACCCCTAGGCGCCGGGAGGACAGCACCTCGCCAATCAGGTAGATCGAGCCGAGAGCAACCACCAGGCCGCTCGGTCCCGCCAGGTGGGCTGCCCGTTCGAGCCCCTGCGCCACCGGCTCAGCGCTCTCCTGCGAACCAGTCCACGCCGCCGCCAGGGCCCTGGGAGGCGCGGCACGGGCGGAGTTGGTGCGGGTGAAGACGGCCTTACGGAACCCCAGCCCGCCGAGGGCCTGGAGCATGCCTCGATAGTCGTGATCCTCCATGCTTGCGAAGAGCAGGACCCCCGGGCGGTGCTCTAGCTGCCTTCGAATCTCAGGAACTGCGGCCTCGACCGCGGCCGGGTTGTGGGCGGCGTCGACGAGCACCTCCGGCACGGAGCCGAGGAGCTGCATCCTGCCCGGCCACTTCACCTCGGCGAGACCCGCCCGGATCGCGCCTTCGCGGATCGGGAATCCCAACTCGACCAGGCAATCGGCGGTGGCTACCGCCAGGGCCGCGTTTTGGCGCTGGAACGAACCGGCGAGGCTGATCCGGAGCCCTTTCCGAGCGGCCCGGGGAGTGCGGACGCTGAACGGCTCCTCCGGGCCTAGCCCACCTTCAAGTTCGATCTCGTGGCCCAAGCGCCAGAGCCTAGCTTTGGCGGCTTCTACCGAGCGCTCCACGGCGGGCAGGGCCGCGTCGACCGCCCCGGTCACGACGAGATTGCCGGGCTTGATGATCGCCGCCTTCTCGGCGGCGATCATGGGTATCGTGTCGCCGAGCTGGGCCTGGTGGTCCAGGGCCACCGAGCTCAGCACGGCGACGCCGCCGTCCCAGACGTTGGTGGCGTCGAGCCGGCCCCCCAACCCGACCTCGCAGACGACGAGTTCGGCCCCCCAGCGCCGGGCGGCCAGGAAGCCCATGGCGGTAAGCAGCTCGTGGTGGGTCGGCCGGCCCCCAGATGCCGCCATCTGATCGGCCGCGTGGCTTACCGAGTCGGCGATCTCGGCGAAGAGTGACTTCTCGATTGGGGTCCCGGCGAGCCGGATCCTCTCGCGATAACTGGTCAGGTGAGGCTTGGTCAGCAGCGCTACCCGGATCCCCGCCGCGCGGGCCATCTCGGCGGTGATCGCGCAGACCGACCCCTTGCCGTTGGTCCCCGCCACCAGCACTCCGCGAAGTCCCTGCTGCGGATCTCTCAACCTGGCCAGCAGGCGCCTGGTCGACTCCAGGCCGAGCCGCATCCCCGGGGTGCTCGACGCGACCAGACGAATCAGCGAATCCCGGTAGCTCCCCGAACGAGCTGGGGGCGCCGTCAGGCTCACTCTCTGGTCCTCTCCGCCCGATCAGACCCGCGGGGCCGACGCCGGCTGCTGGCACTGGATCTCAGGCCAGCACCCAACCCCATCCCTGAACCGGAGCTCCGCCGCTCGGTTGGGGTCATGTCAGACAGCGCTCGGGGCAACCCACTCATGGCATTCTGCACAGGTGAACGTGCCCTGGAGGCGGACGGCGCTGCTCGCCGCGATCGCCCTCCTCGCCGGCGCTGCGACTGGATGCGGCGGCACTCCTCGCCCTAGCCCCAGCCCCAGCCCCAGCCCGACCGCCGTGCTTCCCGGGCTCCTCGGGCTGGCCGGCGAGGCGGCTGGGCCGCTCGTGATCGCGGGGCCATACGGAGTGGCTGGCACCTGGAAGGACGGACCCCGGACGGTCGCGGTGGCACCGGTGCCGGCGACTGGGCTGGCTGCGGTGGCAGCTCTCGCTCAGGCTCTCGGAGTCCCTGGGCCGCCGATCAGCACCTCTACCGGGCTGGGCTACAACCTGGGCTCCACCACCGGGTTTCAACTCACCACTGACGCCGGACTAGACAGCTTCAACTTTCATCCCAATGTACCCACCGATGAAGTCGGGACGACCCCCACCGTTGCCGCCGCTGACCAGTTCGCCGAGAGCTTTCTCGCCACCGCCCATGTGCCGGCCGGCGGCGGAGTAATCCCGATCAATCAACTCAGCACCACCAACGGGTCGGACCGAAGGGTCTACTTCCAGTGGTCCCTGGATGGGCTTCCGGTGGTCAACATTCTCGGCCAGCCGCAGGAGATCAACGTTGACGTGGCCACCAACGGCAGCCAGACCAAGCAGGTGGTGGGCATCTCCGGCGCCGTACCGTATGGCCAGATCGGCGGCCCGGTGACCTACCCCGCTATGGAGCCCACCCAGGTGGTCCAGTACCTGAACACGGGCACCATCAAGCCTGCCGAGTATCTCCTCGCACCTTCCGGCCGGCCATTCCCACCTGTCTCCCCGGCGCCCACAGGTTCAATCACTCTGAACGCCGCCTCCCGGGCGGTCGTCGACAGCTTTGGTACCGCGGTTCCGGTCTACGTCTTCCAGGTTACCGGCAGCCCGACCGTCAGCCAGTTCGTTACCTGCGCCGTCCCCCCGGCGGGATGCGTTCCCTTGAGATTCAGCACCCCAAGTCCCTCTCCGAGCAGCTCCTCGAGCGGCTGAAGCGGTGGGATCGCGCGCCCTCACTCCCCCAGCCGCGCACATGACCCAGGGCGAACGTGCCGTCCACGCGAGCAGTTTGGCCAGTTCACCCGAGCTGTCGGTGCGACACTGCGCTCCGCATAAAGATGCGGATTGCTGGCCCCGCAGGCTCAATTCATCGGCACCAGCTCCTTGATCGCGGCCACCAGCTGAATCACCGAATCGCGGGCATCGCCGAAAAGCATCAAGGTTTTGGGATTGTAGTAGAGCTCATTTTCGACGCCGGCGAACCCTGGGTTCATGCTCCGTTTCAGCACCACCACATTGGCCGCCTGGTCGACGTTGAGGATGGGCATTCCGTAGATGGGACTGGCCGGATTGCTGCGAGCGGCGGGGTTGGTGACGTCGTTGGCGCCAATGACCACGGCAACATCAGTCCGGGGGAAATCCTGGTTGATGTCGTCCATCTCGAACAGTTGGGTGTAGGGGACATCCGCCTCGGCCAGCAGCACGTTCATGTGGCCGGGCATGCGACCCGCCACCGGATGAATTGCATACTTCACCTGGACCCCCCGCTTCTCCAGCTGGGTGGCGAGCTCCCGAACGTCGTGCTGGGCCTTGGCAACGGCCATACCGTAGCCGGGCACGAAGATCACCTGGCGGGCGTACCCAAGCAGGATGGCCACGTCCTCGGCGGTCACAGAGTGGACGGACTGGTCGGCAGTTGGGCCGGTGTTGGCGAGTGCGCTCACCGGGCTTCCGAAGGCGCTGAAGAGAACGTTCGCCAGCGAGCGATTCATGGCGCGGCTCATCAGCTGAGTAAGGATGGTCCCCGACGCGCCCACCAGGGCGCCGGCGACGATCAGGACCTCGTTGTCGAGCACGAATCCGCTGATCGCTGCCGCCAGGCCGGTGAAGGAGTTGAGCAGCGAGATGATCACCGGCATGTCGGCGCCCCCAATCGGGAGGACAAAGGCGACCCCGAAAATGAGGGCGAGCGCTTCGAAGGCCACGAAGAGCCAGGGCGATGTGTTGACCGCGATCATGACCACCCCAAGGGCCACGATGACCAGGAGCAGGGCTCCGTTGGCGAGGCGCTGATTGGGGAAGGTGATTGGGCTGCCGCGCATGATCCCCTGCAGCTTGCAGAAGGCGATCAGGCTGCCTGAAAAGCTGATCGAACCGATCAGACAGCCGAGCAGAATCGGGATCGAGTTGCTCAATCCGACGGTCGACGAGCCGGTGGCCAGGTGGGCGGTTCGCCGGACCAGCTCATCGGCGCCGATTAGGGCCGCCGCGCCGCCCCCCATGCCGTTGAAGAGTGCGACCATCTGGGGCATCGCGGTCATCCGCACCGAGCGGGCAGCGACGGCCCCGACCGCAGTGCCGGCCAGCATCGCCGGGAGGACGGCCGCCCAGGGCAGCGCGCCGAGCCCGACGAAGGTGACGACGAGGGCGACCAGCATGCCGGCGGCGGCGAGGAGGTTGCCCCGGCGCGCCGTGGCTGGCGAGCCGAGGAGTCGGATTCCGAAAACGAACAGCACCACCGTGCTCAGGTATCCGAGGGCGACCAGCTGGGGGTAGTGAATCACTTGGGCGCCGGTCGCTCCGGGCCGGGCCGCCGCTTGAACATCTGGAGCATCCGGTCGGTGACCACGAAGCCTCCGACCACGTTCACGGTGCCCAGCAGCACCGCCAGGAAGGCGATGATTGTTCCCAGGGTGCCGTGCACGCCGGCGGCGATGGTCAGCGCCCCGACCAGCACGATCCCGTGTATCGCATTGGTGCCTGACATCAGCGGGGTGTGCAGGGTGGCCGGGACCTTCGAGATAAGGTCGAAGCCGATGAAGACTGCCAGGACGAATATGAAGACTCCGATCAGCAGGGTTCCCCCGAATGCGTTCACAAGCTCGGGCCCCCCAGCACCTGGCCGTCCCGGGTGACGCAGGTGCGGCTCACCACCTCGTCCTCGAAGTTGAGTTTGATCTGACCGTCCTTGATCAGGGTGAGCGCGAATCGGGTGACGTTTCGGGAGTACAGCTGGCTGGCGTGGTAGGCCATCCGAGAGGGGAGATCGAGCGGCCCCAGGATCCACACCCCGCCCTTCTGGACTTCTTTCCCGGGTTCGGTAAGTTCGCAGTTCCCGCCCGCCTCTGCGGCTAGGTCCACCACCACCGAGCCGGGCCGCATCTGGGCCACCGCCGCCTTGGTGATCAGCACCGGAGCGCGCCGCCCTGGGACCAACGCGGTGGTGATCACCACGTCGGCGTCGGCCACCTCGCGGGCGAGGGCCTCCTGTTCGCGGCGCTGGGTCGTCGCGGAGACCTCTGCCGCGTACCCGCCCTGACCATCAGCCGCCTCCACCGATTCCCCGACGTCGACGAACTGAGCCCCTAGGCTCTCCACCTGCTCTTTGACCTGGGGCCTGACGTCGAAGGCGCGAACCACTCCGCCCAGCCTTCGGGCAGTTGCGATCGCCTGCAGGCCGGCGACCCCGGCACCGAGGACCAGGACCCGAGCCGGGGTGACCGTTCCAGCCGCCGTCATCAGCAATGGGAAGAACCGGGGCAGGCGGGTGGCCGCCATCAGCACGGCGTGGTATCCGGAGACCGAGCTCATCGACGAGAGGACGTCCATGTCCTGGGCCCGGCTGATTCGGGGTAGTCGGTCAAGGCTGAAGGCGGTCACACCGCGACGGGCCAACTGTTCGAGCAGCGCCGGCTGGGAGGGAGGCTGGAGCATCCCGATCAGGATCGAGCCCTTGGCGAGCATGCCGACCTCGTCGGTTCCTTCCCCGCGCACCAGCGGCGGGCGCACCTTGAGCAGCAACTCGACGCTGCTGAGTACCTGCCGGTGGGTGCTGAGGATGGTCACGCCCGCCTCCCGATAGGCGGATTCTGGGAAGTAGGCCGGGTCGCCGGCGCCCTTCTCGGCGACCACTTCGGCCCCGGCGGCGATCAGCCGCGCGGCGGATTCCGGCACCAGGGCCACCCGTCGTTCGTCCTGGGCCAGCTCCCTGGCCACTCCGATGCGCATCGAGCGACTTTATCGGTTCGCGGGCTTCCAATAGCCGAGAGACCCTTTTGGCCCGGGGTCCGTCATCCTAGCCGGGTGCCGGGCATTGAACCGTATCTGAGACGAATGCTGCACGGCTGGCAGCCAATCGTGGTTGCCAACCGCCCTCCGGTGGAGAGTCAGCTCGGCCCGGGTGGGGTGGAGCGCATCACCAGGGGGGGGGGCGGGCTGGTGACGGCCATGTCCGCCTTGGCGCAGGCCAGTGATGCAGCCTGGGTTGCGGTCGCCCGCGGCGACTCCGACGCCCGGCTGGCCGCGCGAGCCAACGAGGCGGGAGTGGTTGAGGTTTCCGCCGAGGACGGGAGGAAATTTCGAATCGCCTACATCCACCCCGAATCGGAGGCCTATGACCTCTATTACAACGAGATCAGCAATCCGCTGCTCTGGTTCATTCAGCACTATCTCTGGGACCTCGGCCGAGAGCCGATCCTGGATTCCCGGACCGAGCGAGCCTGGCGCGACGGATACGTCAACGTCAACTCCCAGTTCGCCGACCGGGTGGTCTCGCTCGCCCAGAAGGCGCCCGGCCGTCCCTTGATCCTCAGCCAGGACTACCACCTCTACCTCTTGCCGGGAATGGTCCGCCAGCGCTTACCCGGGGCCTTCCTCCAGCACTTCGTCCACATTCCATGGCCGACGCCCCAGTACTGGAAGGTGTTGCCCCGCCATATGCGCGACGGCATCCTGGGCGGCCTCCTGGGCAGCGACGTGGTCGGCCTCCAGACCTCGCTGGACGTGCGCAACTTCCTGCTCACCTGTGAGGAGAACCTGGGGCTGGCAGTCGATCATCGCCAGTCCACCGTGTTCTTCGAGGGCCGCAGCGTCTGGATTAGGGCCTATCCGATCTCGATCGATGTTCGGGCCATGGCCGAACTCACCACCCATCCGGAAGTGATCGTTCAGGAAGCGATGATCGAGGCCTGGCGGCCGGAGTTCCTGATCCTGCGGGTGGACCGTACCGACCTCAGCAAGAACATCGTCCGCGGCTTCCTGGCCTACGAGAGGCTGCTGGAGAGTCATCCCGAGCTTCGGGGCCGGGTGGTCTTCTGGGCGCTGCTTCAGCGAAGCCGCCAGAACGTGGATGCCTATCGCTCCTACCTGGGCGCGCTGGTGAGCGCGGCTGCCCATGTCAACCGCCGCTTCCAGACCGGCACCTGGATGCCGATCCGCCTTGAAGTGGAAGAGAATCTCTTCAAGGCGGTCGCAGCCTACAAGGTGTACGACGCGCTCCTGGTCAACCCGATCTACGACGGTATGAATCTGGTCGCCAAGGAGGGTGTGCTCTGCAACACCAAGGACGGAGTCCTCGTCCTGAGTGAGAACGCGGGCAGCTACGAGGAGCTGGGGACCGAGGCTCTGACCATCAATCCCTTCGATATCGACCAGACCGCCGAGGCGCTCCATTCGGCCCTGACCATGCCCAAGCGCGACCGCTCGACCCGAGCCCGTCACCTGCGCCAGACGGTCCGTAAGCACGACATCGTGCGCTGGATCACGGCTCAACTCCAGGACCTCAATGAACTGGTAGCCCGCTGAGCTGGGGCGGTCCCTCAGGCTGCGCTGGCCAGCTCCTCCAGCACCCCGGCCAGGAGGCGGGCCCACTCCTCAGGCCCGTTCAGGCAGACGTCGGCCTCCTCGCGGACCTCGGCTGGGGTCTCCCCGCTGAGCACGCCGAAAGCTAGTGCCAGCTCCAGGGCCGGGGCGCGGCGGTGCAGTTGGACCATGGCCGGGAGGTCGCCCAGGTCGTCCCCGGCGTACACACAGCCCCGCGGCGAGATGCGGTCGAGCAGCTGAACCAGTGCGGTCCCCTTGTCCCCCGCGTGACGGTCCCGGAGCTCGAGCACGCGACGGCCCCGCAGGAGTTCGAGACTCTCCCGGTGGGAGACGGAGGAGAGGATCTGCCGCAACTCCGCCGCCGCGGCCTGGCGGTCGGGGGCGTTCCGGTAGTGGACCGCGACTCCGAGTGTCTTGGTTTCGACGTCGACCCCCTCCAGGCCCTTGAGCGTCTCTCGCAGTTCGGCGGCGATCCGCCGAAGTCGGGGCGACGCGTTGGAAGGGGGGAGCGGAAGATGGCTCGCGCCCGCCTCGCGCCAGGGCTCCAGTCCGTAGCTCCCCAGTAGCAGGACGCCGGGCAACGGGCACTGGACGAAGAGGTTGGCGAGGTCCCGTCCGCTGATCACGGCAACTGGAGTTCGAAGCGAGAGCGCGGTCAGGGCGGCGGCGGCTTCCGGCAAGGGCCGGGCTCGGCGAGGGTCTCGCACGACCGGGGCCAGGGTTCCATCGAAGTCGGTGGCGACCAGCAGGCTGCCGGAGCGTGCCAGTCGCACCAGGGGGCCGGTCAGCTCGTCCAGTGATCGACTCGGGGAGGCGGGCACCAATCGATGATATGCGGCGCGGAAGGGGGACCTCCGATCCGCTACCCTGCGATGGTGGCCGCTCCTGAAGCTCCCGAACAGTCGGTCGGAGAGTTGGTCCACGGACTCAGTGATGGGATCCGACAACTCGTCAGCGACGAAGTGGCGCTGGCCAAGGCCGAGCTGAAGGCAGCCGCCCGGCGGGGTATCCGTGTGGCCCTGGGGGCTGCCCTGGCCGTGGTGGGGACCGGAATACTCCTGATTTTCGCCCTGGCGACGCTGGTGGAGTGGCTCCCCAACCACACTCTGGTCGCTGGGGTCGTGGCTCTGGCCGGGCTGGCCCTCCTCCTGTTGGGTGGAATGGTGGTCTGGGCGAACCGCAGGCTGTGGCCGTTCCGAGAAACCAAAGCTAGCCTTGAAGAGGACCTTGCGTGGGCACGCCGACTGAGCAAGCGCGTCAAGCCGTAGCCGCGACTCGGGGCCAGGTTGAAGCGAGCGCTGACCGCCTAGAGGCGCGCCTGCGCCGCGACCTCGACCCGCGCCAGCGGCTTCGCCGAGACGGCCCCAAGCTGGCGGCCGGCATAGCCGTGGTGGTCCTGGTAGGTACGGTCTATGTCGCCCGCTCGCGGCGCCGTCGTCACCGCGACGAACCGGACGCCCGCGACTGGATCGCGGAGATGCCACCTGAATGGCGCGACCGGCTCCAGGCGCTACTTGCCGAGGCTGCCACTGGAGGCGCTCTCCCGGCGGGTTCGGGGCGTCCCCACAGGGGTCGCCAAGGGTCCATGGCCGCCAGCCTGGCAGCCCGGGCCGCTCGCATGGTCGCCCCCGCCCTGATTGCGGCAGCGGCCGAGCGCATCGGGCGCAGGGCCACCGCCAGGCAAACGGAGTTCCTCCCGAGTTAGCCGCAGGTCAGCCCGGAAGGAGCTGGCTCGCACCCTTAGGGGACGGGTTAGCGCCACCGTCCGAGCAAGGCGCTCGCGATGAGTAGCAGATAGCCTCCCACCAGCAGACCGACCCAGAGGGTCGAGGAGGCCTGGGTGTACTGCCCCTCATCGACGAACGCCAGGGTCGTTTCCCCTGCGATGCCTGCAGCCAGGGCGGCAACCACCAGGCGACGACCAGTAGGGTGCTTGAGGCACATCAAACCACCGCCGATCACCGCCACGGCGGCCCCCGCCAGGTCGAGCACCAGTCCGATCAGCCTCAGAACGACGGGCCAGAAATAGATCACCCCGTGCGTCAGCTGGAGGGAAGTCGACCGCACCGCCAGATCAAGCTCCAGCCCCGTGAAGACACCAGCCGGCGCCGCGAGCCCGATGGCGACCAGCCCGAGGCTCCGCGGCCCCAGGAGCGTTCGGATGAGCCGGCTATGGACTAAGGAGATAGTCAAGGGGCCTCCGCTCTGGGAACTCCGGAGGGAATGGCGGGAAGGGATCTTCGCACGGGTCATACACGACTGAGCCGCCACCGTCAAGGGTCGAGCCCTGAGAAGCCACCGCCCTCGCGTAGAGCCGGGCCTCGCCGCGAGGGGACGGGCTATTCGTAGCGAAGCACTTCGAGGGGGCGCACGCGCACCGGTCGCCACGCCACCAGGGCAGCAGTCCCCACCGCAACCGCGATGGCGCCCAGCACGAGCGCGAGGGCCAGGGGAGTCGGAATGCCCAGCGTCACCTTGAGCACGACCCTGCCCAGGGGAACCAGCACCAGCGCGATCGCCGCCATGCCGAAGGTGGCCCCGAGCCAGGCGACTGTTGCCGTCTCGACCAGCACCTGGACGTATACGGCGCGGTTGCTCAGCCCGACCGCCTTCTGGACGCCGATCTCACGGCGCCGCTCGAGCAGGGAGAGGGCCACCGAGTTGGCCACGATCACGATCCCGGCGAGCAAGGCGAGGGAGGCGATGGCGGTGAGGAAGAGGATGGCATTGTTCAGGAACTGGTCGATGATCAGGGTGAAGTCGGCCAGGTTGACGACCAGGGCCGAGGGATCGGCGCGACGCAACTGGGTGGCCGCCGCTGACGCGCGGTTGGGGGGGAACTTGAGCTCGACAACCTGGTCGGTCGCACTGCCCCCGATGGTCTGCGCCGTCGTGGTGAGCCCCAAGATGGGTGCCTCGGTGGTGCTGAAGGCGACCCCCTTCCCTTTGGTCACGATCGGGATGTAAAAGCCGACCACGTCCAGTGCGACCGAGACCGGGTGGTTTGCGAAAGGATTGGTCACGGTCACCGTGTCGCCCGGCCTGAGGTGGAACGGAGCCAGGCGAAGGGACGCGCTGAGCAGGACTCCGTTGTTGACCCCGTCGCTGGCCCGAAGCTGGCGGCCGCTGGTGATGTCCACCTGGGGCAGGATCCCGCTCTGCACCGGGAAGCCCTGGAGGCCGCTGAGCAGGAAGAGCGCATTCTGGGCCCGGCCCCGGTGCGCCGAGCCCGTCCCCAGCTGGAGGAAGGGCCGGCCGTTTATCGAGACCGGCGCGGTCAGCGCGGCCAATGTGGACAGCTCACTCTTGCTATGCAGTTGGGAGGCCGCCCTGAGGAGGGGCGCGGCGCTCTTACTCGGGGCGACGGCGATCACGTTGTAGGTGGTCGCCTTGGTGATGAAGCTGTCCAGGTCGCCTCGGATGTCGGTGCCCAGGACCAGGATCAGGCCGACTGCGAATACCCCCACGAACAAAGCGACCGCGGTCGCTGCGGTTCGGGTGCGCTGTCGAGCCGAGTTGCGCAGAGCCAGGCGGATCACCGAGCGCGCCGGTCGGGGGACGTAGACCACGATGAACCCCAGCAGGGAGGCGGCGATCAAGAGAGCGCCGACGGCCCGAAGGCTGGCCAGCATGGTGATTCCGATCGAGATCAAAAGCGCCAGCCCGACCAGGAGCACGTAAGCCGGGCTCAGCCGTTCGGGTACCGGGAGCCGGCCGACAACCCAGAGGGCCACGCTGAAAACCACCGTCAAGAGTGCCAGGGCGATCCCGGTGCCGATCACCAGCCAGAGGGCTAACCAGGTCGAACCCAAAATCGCCGCCGCCAGAAGCCAGAAGAGAGCTCCCACCAGTGCGAGCAGGGCCAGACTCGAGCCCACCACCCCGGCCGTGGGACCACCCGGCATGTCACGGAGCACCGCCATCGGCCTGACCCGACTGAGCCGGACGATGGGGAGGATCGCGAAGATGCCGGTGGTGGCGACCCCGATCCCGACTCCGGCCAGGATCACCTCCGGGCTCAGCACGAAGTTGATCTCCACGCTGGCCACGTTCTGGACCAGAACTCGGACACCGTCGGACAGAGCGATCCCGGCCGCCGCGCCCGCGACGCCACCCATGAGCCCGAGCAGGGCCGCCTCCAAACCGAACAGAAGGTAGAGGTCTCGACGCCGGTACCCCGTCGTCTTGAGCATGGCGATCTCGAGGCGCCGCCGGGCGAGGCTCACCTGCATGGCGTTGACGATCCCGATCCCGCCGATCAGAAGTGCGGCAAGCCCGGCCACGGAGAGGAACTGAGTGAGCTGCTGACTGGCTTTCTTGTCCGAGCTGAGCGCCTGTTTGACGGTGGAGACGGTGGCCAGCGGCATCTGATTTCGCACCGTGGCCGCCACGCGATCTGCAGCTGAGGAGTTCCTGGTGGTCAGGTAGACGGCCCCGTACTCCGGCTTACCGCCCGGGCTGAGCACTCCATTGAGCTGGGCCGCGGAGACGAGGATGTCGTCGCTCAGCCCGGCGGGCGGGGACCCTGAGAGGATTCCCCCCACTGTCCACCTGACCACTCCCCGGGCCTGGGGAACGTTCACGCTGACCAGGTGCCCGATCCCGACGCCGAGGAGGCTGGCTACAGATCCGGAGAGCACCATGGTGTGGGGCCGGGAGATCAGTTGATGGAACGTCCCCAGGGCTCCCGACCGTAGCGGCAAATCTCCGACGAGCGGGAAATGAGCCGGATCGACCGCATCGATGGTCACTGAGACCCCCTGCCCTCCGGGCCGGATCAGGGTTCCCGCGATCTCCTGGACCGCCGTGAAGCCGGTTATCTGCCGCTCTTGGCGAAGCCGCTGAAACAGGGCCAGCTGACTGGAGGGAAAGGGGACTGCCACCGAGACCACCGAGACATCGCCCCCGTTGGCGCTGCGGACGTTGGCGGTGAGCGAGCTGGTGACCATGGCGGCCGCCAGCTGCAGGCCGACGATGGCCATCACCCCCACCCCGACGCAGAACCCTGCCAGCACAGTCCGGTTGCCGCCGCGGCGCAGGGAGCGGGTCGAGTAGCGGAGGTAGAACCCGGCCTTCACCGGGATCCGGCCCGGGGCCCGGGGCTATCGCTGATCAGCGCCCCGTCCGCCAGCTGCAGCCACCTGGTCGCATACTCACCCACGGTGCGATCGTGAGTCGCGATCACCAAGGTGGTGCCGAGGCGTTCGCGCAGGCTCCAGAGCAGATCCAAGACCTCCCGGCCTTGGGCGGCGGCCAGGTTCCCGGTGGGCTCATCTGCCACCAGCAGAGGCGGCTCGGTGGCCAGGGCGCGGGCGATCGCCACCCGTTGCTGCTCTCCCCCGGAGAGCTGGTTGGGCCGGTGCTCTAGGCGGTGGCTCAGCCCGACCAGCCCCAGCAGCTCCTTGGCGCGGTCGGAGGGGGAGCCTCGCCAGTTACCGGCGTAGAGGGGGACTTCGACATTCTCGCGGGCGGTCAGGGTGGGGATCAGGTTGAACGCCTGGAAGACCATGCCCACGGTGCGGTTGCGGATTCCCGCCAGCTGCGACTCGCGCATCGTGGAGATGTCGGTGCCGTTGAGCAGTACCTGGCCGCTGGTAGGGCTATCCAGCCCGGTGATGCAGCCAAGCAGGGTGCTCTTGCCGCTCCCGGATGGCCCTGCCAAGGTCACGAACTCGCCCCGACTGATGGCGAAGTTGATGTCACGCAAGATCTCCAGCCTCTCCCCGCCCAGCGGCAGGGCCCTGCCCAGGTGGCGAACTTCGAGCACGGGGATGCCGGACTCCTCGAGTGCGGGCGCCGGGTCTGGGGCGACCCCAGCTTCAGCCAATTGTTCTGTGGCGGGCTCGCGGTCCGGGAACCCGCGAGTTCGCTGCACCCGGCGGGGCGGTCAAGCGGGTGGGCCGGGGTGCCGAAGGACAGGTTGGGCCGCGTCTGAATCTCGCACGTCCCATATATTGACGGCACCTTGCTAGCCACTGCACACCGATCGGCCGAGCTCGCGATGCCCCGGGGCGCCAGCCTTGTATTGGTCCAGCGGGCGCTGACCCACCTCAATGGCGCGATCAACCTGGTCGGGCTGACCGACAACCACATGGGCAGAGCCCGGCTCTCGCCGCTGGCGGCGATCCCCGACTGTCTCCGGTTCGGGCTCCGGCCCGTGCTCCACCTTTCCTGCCGGGATCGCAATCAGCTGGGCCTCCACCAGCAGGTGGCAGGTGCCTCGGCCCTCGGCGCCGCCGGCGTGTTGGTGGTGCAGGGCGATCGTCGGGGTGGGCTGGCGGTCGACTCGGCCATGCGGGCTACCGAGGTGCTGCGCCTGGTGCCCGAGTGGGCCGCTCCTAACCGGCTTCTCCGAGGCGCGGTGGTGAATCCCTTCGCGGAGCGCTCTCGCGAGCTGGCTCTACTAGAGCGGAAGGTCGCGGCCGGGGTCGACTTCATTCAGACCCAGATGGTGTTCGACCTCGCCCTGCTCGACGATTTCCTGAAAGATGCGGGTTCCGTTCTCCCTCCCCAGGTCGGGGTATTCGCTAGCGTCGGCATCCTTCGGGCGGCCCGCAACCTGGAGTTCGTCCGCCGCTCGATCCCCAACTGTCCCGTCCCCGAAGTTCTGGCCACCCGGATCCGAGACGGCGGCGGAATCGGGGTCGCCTGCGAGTTGGCAGCGGAGATCGGTCGTCACCCTGGCCTGCGCCTCCACGTCATCTCCCTGGGAGCCGAGCGCCACGTCCGGGAGGTCGTCGAGGCGTTCGACCGGACTCGCGCAGCCGCAATTGCCTGATACGGAGAGTGGCGCCGCGGCGCTCTCCAGAGACGAGCCAGAGCCCGAAGTCGAGGGATTCCTCGGGGATCTGGAGCCAGCCGAGTTCCGGACCCTGGCCCACGCCGTGGTCGACCAGTTGGCCGAATATCTGGAACGATTGCCCGAACTCTCTCCTTTCTCAGGGGCCGTCCCCGGCCAGCTGGTGCAGGGATTGCCCCGGGACGCCCCCGCCCAAGGTGAGTCCGTAGACAAGATCCTGCGCGACTTCGATCGACTGGTGCTGCCCGGAATCACCCATTGGGCCCATCCCCGTTTCTTCGCCTACTTCGCCAGTTCGGGATCGGCAGCCGGGATCTTGGGCGAGATCCTCACGGCGGGGTTGAACGTCAATGCCATGCTTTGGCGAACTTCCCCGGCGGCCACCGAGCTGGAGTGGGTGGTCTGCCAGTGGCTGGCGCGGATGTTGGGACTTCCCGACAGCTTCGACGGCCACATCAACGACACCGCCTCGGCCTCCACCTTGGTGGCGCTGGCGGCAGCCCGCGAGGCCCTGGGTCGGGACATTCGGGAGCGCGGGATGGCGGGAAGACCTGAGCTCCCCCAGATCGTGGTGTACGCGTCAGAGCAGGCCCACTCCTCCGTCGAGAAGGCCGTGATCACGTTAGGGGTGGGCCGGGAAGGGTTTCGTCCCGTGCCGGTCGACCCCGACTTCCGAATGGACGTGCGGGCGCTGCGCCGGTTGCTCGAGGGCGATCTCGCCATGGGGCGGCTGCCGGCGGCGGTGGTGGCCACCGTGGGCACCACCGCGACCACCAGCGTCGACCCCGTTCTCGAGATCGGGGAGCTCTGCCGCGAGCACCGCCTTTGGCTCCACGTTGACGCTGCCCACGGGGGGGCGATGGCGGTCGTGCCGGAGTGGCGCTCGGTGCTGGCGGGAGCCGAGCTGGCCGATTCCTTAGTGGTCAATCCCCACAAGTGGCTGTTTACCCAGCTCGACTGCTCCGTCCTCTACACCAGCCGACCCGACCTGCTCAAGCAGACCTTCGCCCTGGTGCCGGAGTATCTGGCTACGCCCGAGGCGGGGCGCGAGGACGGATTCGGGTCCCGGAATCTGATGGACTTCGGGATATCCCTGGGGCGGCGGATGAGGGCACTCAAGCTCTGGTTCGTGCTCCGCCACTACGGAAGTGAGGGCCTGGCGGAGCGGATTCGGCAGCACGTGCAGATGGCTCACTGGTTGCGCGACCGGATCGAGGCCACACCTGGCTGGGAACTCAGCGCTCCCGTCCCGATGGCCACCGTTTGCTTTCGCCATCTTGGCCCTGGGGGACCCAGCGAGGCGCTGCTGGCCGAGCACAATCGCCAGATCATGGCGAAGGTCAATCTGAGCGGGGAGGCATTTATCTCCCATGCGGTCCTGGACGACCGCTGGGTACTTCGCGCTTCGGTTGGCAGCATCCGGACCCGTCCCGGGGATGTCGCCGCGCTCTGGAGCGCCCTCCGCCAGGCGGCGGAGGCCTAGCAGAGCCGCGGTTCAGAGCTGGAAGAGCCCGTCCAGCCGGCGGTACCGCTCGCGGCGGCGGCCAGGGTCCACCCCCAAGCTCGCCAGCCGGGCGAGCTGGGCCAAAAGCCGCGGCCGCAGGAGCGCGGCAGTGCCGTCCCAATCGGTGTGGGCGCCGCCCGGGGGCTCCGGGACGATCTCGTCGGCGATGCCCCAGTCCAGCAGGTTCTGGGCCTCCAAACGAAGGGCCGCCGCGGCGCTCTGCTTGCGCCCAGCGTCTCGGAACAGGATCGCCGCCGCCGCCTCGGGAGAGGCCACGGAGAGGAACGCGTGCTCCAGGACGAGCACTGCGTCCGCGAGCAGAGTCGCCAGCGCGCCGCCGCTGCCGCCCTCGCCGATGACCACCGCCAGGTAAGGCGTGGGCAGGGCCAGCTGTGCTTCCAGGGTTTGGGCGATCGCCCATGCCTGCCCGCGCTCCTCGGCCGCGACTCCCGGGTACGCGCCCGGGGTGTCGATGAAGCTGAGAACCGGCAGCTCGAGCCTGCCGGCCAGAGCGAACAGGCGCTGCGCTTTCCGGTAGCCCTCCGGGTGGGCCATCCCGAAGTTGCGCCGCCCTCGCTCCTCCAGAGTTCGGCCCTTTTGGTTGGCCACCACCGCCACCCGGCGCCCCTCGAGTCGGGCGAGTCCGATCACGACAGCGGCGTCGTCGCCACCCTGACGGTCCCCATGAAGCTCGATGAAGTCCTCGAGGCAGCGCTCGATTAGGTCCAACGAGTAGGGGCGGTCGGGGTGGCGCGCCCCCTCCACCTGGGCCCAGGCTGAGGCCATCTCCTCAGCGTTGGCGCTGCCGTCGCGCTCAGCCCCGGTCATGCGGCGGACTGGTCGGATTCCCCCGCTGGAGCCGAAAGAACCCGGAGCAGTTGGATCAGAACCGCGCGCAGCTGGCGGCGGTCGACCACTTGGTCGATCAGCCCGCGAGCGTGGTGGAACTCGCTGGTCTGGAATCCAGCGGGGAGCTGCTCATAGGTGGCCTGAGTGATCACCCGAGCGCCGGTGAAGCCGATCATCGCCTTAGGCTCGGCCAGGATCACATCGCCTAGGGCGGCGAAGCTGGCGATGCTGCCACCCATGGTCGGGTCGGCCAGGATAGAGATGAAGGGGAGGTGGCGCTCGGCGAGATCGTGGAGGGCCGAGACGCTCTTGGCCATCTGCATCAGCGAGAAGACCCCCTCTTGCATCCGCGCTCCGCCCGAGGAGGTGACGCAGACGAAAGGCATTCGCGCTTTGGCGCTGGCTTCGATGGCCCGCGCCAGCCTCTCGCCGACTGCGGTTGAGAGGCTCCCCCCCAGAAACCCGAAGTCGAATGCGGCCAATCCGATGGGCAGGGAATCGATCTTGGCCGCGCCGCTGAGGATCGCGTCGGGGAGGTGCTGCCGGAGTCGCGCATCATCGAGACGATCCACGTAGGCCCTGGTATCGAAGAAGCCCAGTCGGTCCCGGCCCTCGAGCCTCTCGTCCCAGACGTGGAAGGAGCCCGGGTCGGCCAGCTGGCGGACCCGCTCGTGAGCACTGATCCGGGCGTGGGCACCGCAGACGGGGCAGACGTAGAGGGTGCCTGACGCCTCGGCCGCGGACTGACTCGAGCTGCAGACGGCGCAAACGACCACCTCGTCCGATTGGGCCGGGGTGACCTTGGGCGAGGAGTAGGTGGGACTTGCCGACATCGCTTCCTCCCTCACGACCTCACCGCTCAAGCCGTCGCGAGCCTAGGCGGCTCCGACGTCGACGCTGACTCAAGCAGAGTCCCCGAGCACCCCGCAAGGTTACGGCTCCGCCGTTAATCGTGACTCAGCCCGTAACCAGATGGCCCCTTGCGGCCTTCAATGCGTGTGGGGTTGCCGGGGCACGAAGGGGCTGGAGTGGTCGGCGGCAACGGGCGGCTCCCCGGTCCGAGCGGGTGTCGCCTGCTCGGGATCGGCACTGCGGTGCCGGGCACCACCGTCTCCAACTTCGAGATCGAGACCTTCCTCGACACCTCGGACGAGTGGATCCAGTCTCGAACCGGGATCCGCGAGCGCCGGGTGGCGGAACCCGGCCTGACGCTGGTGGCGCTTGCCGCTCGGGCCGCCCGTGCCGCGCTTGAGGCCGCCCGACTGGAGGCGACCGAGATTGACTCGGTGATCTGCTCGAGCAGCTCCCCGGATGCCACATTCCCTTCTCTGGCGTGCCGGCTCCAGGCTGAGTTGGGATGCCCGCAGGGTGCCGCGTTCGATGTCCAGGCCGCCTGCTCCGGGGCGCTTTACGGCATAGCCCTGGCTCAGTCGATGATCCAGACCGGACTCAGCCGAACCGTGCTCGTGGTGGCTGCCGAGATCTTCAGCCGGGTGCTGGATTGGAACGACCGATCGACTGCAGTCCTCTTCGGTGACGGCGCTGGCGCCTTCGTGGTCGGCCCCCAGGGAGGGAAGGGGGCCGAGATCATCGCCCTCGATCTAGGCGCCGACGGCGGAGGAGCCGCGGCGCTCGACACCATCCGCTACCGCCCCCCCGACCAGGCGCCCATCAAACCTCTTCCCCAGTACGCGACCTCGAGCCGGGCGCTGGACCGGGTCGTCCACATGGATGGGCGGGAGGTATTCCGGTTCAGTACCAAGATTTTGGAGCAGATCGTGCTCCGATTGGCAGACGCCGCGGGGACGGAGCCCAATCAGATCGCCCTCTTCGTCCCCCATCAAGCCAACTCCCGGATCCTGGCCACGGCCGCTGGCCGTCTCGGCGTGCCCTTCGAACGCTTCGCCTGCAACCTGGAGCGGCTGGGCAACACCTCGTCGGCCTCGATTCCGCTAGCACTGGCGGAGGCTGATCGACTCGGACGCTGCCACGACGGGGACCTGGTCTGTTTGGTAGCCTTCGGTGCCGGGCTCACCTGGGGGGGAGCCCTGCTGCGCTGGCAGCCGACGGGGGTTGTCATCGACGATCCTGCGGAGCGCGGATCTGATCTCCGGCTCGGGGGAACTCAGCTGCCCCCTGAACTGGCCCACAAGGAGGTCTCGGAATGACCACGCCGATGCCTTTGGACCGGCGCCGGGTGGTGGTGACGGGCATGGGAGCGGTGACTCCCCTCGCGGTCGGTGTTCTGCCCACCTGGGAAGGACTCCTGGCTGGACACAACGGCATCGGCAGGATTCGGAGCTTCGACCCGGAGCCATACGCGTCCCAGATGGCGGGCGAGGTCCTCGACTTCGACCCGGTCGACTTCATCGATCGCAAACAGGCCAACCGAACCGCCCGCTTCACCCAGTTCGCTCTCGCCGCGACGATGGAGGCGATGGACCAGTCCCGCCTCACCGTGGACGACTCCAACCGCTTCCAGGTGGGCGTGATCGTCGGGTCCGGGATCGGCGGCCTCAAGGTCACCGAGGAAGCCAGCTACACCCTCAGAGACCGCGGACCTCGCCGGCTGAGCCCCTTCACCGTGCCGATGATCCTGGCCGACATCGCGGCCGGTGAGATCGCCATGAAACTGCAGGCCTGTGGGCCGAACTTCGCGCTGATCTCGGCCTGCGCCACCGGCGCCCACGCCATCGGCGAAGCGGCCGAGATCATCCGCCGGGGGGATGCCGTTGCCTGTATCGCGGGAGCCAGCGAGGCCTCGGTCACCCCCCTGGCGGTGGGCGCCTTCGCTGCTATGCGGGCACTCTCGCAACGGAATGAGGATCCCGAGCATGCTAGCCGGCCCTTCGACAAGGGCCGGGATGGCTTCGTCGTGGCCGAGTCGTGCGGGATCGTTGTGCTGGAGGATCTTGACCACGCTCGCCGGCGGGGAGCACGGATTCTCGCCGAGGTGGCCGGCTACGGAGCGACCGCGGACGCCCATCACCTTACTGCCCCCGACCCGAGCGGGCGGGGAGCCCGGCACGCCATGGCCCGGGCCCTTGAGAAGGCGGGCGCCGGGCCTGAGGACGTCGACTACATCAACGCCCATGGCACCTCGACCGAGCTCAACGATGCGGCCGAGACTTCGGCCATCAAGCAGACGCTGGGAGACCAGCGGGCTCGGCAGATCCCGATCTCGTCGACCAAGTCGATGACCGGACACAGCCTGGGCGGGGCGGGCGCCATCGAGTCGATATTCTCGGTTATGGCGATCGTGGATGGCCGGGTACCGCCGACTATCAACTATGAGGATCCTGACCCGGAGTGCGACCTGGATTACGTCACCGAGGGGGCTCGCCGGGTCGATCCCGAACTTGTGCTCAACAACTCCTTCGGGTTCGGGGGCCACAACGCCTGCCTCGCCTTCCGTCGTCTCGTCGACTGAGGCGCGCGGGGGCTGGTCGATGGACAGGCGATCGTGGCTCGGGTTCTGAGAGGGCACCGAGGTGTCGCGATCGCCCAGGGCCCTGCATTTTGTTCCGCCGTCCGGGCCGGGCAGGGTCCCGGCGGGGCTGATTCTCGCGGGGTTCCTGCTGGTCAGCTGCGGAGGCGGGGCACCCCTGCCGCGAGTGGCGCTCAGCCCAACGCGGTCGTCCCCACCGACCGTACCCACCTGCTCTAACCAGAGTGTGCTCGCCGATTGGACAGTCGACCGATTGGCGGAACAGGTGGTCGCCATACCTGTTTCTGAAACCGATGTGGGCGCGGCCCAGGCCCAGGTCGCGGAGGGGGTGGGGGGCCTGCTTCTGTTGGGCAGCAGCGCCCCCGCCGATCTGGGAGCCGAGCTTCACAGCCTCGAGGCGAGCGCGCCGGGGGGAGTCCAGCCGGTGGTGATGACTGACGAGGAGGGTGGCGGAGTGCAACGGATGGCAGATCTGGTTGGGTCGCTTCCCTGGGCGCGCCAGATGGGCAGCACCATGACCAGGGGGGAGATCAAGAGCGTGGCAATGGCCACTGGGAAAGCCATGTTCGGGCAAGGGGTAACCATGGACCTAGCGCCGGTCCTGGACGCCGACGGGGGGGCCGGGCCGAGCCCGACTGACGCGGACGGGTTGCGCTCGTTCAGCCCCGATCCAGCTGTCGCCGGGGGCGATGGCCTGGCATTCGCGCAGGGCTTGCTGGCGGCAGGGGTGATCCCGGTCGTGAAGCACTTTCCGGGGTTGGGAGGGGCCAGCGCGAACACCGACGACGGGCCGGCCTCCACCCTTCCCTACACCTCTCTCCAGGACGGGGGTCTGCTGCCCTTTGAGGCGGCCGTGAGTGCCCGAATGCCCGCCATCATGGTCAGCAACGCATCGGTTCCGGGCTTGTCGGCTGCTCCCGCCAGCCTCTCTCCGGCTGTCATCCAAGGGCTCCTGGTCGGCTCCCTCCACTTCCAGGGCCTGATCCTGACCGACTCGCTGAGCGCCCTGGCCATCGCCGACCTCGGGCTGACCGTGGCCCAGGCGACCGTGATGGCCATTGCTGCCGGTGCCGACATGGTCATGTTTGCCCAGGGAGACCCAGCCGCGGTGACGCCGTCGATCGACGCAGCTCTGAGCGCCGCGGTCGCGGACGGCGAGGTGTCGGATGGCCGCCTGATCGACGCTGTCGCCCACGTGCTTGCGGTCAAGCGAGTCGACCTCTGTACCTAGGCGCGAGGCTATAAGGTCGCGCACGCGGTCGCCCCCCGCTTCGAGCAGGCGAACTGCATCACCAACCAATTCCTCTTCGCTGCGCGCCGCGGAACTTTCGTTTCACCCCCCACACGCCCCCCAGCCGCCGCGGCTGAATCATCAGCATCCAGGACGTCTCGCATACAGTTCGGGAGTACATCGCAGCGGATAGCTCCGAAGGTCAGGTCTGCTGCGTACTGAATCCACGGATGCCGTGGCGGACAGACGCTGCCGTGGTCGAGCCACGCCAACGAGAGACCACTAGCTGAGATCAGTTGGATCGGGCCGGGGCGCTGTTGTCCGCTGCGCAGCCCAGCTGAGTGAGTCAGATTCGCTGTGGCGGCGTGGACGCTGTTAGACGCGAACGGAGGATGATTGCCCTGCGTGTGAAAACCGAGCTCAACACCCTCCTGGTCACACTCTATGTCCAGCTGGATGACCGGAACTTGCCGGCTATCGGGTTGACCCGCGATCACCCGGGACGTAACCCTGCGCTGAACGATGCTGAGTTGCTGTGCCTCCTGTTCGCGCGGAACCTGCTGGGGATCTCCTCTGACCGGCGGTGGATCGACTACGTCTGCGCCCCTGAAGGGTGGGTTCCCGAACCTGCCCAGACAGTCCGGGTGGGGCTAACGCGTCCGGCAAGGCGCCGGCCCGCTCTCCGCGGTGATCACCGAACTCGCGCGTGACACCCCTTCATGGGGCGAGGGCACACGTTTGATCGACTCGACCCCGGTGCTGTGCAGGAAGCCCTATGAAACGGTGAAACGCCCTGACCTGGCCGGGCACGCCGGCTGCGGATACTGCGCCTCCCATTCCCGGTTCGTCTGGGGCTTCGGGCTCTACCTGCGGTGCACTCCGGACGGG
>Ga0307373_10002042_pt1 | contig 36924 bp, 39 predicted proteins | sample OX2MG_FD_202534 | JGI IMG/M metagenome (GOLD analysis project Ga0307373, IMG submission 202534) | Soil microbial communities from Risofladan, Vaasa, Finland - OX-2 | ecosystem: Environmental > Terrestrial > Soil > Coastal area > Acid sulfate soil | place: Finland: Risofladan, Vaasa | collected...
ACTACCAGTTCTTCACCGAGCAGATGAACCTGGCGGCGTCGCGCCGCCTGACGCTCGAGAACGACCTGCGGCGCGCCCTGCACAAGGGCGAGCTGCGCGTGTACTACCAGCCGATCATCGAGCTCAAGGCCGGCTGCACGGCGGCGCACGAGGCGCTGCTGCGCTGGCAGCACCCGAGCAAGGGATTGGTGCTGCCCTCCGAGTTCATCCAGCTCGCCGAGGACACCGGGCTGATCCTCGGCATCGGGGAATGGGTGCTGCGCGAGGCCTGCCGCTGGGCGACCTTCATCGGCGCCGAGCGCGGCCTGGCGGTGACGGTGAACCTGTCGGCGCGCCAGTTCCACGATCCCAACCTGGCGCAGCTGGTGGCGCAGGCGCTCGCCGACAGCGGTCTGCCGCCCGCGCTGCTCGAGCTCGAGATCACCGAATCGACCGTGATGCAGAACACCGACGTCACGCTGAGCACGCTGAAGAAGCTCAAGGACCTGGGAGTGTCGCTGTCGGTGGACGACTTCGGCACCGGCTACTCGAGCCTCGCGTATCTCAAGCGATTCCCGGTGGACAAGCTGAAGATCGACCGCTCGTTCATCGCCGACCTGCCCGGAGACCGGGACGCCAAGGCGATCATCGCGGCGATCATCGGCATGGCGCATGCGCTCGGCCTGCAGGTGGTGGCCGAGGGCGTGGAGACCGAGGCGCAGATGGAGTTCCTGCAGAGCAGCCGCTGCGAGTTCATCCAGGGCTTCCTCGCCGGCCGTCCGATGGACGCGGATACGGCGGCCAAAGAGTACCTCTAGGCGCGCCGCGGCGCCTCGCCGCGCGGCAACCACGGCAGATGTCTCGACCGGTCCTGTACTTCGCGCACGCCAACGGCTTTCCGGCACCGTGCTACGGCGCGCTGCTCGAGCAGCTCGGCGCGCGCTATCGCGTCGCATACCTGGAGACCATCGGCACCGACCCGCGCTACCCGGTGAGCGAGCGCTGGCCGCACCTGGTCGAGCAGCTCGAGCACGCCATCGAGCGCGAATGCCGCGGCGCGCCGGTGTACGGCGTCGGCCACTCGCTGGGCGGCTACCTGACTTTCCTCGCCGCCGTGCGGCGCCCCGAGCTGTTCCGCGCCATCGTGCTGCTCGATGCGCCGGTCATCGGCGCGCTGCGCGGGCGCATGCTCGGCGCGACCAAGCGGCTCGGCGTGGTCGACCGCGTCACGCCCGCAGGGGCGACGCGCGACCGGCGCAGCGACTGGGACAGCCGCGAGGCGGCCAAGGCGCACTTCCGCTCGCGCAAGCTGTTCCGCGACTTCAGCGAACGCTGCCTGGACGATTACGTGCGCTACGGGCTGGTCGCGTCGCATGGCCGGCTGCGCCTGCGCATCCCGCCGCAGATCGAATATCAGATTTACCGCACCATCCCGCACGACATGAGCCGCTACCTGGGAGCGCTCGCGGTGCCGGCCGGGTTCATCGGCGGGACCCGCTCGGATGTGGTGCGGCGCGTCGGGCTGGGCGCGATGCGCGGGCATTTCCTGCTGCGCAAGGTGCCGGGCGGGCACCTGTTCCCGTTCGAGCGTCCGGGCGAGGCGGCGCAGGCGATCGAGGCATTGCTCGGGCAGCTCGCGGCGCAGAGTCGCTAGACGCGCGCGCCTCCGACAGCGTGTTGCCGGGAGACAGGCGCACTGGCGCGCGCAGCGTCTTGACTGTCGTCATGCTGTCTCCGTTCCGGGCGGCGAGCGCCCGGCTCCGAGTTTCACACAGTGAACCGATTGACGCGCGCCAGGCGCCCCGACAGATAATCGCCGTTCCATGGATCCGCCCGGGCAGTGCGACGGCGGGGCAGGCGCATATGAACCGGGAAACCGGCAAGCCCGCCGCGGGGCGATCAGGAGGATGACATTCCGCACACCGGGCCCCGAGCCGAGCGCCAATCGGCTGGGATCGCGTGCGCACTAACTCCGGAGGAGGCGTCATGCGCAAGCTGAGGATCGTTGCACTCGCGGCCGCGAGCTGCGCGCTGTTTTCCACGCCGGTGCTGGCGGGCACCACGCTGCTGTTCAACGTCTTCGTGCCGCACCGGTTCTTCATGTACCCGGTGTTCGTCCAGTGGGGCAAGGACGTGGCCCATGCGACGCACGGTCGCGTGACGGTGCAGATTCCCGAGGCGAGCGTCGCCCCGCCGCCGGGACAGTGGAACGCGGTGCGCGGCGGGGTCGTGGACGGCGCATTCATCTTCAACAGCTTCGCCCCCGATCAGGTGAAGAAGCTCAACACCTTCGGTCAGCTGCCGTTTCTCGGCGGCAGCGACCTGGCCGCGGCGGCGGTCGCCTACTGGCGCACGTACGTCAAGTATTTCGCCGGGCACGAGGCGACGCCCGGGGTGAAGGTCGTCGGGGTGTTCCTGGCGCCCGGCGGCCAGATGTACAGCCTCACCGACAAGCCGATCGACACGCTCGCCGAGCTCAAGGCGCACAAGATGTGGGCACTGCCGGGCGCCCCGGCCGAGCTGATGAAGCGCCTGGGCGTGCCGTTCGTGAGCGGGCCGTCGGTGCGCCAGCAGGAGCTGTTCTCCCGCCACGTGGTCGAGGGCGCGATCGGCAGCTCCGCGGACGCCATGGTCTCGTTCCAGGGTGCGCCGTACGTCAAGTCCTCGACCCTGTTCGCGCAGGGCGTCGACATGCCCAGCTTCACCGCCTTCATCAGCCAGAGTAAATGGAACGCCCTCGGCAAGGCCGACCAGGCGGCCGTCATGAGCGTCTCGGGCGAAGCGCTGGCGCGTGCGATGGGCGAGGCAGGCGCCGCCGCGGATGCGCGCGCGCACGCCGTGATGGAGAAGAACGGCGTCGCGTTCCGGCACGCGAGCCCGGCGCTGGAGGCCGTGTTCCAGCGGCCAGCCGCCGCGATCCGGCACGACTGGGTTCAGCAGGCGCGCAGCGCGGGCGTTGACGGTCAGGCGGCGCTTGCCTACTTCAGGGCGCAGCTGAAGCAGGTGCAAGCCCGGTGAGGCGGGACCGCCGGGCCCCGCGCAGGCGGGTGCGCGAGCTGCCGGCGCCGTGCTGAAGCGCCTCGCCGACCTGCTCTATCGGGTGCTGCTCGGCGTTTCGGCCGCGCTGCTCGCCGCGATGATGCTGCTGACGGTCGGCAACGTGGTGCTGCGCTATGCGTTCAACATGCCGATCTACGGCACGGTGGAGCTCACCCAGTTCCTGATGGCGGCGGTCGTGTTCGCCGGCTTCGCCCTGGTCACGCGCAGCCGCGGCCACATCGTCGTCACGCTGTTCGAGCCGGCGCTGCTGCGCTGGGTTCCGCGCGCATACCGCTTCCTCGCCTCCGCCGTCAACCTGGGCGGGGTCGCCTTCGTCGCCTTCCTGACGATCAAGAGCGCGCTGTTCCTCGCCCAGGGCGACGAGCGCTCGCTCATGTACAACGTGCCCGAGGACTGGTTCTGGGGCTGTGTGTCGCTGCTCGCCCTGGCGGGGGTCGTGTTCGGCATCCAGGCTTTCGATGTGTCCTCCGACGCGACGCCCGACCGCCACGGCGCGACCGAGTAGGGCGCCCCGACGATGGAATACGCGCTCGCCGGAATCGCCGCGCTGCTGGCGTTGAGCTTCGTCGGCGTGCCGCTCGGCTACGCGACGCTTGCGGTCGGCGTGGCGGGCTTCGCCCTGTTGCGCGGCATGGACGCGGCTTTGGTGATGGCAGGGCAGCAGATCCAGGACGTATCTTCGAGCTACGGCTTTTCGGTGATCCCGATGTTCGTCCTCATGGGCGGCTTCGTGTATCGCGCCAACATCTCCGAGGACCTGTACGAGGCCGGGTTCGCCTGGCTCGGGCGACTGCGCGGCGGGCTGGCGATGTCCACGATCTTCGCCTGCGCGGCATTCTCGGCGGTGTGCGGGAGCTCGCTGGCCACCGCGGCCACCATGTCCAAAGTCAGCATGGGGCCGATGCGGCGCTACCGCTACGACGACGGCCTGTCGACCGGCGCGCTCGCCGCCGGAGGGACCCTCGGCATCATGATCCCCCCCAGCGGGCCAATGGTGATCTACAGCATCGTGGCGGGCGTGGACCTCGGCAAGATGTTCATCGCCGGCATCGTGCCCGGGCTGCTCCTCGCCGTGCTGTACTGTGCGGCGATCGCCGCGCGCGTCGCGCTCGAGCCGAGCATCGGCCCCCGGGGCGACGCGGCGACCTGGAGCCAGAGGCTGCGCACCTTGTCGCGCACCTGGCCGATCGTGGCGCTGTTCACCGGCGTGCTCGGCGGGATCTACCTCGGCGTCTTCACGCCGACCGAAGCCGGCGCCATCGGCGCGTTCGGCGCCTACCTGTTCGCTTTCGCGCGCGGGCGCATGCGCACGTGGCCGGAGGTCATCGAGGTTTTCCGCGACGCGATCGTCACCACCGGCATGATCTTCGCGGTGCTTTTCGCCGCGCTCGTATTCGCCGATTTCATGAACGTCGCCGGGCTGCCGTATGCCCTGACGGGCCTCGTCGAGCGCCTGCACCTCGGGGCGACCGGGCTGTGCGTCGTCGTGTCGCTGATCTGCATCGTGATGGGTTGCGTGTTCGAGAGCATCGGCATCCTGGTGCTCGCGGTTCCGGTGTTCCTGCCGTCGCTGCAGGCGGCCGGCGTCGACCTGCTGTGGTTCGGTATCGTCGTGATCCTGGTCGTCGAGCTCGGGCTGATCACACCGCCCATCGGAATGAACGTCTTCACGGTCAAGTCCGTGGTGCGGGACGTGCCGCTCGGGAAGATCTTCCGCGGCGTGGTGCCGTTCATCGTCGCCGACCTGGTGGCGTTGCTGCTGATCTTCGTCCTACCCTCGCTCGCCACCGGATTAACGAGGTTCATGTCATGACCGACGCTCGCCAGCGCCCCAATCTCGTCTTCATCCTGGCCGACGACCTCGGCTACGCGGACCTCGGCTGCTACGGCGGGCGCACGCCCTGCTCGCCCCGGCTCGACCGATTGGCCGAGGAAGGGCTGCGCTTCACGCAGGGCTATTCGAACTCGCCGGTGTGCTCGCCGACGCGCTTCGCGCTGATCACCGGGCGCTGGCAGTACCGGCTGCGCGGCGGCAACGACGAGCCGATCTCCTCGCGCGCGCGCGCCAATCCCGAGCTCGGCCTGCCGCCGGCGCATCCGACCCTGCCTTCGCTGCTGCGCGGCGCCGGCTATGCCACGGCACTGGTGGGCAAGTGGCATCTCGGCTATCCGCCCAACTTCGGGCCGCTGAAGAGCGGCTATGCGGAATTCTTCGGCGCCCTTTCCGGAGGGCTGGATTACTTCACGCACCGCGACACCTCCGGGCACCACGACTTGTGGGACGGCGAGGCCGAATCCCGGCGTACGGGCTATCTCACCGACCTGATCTCGGAGCGCGCGGTCGACTACATCGGGCGGCGCAAGGGCGCTCCCGAGCCGTTCCTGCTCTCGGTGCACTATACGGCGCCGCATTGGCCCTGGGAGACGCGCGACGACGAGGAGGAGGCGCGGCGCATCGAGCGCATCATCCACACCGACGGCGGCTCGGTCGAAACCTACCTCACCATGGTGCGGCACATGGACGAGGGCATCGGCCGCATTCTCGACGCGCTCGACGCGACGGGCGCGTCCGACGACACGCTCGTCGTGTTCACCAGCGATAACGGCGGCGAGCGCTTCTCCGACACCTGGCCGCTGGTGGGCAAGAAGATGGACCTGCTCGAGGGCGGCATCCGGGTGCCGTACATAGTCCGCTGGCCGGGACGCGTGCCTGCGGGCACGGTGAGCGCGCAGCACGCGATCACGATGGACTGGAGCGCCACGATGCTCGCGGCCGCGGGCGTGAGCGCGCACCCCGGATTTCCGCTGGACGGTGTGAGCCTGCTCGGCGTGCTCGAGCGCCCGCAGGCGATCTTCGAGCGCGAGCTGTTCTGGCGCATGAAGTTCAGGCGCCAGAAAGCTATGCGCTCGGGCAACTGGAAGTACCTGGCGATCGAGGAAGACGAGTACCTGTTTGACCTGTCGCGGGATGCGCGCGAGCGCGCCAACCTCGCGCGCCGCGAGTCGGAGCGCCTGGCGGCCATGCGCGAGCGCTGGATGGCCTGGGAGAAGACCGTGCCGACGCTGCCCGAGGATGCGACCTACTCGATTCCCTACACCAAGGCCGACATGGCCATGCCGTCGTCGGTGTGACGGACCGTCAGCGCTTCGGTCGGACCAGCGCCCGGTCGTAGTAGGCGCGCTCGATCCGCGTCCTGAGCAGCGCGAGCGTCTTCGCCGCACCGGCCGCGCGCGTCGTCGTCGGGCGCCTCGCCCTGCAACGAGGCGCTCCAGGTTGGCGATCTCCCTGCGCTCCAGCACCTCGGGCGGCACGTAGCCCGCGTTCTTCAGAATGCGGTGCGCGACGCGCAGCTCCTCGGGCACGAGGGGGTCGTCGTCGAGCGCGAGCATTGCAGCAGGGGCGCGATTCGGCGATCATCCGCCTCCCGTCGCGGCACGCCCCCCATGAGCACCAGAGCCTACCGACTTCTCCCTACCGATTCGACCACCTTCCACCCGCGCCTGATAGGCACGCACGGCGCGGTGGCGGCGAACTCCTACTTGTCGGTGAACGCCGGCGCGGACGTCCTGAAGGCGGGCGGCAACGCTTTCGACGCGGCGGTGGCGATGACGCTGGTCGAGGGGCTGGTCAATCCGCAGATGCACACCATCGGCGGCGAGTGCCCGATGCTCCTGCGCGTCGCGCACGAGTCGCGGGTGATCGCGGTGAACGGCAACACGGCGGCGCCCGTGAAGGCGACGCCCGAGGCGTTCCGCACGCGCGGCCTGGCCGACGTGCCGGAGGAGGGCATCCTTGCCGCAGGGGCACCGGCGGCATTCTCGGCGCTCGTCACGGTGCTCGCGCGCTGGGGCACCATGAGCTTCGGGGAGGTGGCCGCGCAGGCGATCGAGCTCGCCGCCCGGGGTTTCCCGCTCTCTGAGGGTCTGCGCAACCAGCACAAGTTCGGCCTCGTCGCGCTGCGTGACAAGTTCCTCGCGCGCTGGCCCGGCAGCGCCGCGCTCTACCTGCCCGGGGGGCGCGCGCCCGAGGTGGGCGAGCTCATGAGGAACGCGCCGCTCGCCCGCACCTACGACTGGCTGGCGAACGTCGAGCGCGGCGCGGCCGGCGATCGGCAGGCGAAGCTCGCCGCGGTGCACGAAGCCTTCTACAAGGGCGAGATCGCGGCCGAAATCGAGCGCTTCTCTCTCGCGCGCGACGGGCTGCTCGAGGCGGCCGACCTGGCGCGCTTCGAGACGCGCATCGAAGACCCGGTCAGCCTGCGCGTCGGCGAGACCGTGCTGTACAAGTGCGGGTTCTGGAGCCAGGGCCCTGCGGAGCTGCAGACCATCGCGCTCATGCTGCGCCACGATCTGCGCGCCATGGGGCACGGCAGCGCCGATTACTGCCACCTGCTCGTCGAGAGCATGAAGCTCGCCTACGCCGACCGCGAGCAGTACTACGGCGATCCCGCGCAGGGGCTCGTTCCCGGGGAGGTGCTCCTCTCGGACGCGTATGGCGCGCGGCGCGCGGCGCTCATCGACATGCGGCGCGCGAACCCCGAGCTGCGTCCGGGCGACGCGCGGCGCAACGCGGCGCTGCTCCCCGAGGACGAGCGCGTGACCCCGAAAGGCTGGGGCGCGGGCACGGTGCACGTCGACGCGGTGGACGCGCAGGGCAACATGGCCTCGTTCACGCCGAGCGGCGCGTGGCTGATGTCCTCCGAGGTGATCCCGGCGCTCGGCTTCCCGCTCTCGGTGCGCATGATGACGTTCTACCTCGGGCCCGCGCATCACCCGAACGTGGTCGGGCCGGGCAAGCGCCCGCGCACCACGCTCACGCCCTCGCTCGCCTTCAAGGGTGGCAAGCCGTGGATGGCTTTCGGCACCATGGGCGGGGACAACCAAGGCCAGTGGCTGCTGCAGTTCTATCTCAACCGCGCCGTGTTCGGCATGACCATCCCGCAGGGGATCGAGGCACCGCGGCTATCGAGCGAGAGCTTCCCCGGCTTCTTCGCTCCGCATCGCGGCATCCCCAACCGCGTGCGCGCCGAGGCACGCATCGGCAAGGAGGTGCTCGACGAGCTGCGCCGCCGCGGCCACGACGTGGACGTCGCGCCCGACTGGACCGAGGGGTTCGTGTCGGCGGCCCAGTACGACCCGGACACGGGTCTGCTCGAGGCCGGTTGCGACCCGAGGGGCGCGAAGGCCGAGTGCTTCCCCGCGTTCGCCTACGCCTGGTGATCTAGCGTCTTGTCCCCGCGCGGCGCGCTTTCTTCGCCTTGGCCGGCTTCTTCGCCGGCGCCGCGCGGTGGCGCTTGCGCGCCAGCGCCGCGCCCGCTGCGAGCGCTCTCAGCTTGGCGATCGCGATCTCGCGGTCCATCGGCGCCATGCCGCAGTTGGTACACGGGAACAGGCGCCGGGCCGGCACGTATTTGAGCGCCTCGCGGATCGTGGCCGCCACCTCCTCGGGCGTCTCGACCCGGTCGCTCGCCACGTCGATCGCGCCGACCAGCACGTCCTTGCCCTTGAGCAGCGCCATGAGCCGCGCCGGTACGTGCGAGTGGATGCACTCAAGCGAGACCTGGTCGATGCGGCTCTTCGCCAGTGCGGGGAAGATGTCCTCGTACTGGCGCCATTCCGAGCCGAGCGTGCTCTTCCAGTCGATGTTCGCCTGGATGCCGTAGCCGTAGCAGATGTGGACCGCGGTGGTGCACTGTAGTCCCTCGATCGCGCGCTCGAGCGCGGCGACGCCCCACTTCTTCACGTCGTCCATGTAGACGTTGAACGCGGGCTCGTCGAACTGGATCACGTCGACGCCGTCCTTCTCCAGCGCGCGCGCTTCCTGGTTGAGCAGCGCGGCGAAGGCCATCGCCAGCTTCACCTTGTCGCCGTAATGGCGGTCAGAAAGCGTGTCGACGATGGTCATCGGGCCGGGCATGGTGATCTTGAGCTTGCGCTGCGTATGCGCGCGGGCGAGGCGCGCCTCGACCTGGTGCACGCGGCCCTTGAGGCGCAGCGGTCCGGTCACCAGCGGAACCATGGCCTCGTAGCGGTTGTCGCGGATTCCCATCTTCACCTTGTGCTCGAAGTCGATGCCTTCGACGAACTCGAGGAAGCCATGCACGAAGTGCTGGCGCGATTGCTCGCCGTCACTGACGATGTCGATGCCGGCGTCCTCCTGCTCCTTGAGCCAGAGCAGCGTGGCGTCGCGCTTGGCGGCCGCCAGCTCGGCGCCGGCGGCGCGCCAGGACGGCCACAGCTTGTTCGGTTCGGCGAGCCAGAACGGCTTGGGCAGGCTGCCGGCAAGGGTGGTTTCGAACATGGGTGTCTCCGGTCGTGTTTCCGGGCGGGAGTTTACCGCCTGCGCAGCCGCGCGCGCAGTGCGGGATGCGAGATTCGGGTAGGCTAAGGGCTATGGCAAGACGCGCTGCGGCCAATGCGGACAAGAGGCGCCTGGTGGTCGCGATCACCGGGGCCACCGGTTCGGTCTACGGGGTGAGGCTGCTTGAGGAATTGCGCGCGCTGCCCGGCTGGGAAAGCCATCTGGTGCTCACCGAGGCGGGGGTGCTCAACGCCTGGCAGGAGCTCGGGCTCACCCGCAGGGCGATCGAGCGGCTGGCCGATGTCGCCTACCATCCGCGCGACATCGGCGCGGCGATCGCCAGCGGCTCGTACCTGAGCGACGGCATGGTGGTGGCGCCCTGCTCGATGAAGACGCTCGCGGCGATCGCTCACGCGCACGCCGACGACCTCGTGTCGCGCGCCGCCGACGTGACGCTCAAGGAGCGCCGCCGGCTGGTGATCCTGCCGCGCGAGACGCCGCTCAACCTCGCGCACCTGCGCAACATGGCCGCGGTGACCGAGATGGGCGGCATCGTCTTCCCGCCGGTGCCGGCGTTCTACGCCAAGCCCAGGACGATCGACGATCTGGTCGCGCACACGGTGCACCGCGTGCTGGATCTGTTCGGGGTGCATTCGCCGCAGCTCGCGCGCTGGCAGGGCATGCCGGGCAAGGCGCGCGACTAGCCGCGCAGCCTGGCGCCGGTCGCCTCCTCCAGCTTGCGCAGGAACCGCTCCAGCGTCACGACCATGCGCTCGTGGCGGCCGCGCATGATCTCGCGGCCGTCCTGCGTCGCGCGCACCGAGAACAGCAGCTTTCTTCCTTCGAGCCCCTCGAGCCGCGAGGCGCACTCGAGGGCATGGCCGGGCAGCGCCGCGCCCACGTGCTCGACCTCGACCCGCGTGCCGACGGTCGCCTCGCCCGGCGCGAGCAGCGGCAGGATGTTGTAGTGGCAGGCCATCTCGAGAAAGCCGATGAGGTGCGGGGTCGACACCACGTGCACGCCGGCGTTGCCCACTGCGTGCGCGGTGTGCTCCGCGCCGGGCACCGGCTGCCAGCCGCCGCTGCGGCCGATCTCGGGCGCTTGCATGGCGCGCGCTAGCGTGCGTCCGCCAGCAGCTCGGCGACGGCCTTGTCGAACCCCGCCGGCTGCTCGATGTTCGAAAGGTGCGCGGCGTTGGGCAGGATCACGAGCTTCGAGCGCGGTGCGCCGGCGTGGATCTCGCGCGCCATGGCCACCGGCGTGCCCGGGTCCTGCTCGCCGACGATCACCAGCACCGGGCAGTCGATCTCCTTCAACCGCGCGGTGACGTTGATCTGCGGGATCGCGTGGCAGCAGCCGACGTAGCCCGCCACCGGCGTGTCGGCGATCTGCGCGGCGATGCGCGCGACGGTGTCCGGCGTGGCCTTTCGGAACGACTCGGTGAACCAGCGCGCGAGCGTCGGCTCGACCAGCGGCTGCATGCCATGGGTCTGCGCGGTCTTGATGCGCTCGGCCCATGCGCCCGCGGCTTCCGCCGGGTAGCGGCTGGTGGTGTCGGCGAGGGTCAGGCTCTGGAAGATTCCCGGATACTTGAGCGCGAAGGTCTGGCCGATCATGCCGCCCATCGACAGGCCCACGAAGTGCCCGCGCCGGATGTCCAGGTGCTCGAGCAGGCCCTTCAGGTCGTCGGCCATCTGCCCGAGCGTGTAGGCGCCGGCGGGCGCGGCGCTCTGGCCGTGGCCGCGCGTATCGAAGGCGAGCACGCGATAGCGCTCCCTGAACGCCGCGATCTGCTCGTCCCACATGCGCACGCTGCAGGCGAGCGAGTGGCTGAATACCAGCCATGGCGCGCCGTCCGGGCCGTGGATCTCGTAGTACAGCTCGATGCCGTTGGTCTTGGCCTTCATGCTTCCTCCTTTGCTGACGGACCCGTATCTTATTATTTCGCCATCGCCGCGCCGGCCGTGCGGCGCCGGCGATTCAGACCTTCGCCACGATGAGCGGGATCAGCATCTCGTCCTCGCTCGCGCCGCCATGATTGCCGATGTGCAGGTGCTGCGCCTCGCCCGGTATCCAGTCCTTGACCGTATAGCGCTCCTGCATGAGCAACGCGACATCGCCGATTCGCTCGGCGAGGCGCGGATGGGCGACGCCGGGGCCGAACCAGCCTTCCTCGGCCAGCTCGCGGCTGAGGCGCACTTCGGCCTTGCCCGCGAGCCAGTCGCGCGCGCGCGCGGTGAATTCCGGCACGCGACCCTCCTGGACATGGCAGAAGGCCGCGCGGCGCTCGCCGCACAGAGGAAAGCGCAGCAGGGCGGACAGCCCCGGGCCGTCCTCGAAGGCGAGCGACTCGGCGGGCCCGCTGTCCAGGAAGCCGTGGTCGGCGGTCGCGACGATGATCGCGTCGCTGCCGGCCAGGCGCGCGAGCAGCTCGCCGAACGCCGCGTCGAGCGCCGCAAACTCGGCCAGCGTCTCGGCGCTCGCGACCCCGTGGCGATGCGCGAGGGTGTCGAATTGCGGCCAATAGGCGTAGACGAACTTGCGCTCGGCGCCCGATTTCACCGCCGCCTCGACCTGGGCGACGAAGCCGGCGCGGTCGTCGTAGGCGCGCCGCTCGGCGCGGCCGCAGTGGTGCAGGTTGTAGTCGGAATTCACGATGGCGCTGTAGGAGACCACGATCGGCCGCGCCGCGAGCTCGTCGAGCAGGGACGGCGCGAGGAACAGCCGCGCGGGCGGCACGCCGCGCGCGGCGAGCGGCACGTTGTCCCCGCGCGTGCGCCCGGGCAGCGGCGCGACGACGCAGCCGGCCTCGCCGAAATAGGTGAACCAGCCGGTCAGCCCATGCTCGAGCGGGGCGAAGCCGGTGTACGAGGTGGTGATCGCGGCCGCGGTGGTGGAGGGGAACACCGCGCTGATCGCGCCGCGCCGGCGCCGCGCCAGCTCGCCGGCCGGTCCGCGCGACTGCAGGTAGCGGTCGCCGAGCCCGTCGATGATCACCAGTACGACATTGGTCGCTTCGGCGAGCTCCGCAGGAGCGAGCGCAGCTAGACTCCGGTGCCGCGGGCGGGCGCCGCAGCCCTCGGCGATCGATGCGATCAGGTTGAGAAAACCACCGCCGGAATAATCGGGCCGGACCATCGGCCCGATTCTAAGCGCTGGACGGATGCGCTGGAACCGCCTTTCGCGGAATCCCGCTCCGCCTTTTCTGAAAGTTGGGCATTGCGCAGCAGCGTCGTGACGCTGCTGCGCAATGCAGCGTGGTTCTTCAGTGCAGCACCAGCGGATTGGTCATCAGCGCGTCGTAGTGGCCGAACAACTCGTCGAGCGAGTCGTCGCTCGGATCGTCCGAGAACAGGTGCACCATCGAGCTGCGGAAGCTCGTTTCCACTTCGCCCTCGAGGTAGGCGCCGCGCCCGCTCGCCTTGTCGACCAGCTCGATGCCGCCGTGCTCGGGATACTCCGCGACGTAGTAATTCTGGCTGTCGTAAAGGACGTTCATCGTTCACCTCCGCCCGCGTTGCCGCCTGGCGCGTTCATTACATACCCGTTCGACCGTTCCTGTGTGTCAAGGTTTGTCCAGCGACCGCCACTTTCAAGCCCTGCGTCCAGCGCTGCGCAAAATAGGGCCGTTTTTGCGGCGAATCGGCGCGCTCGCGTGATAAACTGCACGCCTTTCCCCGCGGAGGACCAGCCATGCGCATGGAAGTCCACGTGCACGCCGATATCCCCATCCTCGAAGGTGTTTCCAAAAAGCAGATCGAGCAGGCGCTCGCGCCGTGGCTCGAGTACCTGGACGCCGAGACGGTGGCCGACGTGAAGAGCCTGGAGCCCGAAGAGCCCGGCATCCGCTACGACGAGAAGGAGCTGCTGCTGTTCCTGTGCTGGACCGGGGAGATCGGCGGCAGCTTTCTGAACGCTCTCGAGGCGGCGCTCGAGCAGCTCGGACCCCTTTGCTTCGAGGCGGTCGAGGTCGACGTCACGCTGTATCACGACAACGGCGAGCAGGAGAATCGCCTGCTGTTCGCGGGGCCCACCGCGCAGGCGATCCACGAGGCGCAGCGCCGCTGCATGATCGAGGACGTCACGGCTGTGCTGGGGCGCCAGTTCGACAAGGACCGCGTCGCCGAGGTGGTGGTACTGGTGAACGACCTGTTCGACCGCGAGTGGCGCGAAAAGGCGGCGCAGCCCAAGAAGCCCGAGCGCGCATTCGAGTACTACACGCGCCCGTCCCGCAAGCACCTGCATTAAGAACAACGACGCGTTGCGCCGCGGCATCATGATGCCGCGGCGCAACGCCTGACTTTCGGAACAAGCGGACCGCACAGTCTCGCCAGGCAATCGTGGCTGGACCCAAGTATCCGGGCTTCGATACCCTGGCGCTGCACGCCGGCCAGTCGCCCGACCCGGCGACCGGCAGCCGCGCGGTACCGATCTACCAGACCACCTCGTACGTATTCCGCGACACTGAGCATGCGGCCTCGCTCTTCAACATGGAGCGCGCCGGTCACGTGTACTCGCGCATCTCCAACCCGACCGTGGCGGTGCTCGAGGAGCGCATCGCGGCGCTGGAGGGCGGAGTCGGCGCCATCGCCACGGCCTCCGGCCAGGCGGCGCTGCACCTCGCGGTCGCGACGCTGCTCGATGCCGGCCACCACGTCGTGGCCTCGGGCGCGCTCTACGGGGGCTCGCACAACCTGCTCGGCTACACGCTGCGCCGCTTCGGCATCGACACGACCTTCGTGAAGCCGCGCGAGCTCGGCGCCTGGCGCGCGGCGATCCGCCCGAATACCCGGCTGCTGTTCGGCGAGACGCTCGGCAACCCGGGGCTCGACGTGCTCGACATCCCGGAGGTGGCGAAGATCGCGCACGCGGCGGGAGTCCCGCTGCTGGTCGACTCGACCTTCACCACGCCCTACCTGATGAAGCCGTTCGAGCTGGGCGCCGACCTGCTGTACCACTCGGCGACCAAGTTCCTTGGCGGCCACGGCGTGGCGATCGGCGGCGTGCTGGTCGATTCCGGCCGTTTCGACTGGGAGGCCTCGGGCAAGTTTACGCAGCTCAGCGCGCCCTACGAGGGCTTTCACGGCATGGACTTCGAAGAGGAGTCGGGGACGCGCGCCTTCCTGCTGCGCGCGCGCCGCGAAGGCCTGCGCGACTTCGGCGCCTGCATGGCGCCGATGACCGCGTTCCAGATCCTGCAGGGCGTGGAAACGCTGCACCTGCGCATGCCGCGGCACGTCGAGAATGCGAGGACGGTGGTCGCGTTCCTCGCCGCGCACCCGATGGTCGAGGCGGTGGGCTATCCCGAGCTGCCGAGCCACCCGGACCACGCGCTCGCGAAGCAGCTCCTGCCCCGGGGCTGCGGCGCAGTGTTTTCGTTCAACATGAAGGGCGGGCGCGAGGCGGGCCGGCGTTTCATCGAGGCGCTGCGCGTGTTTTCGCACCTCGCCAACGTCGGCGATGCCAAGTCGCTCGTCATCCATCCGGCCACTACGACCCATTACCGCATGTCCGACGAAGACCTGGCGCGCGCCGGGATCACCGCGGGCACGGTGCGCCTGTCGATCGGGCTGGAGGAGGCCGAGGATCTCGTCGAGGACCTCGGCCGCGCGCTGGGCACCGCGCAGAAGACGCTCGGCTGATGGAGCTCGCTGTCGACGGAGCGCCGGTCTACGCCTACACCGCGGGGCAGACGTTGGATCCCGCGCGCCCGAGCGTGGTCTTCCTGCACGGCGCGGGGCTCGACCACAGCTGGTGGGGGCTGCAGAGCCGCTACTTCGCCTACCACGGGCGCAACGTGCTCGCGCTCGATCTGCCCGGCCACGGCCGCTCGGGCGGCGCGCCGCTCGCGACGATCGAGGCGCTCGCCGACTGGGTGATGCGCGTGCTCGATACGGCGCGACTGGAGCGGGCGAGCGTGGTGGGCCACTCCATGGGCTCGCTCGTCACGCTCGAGTGCGCGGCCCGCCATCCGGCGCGCGTGGAGCGCATCGCGCTGCTCGGCAGCGCGTTTCCGATGAGGGTCTCTCAGGACTTCCTCGCGGCGGCGCGCGCGAACGAGCAGAGCGCCTACGTCATGGAGACGATCTGGGGACATGCGCCGCAGGTCCCGTTCGCCGGCAATCCGAACCCAGGCATGTGGATGTACGGGGACACGCTGGCGCGCCTTGCCCGCCTGGCGCCGGGGGTGCTCTACGCGGACCTGAAGGCGTGCAACGACTACGCCGCCGGTCTGGAAAGCGCCGCGAAGGTGAAGTGTCCGGCGCTCTTCATCCTCGGCCGGCGCGACGCGATGACGCCGGCGAAGGCGGGCGAGGCGTTCGCGAGCGCGATCCCGGGCAGCCGTACGCTAATCGTCGCGGCCTCGGGCCACTCGTTGATGGCCGAGGCGCCCGATGCGACGCTCGATGCGCTGATCGAGTTCCTACGCTGAACAGGGCGCGCCGCGCCCTTACCACTTCTTGTACGGCAGGAACTTGCCGGACATGGTGACCCGCACCCGGTCGCCCTTCGGATCGGGCTCCTTCTCGATCTCGAGCGTAAAGTCGATCGCGCTCATGATCCCGTCGCCGAACTTTTCTTGGATCACCGATTTCATCGGCATTCCGTAGACCTGCATGATCTCGTAGAAGCGGTAGATGAGCGGGTCGGTCGGCACGACCGGCCCGAGCCCCTTCGTTGGAAACTCGGTCAGCGGCTCGACGAGCTTCGCATCGACCCCGAGCGCCGCGGCGAGCTTCTCGGCCTCCTCCTGCGAAGCGCGCGCCTGCCCGTACAGGAGCGCGGCGATCCACACTTCGTCGCGTCCGACCGCTTTCCCAAGGTCGGCGTAGCTCAGACGCTTCTGCTTCTTGGCTGCGAGCAACTTACCGGTCAGTTCGTCGACGTTCATGCGAGCGCTCCTCTTCGATGGGTTAGGGAATCCTTCGGTCGCCAGCGTGCTTCACACACTGCTGAGAGCTTGACTAATATATCGTGAGTGTTGCATGCGCAAGGCCCCCCCAACGAGGAAGCATTTGGAGCATGCGTGTCTCATATTGGTGCGGACGTCACGATGGCTTACGAGGAGCTCAGCTGGAGTTCGGACGGTCAGCGCTGCCCGATCGGGCTGGATCGCTCCGGCAGCGGGCCGAGCGTCCTGATGCTTCCTGCGCTCAGCTCGATTTCCACGCGCCGCGAGATGGCCGCCCTGCAGGCTCGGCTGAGCGGCTCGTTCACCACGATCGCGGTCGACTGGCCGGGCTTCGGCGAACTCCCGAAACCGCGCGTCGACTGGCGCCCCGAGATCTACGACACCTACCTTGATTACGTGCTCAGCCGCGTTGTACCCGACCCGCATGCGATCATCGCCGCCGGACACGCGGCCGGCTACGTGATCAGGCATCTCGCCGTGCATGCGCGCGCCACGTCACGCGCCGTCCTGCTTTCGCCGACCTGGCGCGGACCGCTGCCCACGATGGTGGGCGGCGACCGAGCGATCTTCGGCAGACTCGCCCGAGCATTCGACTCGCCGCGCTCGGGCGCTCTCCTGTACCGCCTGAACGTCAATCGACCTGTCGTCGCCATGATGGCGCGCGGCCATGTCTATTCGGATCCAGGCTGGCTCGCGGGGCAGCGGATGCAGGAAAAGCTCGCTGTCGCGCGGGCCCCTGGAGCGCGCCACGGCTCGGCGCGCTTCGTCACGGGCCGTCTGGACCCGTTCCGCAGCCGCGATGAGTAGACGCGGGCCGCACGGCGTCTTGCCGTTCCGACGCTCGTGGTGTTCTCAGAGGGCGCGCCGCGCAAGTCCCGCCTGGAAATGGAGGCGCTCGCCGCACAGCCCGCGGTCAAGGCGCTGCGTGTCGCGAGAGGGAAGCTGTCCTTCTACGAGGAATTCCCGGAGGAGACCGCCGCGGCGATTGTCGGTTTCATCGCCGCAAGCGCCGCGGGCGGCAGCTCTTCCGGCTCGGTGACGGCCGACTCGTAGGCGCCTCGCCGGCTCTTGTCGCAGCTCTCCGCGAGCGGGCAGGGGTTGAGCCGTTCCGATGGCGCGGCCTCGCATCGGCGAGCGCTCCATTCCGACGCCAGCGCGGCGAAAGCTACGCAGGCGGGGCTCTTGTAGGCGCCTTTACGGCAGATGAGCGTGATTGCGTGGTGCGGCAGCTCCGGCAGAAGCATGATAGGAAACAGGCCGCTCTGCGCGCAGGCGATCGCCTTGGGAAGCACGGTGGCGAGCCGGCCGAGGCGGACCATTTCCACGATCACGCTGAGCGAGTTCGTCTCCATCGCGATCCGGGGCGTAATGCCATGCTCGAGGAAGTACAAGTCGACGTGGCGCCTAAGCGCGAACTTGGGGCTGAGCAGCACCAGATCCATCTGCTCGAGCCTATGGCCGTCGAGCGGCGCCTGCTGGTCGGAGCGCGAATGGGCCTTCCCGACTGCCAGGTGCAGCGCCTCGATGAACAGGATATGGGTGTCGATGTCAGACGAGCGTGCGTTATTCGAGAGCAGCGTATTGGTGAACGCGATCCCCAGGTCGATCCGATCCTCCGCCACTGCGGCCTCAATGTCGCTCTGAGGCATTTCGATGGCGCTCAGCGCGATACCGGGGTGCCGCCGGCTGAAGTCTTCAAGCAAAGGCGTCACCAGGTAGTCCGTGATCGGCGTCATCCCGACCTGTAGCGAGCCGCGGCTGAGATCCTCGAGCTCATGCACGGCTCGGTTTCCCGCGTCGAGCTCGACCAAGGCGCGGCGAGCGTAGCGCGCGTAGACCTCGCCTGCATTGGTAAGCCGTACGGTGCGCGAGGTCCGCTCGAGTAGACGGACCCCAAGAGTCTCCTCCAATTGTTTGATTTGCTGCGACAAGGTCGGCTGGGAAACGTACAGCACCTCTGCCGCACGCGTGAAGCTGCGATGCTCTGCAACCGCCAGCAAATAGCGGATCGAACGGGGAAAGACGAAGTTTCGATCCATAGCCAATCCCAATAGTTTTTATCCGAATTACGACTTGGACTACTGGACGCGACGATCTGCATGATACGGGCAATCGCGCGGCCGAGCCACATTACCTAAGCCCGTTTCGAGTCTGTCGCGCGAGAGTCTGGTTGGTCGCATCTAGAGGAGGAGTGCCCAAGCATGTCGTCGACAGCTCGACCCGGATTGATGAGACACCTGGATCTCGTCGGCCAGCTGCAGCCGGCCTACCACCAGCAGACGCACGCGCCTTACCCCGACGAGATCGATCACTCGCGCTTCCGCGCGCTCCTGCGCTCGGCGCACGACGTCGGCGGCGAGGCGGACGTGCCGATCCCTTGGGAAGAAAAGGAGGAAGAGCAGTGGGAAGCGAACACCTTCGCGACCTGCGAATGCCTGGCGTGGCGCGGCGTCTGGTGCGCCGAGGAGCGCCGCCGGCGCCACAACGTCGACCTCGGACAGACGCAGTACCTCGCTCTGCCCTATTACGGACGCTGGCTGCTCGGCGCCGCACGGATCCTGGTGGACAAGCAGTACGTGACCCTCACGGAACTGATCAGCAAGATCGACGAAGTGAAAACGCGCTATGAACAAACCCCATCACGATAGAACTCACCATGCCAAGAAGGCCACCGGGATCGGCGACCCGCAGTGCTTCAAGGGAGAGGCCGGTCCGGCCAAGTTCAAGGCGGGCGATCGGGTGCGGGTGAGGGACCTGCCCGACATCTTCTATACGCGCTGTCAGGTGTACACGCGCGGCGCGGTCGGGACGGTCACCATGGCAGTGTACGAGAGCCCGCCGGCCGAGGACGAGGCCTGGGACAACACCGAGCATCCGGAATGGTTCTACAGCGTGGCGTTCCGGCAGAAGGACCTCTGGCCGGACTACCCCGATACCTACCCGAACGACACGCTCGAGACCGAGTTCTCCGAGCGGTGGCTCGAGAAGGCGTGAGGGTCAGCTGACGCGCGCAACGCGCAGAGGAAGAGGACATGGCGAAGACGCATTCAGACACGAAGAAGGAAGCCGCGCACAAGCACGGCGATCACCCAGCCGCACCGATGGTCGAGGAGGTCAGCGATTTCGAAATTCTCGAAATGGCGGTGCGCGAGCTGGCGATCGAGAAGGGCCTGTTCACCGCGGAGGACCATCGGCGCTGGACCGAGTACGTGCACAGCCTCGGTCCGCTGCCGGCGGCGCGCCTCGCCGCGAAGGCGTGGCTCGATCCCGAGTTCAAGAAGCTCGCCCTGACCGACGGCGTCAAGGCGAGCCTGGCGGTGGGCGTCGACTGGATCAACAGTCCGCCGACGGGCTTCGGCACGCCGAGCGACTACTGCAACTTCCGCGTCCTCGCGGACACGCCGAAGCTCAAGCACGTCGTCGTGTGCACTCTGTGCTCGTGCTACCCGCGTCCGATCCTGGGGCAGTCGCCGGAATGGTATCGGACGCCGAACTATCGCCGCCGCCTGGTTCGCTGGCCGCGGCAAGTGCTCTCGGAATTCGGCCTGCAGCTGCCTCCGGACGTCGAGATCAGGATAGCGGATTCGAATCAGAAGACCCGCTACATGGTCCTGCCCGTCAGGCCGGCCGGCACCGAGGGCTGGACCGAGGACGAGCTGGCGGAGATCGTCACCCGCGACTGCCTGATCGGAGTCGCGTTGCCGAAACCCGGCGTCACCTCGAACACCAAGCGACCGATCCACCCCGCGGTGCATCCATTGCACCACGGTCACTGAACAGGTGCGCGCATGGCGCCAACCAGCGAAGACGATCCTGGGCGTCCGGGCGTGGGGGTCGATCCCGCGCCAGTCGGCCTGCTCGAGAGCATCTGCCGCAGTGGAAGGGTGTGGAGCGACCTGGCGGTGCAGTACGGCGTCACCAATCCCGATCCCCCTTGGCGGATCGCGCTCGATGCGACCTGCGACATCCTCGCCGCCGAATCTTGCGCCAAGCCGAATGTGCGGGCCGACGCCGGGCCGGGGGTCCTTCCGGCGCTCGAACGCCGGGCCGAAGAGGACGATCTGTCGGCGACGGTCTACGCGGACGTGCCCTTCCCGGAGCGGCAGCTGCTGGCGCTCGCGCACTCGATGATCCGCCGCGGCCTGTTCGACGAGGCAGAGCTCGCCCGCCGCATGAAGCAGGTTCAAGAGCGACTGACCGCGACGTAGCGCCATGGTTGCGGATGCGCGCATTCGCTCGCGGAGCGTCCCTCGCCGGAGCTAGGGGACGCAGCTCCGGTGCCGCATCCGGCGCCCTTGTAGCGTGGTCGCGACGTAATGCTTTTCGTTAAGGGAGAAGATCACTAATGGCGATTCGCGGCGTTCATGTCGAGGCAGCCGGGCTGTTTCACCGCTACGGCACGCGCAAGGGGTTTGCGTTCGAGCACGTCAACATGGAAGCGCGGCCGGGCGAGGCGGTCGCGATCATCGGTCGTTCGGGCTGCGGCAAGTCGACGGTTCTGCAAGCGGTTGCCGGCCTGCTCCAACCCACCGGCGGGTCGGTTCGCATCAACGGCCTGACGGTCGCGAAGCCCTCACCTCGCTGGATTCTGCTGTTCCAGGCGCCGCACCTCTATCCGTGGATGAAGGTGTCGCAGAACGTCGGAATCGGACTGCAGTTTGCCGGTCGGCCAAAGGACGAAATCCGCGAGCGCGTCGCCAAGGTGCTGCGCCTGGTCGATCTCGAGGCTTTCTCGGAAAACAACGTGCAGGACCTCTCGGGCGGCCAGCAGCAGCGCGTGGCGCTTGCCCGCTCGCTGGTAATGGAACCGGAGCTTCTTCTGCTCGACGAACCGTTCTCGGCGCTCGATGCCTTTACGCAAAGCGCGCTGCAGCGTGACGTGCGTTCGATCGTCAAGGACCTCGGGATCACGCTGATCCTGGTCACGCATGACATCGACGAGGCCGTACTGATGGCCGATCGCGTGCTGATCATGGCCGGCTCGCCGGGCACGATCGTGCATTCTATCCCCATCGATCTCGACGGCGCGCGCGAACGCGACGACCCGTCGGCGCTCGCGATCCGGCGGCGCGTGATGGAGATGTTCGAGGCCGCCGAGGCCGCGCGAGCAACGAGGCCTGGGCCGGCGGCGAAGGAGAGCGTGGGGGCTGGCGCGAAGGCCGGCCCGCAGAGCGATATCGAGACTGCGTCCGCCGCGGACTTCTTCGGGAGGTGAGGTTTCCGAGGCACGCGCCGTAGCACTCCAGCCGCAAAACGAGGAGATCGAGAAATGGCAAAGAAGGGAATAGACATCTACGAGGGATGGCACGGTGGGGTTCTGAATGGACTCGAGGAGCGCAGCGACGGCGTGTACGATCCGAAGCTCCGTCTGGAGTACGACCCGCTCTTCCATCCGGTGCTGGGAACGGGCGTCAACCGCCGCGCGCTGCTCAAGGCGGCCGGGCTCGCCGCGCTGGGCAGCGTCATCCCGCGGGCGTACGCCGCCGATAAGAAATTCGACCCGGTGGTTCGCATCGGCTACCTGCCGATCACCGACGCGGCGGCGCTCCTAGTCGCACACGAAAAAGGCTTCCTCAAGCAGCAGGGACTGGACTCGATACGGCCGACGATGGTCCGATCGTGGCAGGAGGTGGTCGAGTCCTTCGAGTCGCACCGCTTCAACCTCACGCATCTACTCATCCCGGTTCCGATCTGGATGCGCTACGGTAATCACTTCCCGGTCAAGATTGTCGCTTGGGACCACACCAACGGCTCGGCCATGGTGGTGCGCAAGGGAAGCGGCATCAAGAGCTTCAAAGACTTGGGAGGCAAGCAGTTCGCGCAGCCGTTCTGGTATTCGATCCACAACATTATTTCTCAGCTCGAGCTGCGCAACGCCGGCATCAAACCGGTGATTCGGCCGCAAAGCGCGAAACTGGCTTCGGACGAGTGCAACCTGCTGATTCTGCCGCCGCCCGATATGCCGCCGGCGCTCGCCTCGGGGAAGATTGACGCCTACTGCGTGGCCGAGCCGTTCAATGCCTTGGGTGAGTTGCTCGCGGGTGGCGAGGTGCTGCGGTTCACGGGCGACATCTGGCGGGGTCATCCCTGCTGCGTGGTGTGCATGCACGAGGCGGACGCGATGGACCCGGCGCGCGCCCAATGGGCGCAGGCGGTGCTGAACGCCATCGTCCAGTCCCAGATCTACATCGACGCGAACCGGACCGAGGTCGCGCACCTGCTTTCCCGCGACGGTCAGAAGTACCTGCCGTTCCCGGCCAAGGTGGTCGAGCGCGCGATGGTCTTCTACAACCCGACCTTCTACAAGGAGGCGATCAAGCATCCCGAGTGGCACCAGGACCGAATCGACATGGATCCCTGGCCGTACCCGTCGGCGACCGAGCGGGTGACGACCGACCTGCAGAAGACGCTGGTGACCGGCGACCGCGCCTTCCTCGACAAGCTCACGCCGGAGTTTGTCGCCAAGGACCTCGTCAACTACGAGCACGTCAAGAAGGCGACAGAGAAATTCCCCGCCTGGAAGAAGGACGCGAGCGTCTCCACGTCGAGCGATCCCTACGTGCGCACCGAGGTCATCGACCTATGAGCGAATCGGTCGCCGGGGCCGGAGTCCAGAAGCCGTACGCCGACGCCCCACCCGCGATTCGAGACCGGGCGTTCCGGTCGCGGGCGGGGGACGTCCTCTATCCCGTCGTCGGAGTGGCGGTCCTGCTCGCCCTGTGGTGGGTGGGCGGAGAGATCCTCTATCTGAATCACACGACGCGCACGTTCGCGGGGCTCGGGCCGGTGCCGACGTTTCGCGCATTGTTCGCGATGCTCGCCGACGGCACGATCGGGCATGCCACGGCGAGCAGCCTGTATCGGGTGGGCATCGGGCTGAGCTGGTCCGCAGGGCTCGGACTTCCGATCGGCATCGTCTTCGGCCTCAGCAAGGCGTTCCGCAAGGCGAGCAACATGCCGTTCCAGTTCCTGCGCATGATCAGCCCGCTCTCCTGGGAGCCGATCGCGGTACTCGCGTTCGCGACTTGGGACCAGGCGATCATCTTCCTGGTCACGATGGCATCGGTCTGGTCGGTGGTGTACGCGACGGCGAACGGGGTGAGCAAGATCGAGCCAACCTGGTTCAAGATCGCGCGCAATCTGGGCGCGCGACCTTGGCACATGCTATCGAAGATCATCGTGCCTGCGGTGGCCCAGGACATGCTCACCGGATTGCGCTTTGCGCTCGGCGTCGCATGGATCGTGCTCGTTCCCGCGGAATTCCTCGGGGTGACCTCGGGCCTCGGCTACGCGATCGAGGACGCGCGTGAAACCCTTCAGTACAGCCATCTCGGGGCGATGGTGTTCGTCATCGGCATCATCGGCTTCGCCGTGGATTCGACCTTCGCCTGGCTCATCCGGCGCTACAGCTGGGTGCGCGAGCGATGAGCACACGGCGCGAATGCCGCGGATGTCAGGGAGGGAAGCCCGCAGTGACGGGCCCCGTCGGCGACGTCCAGTTCTGACTAGGAGGATTGCGATGAACGAGGCGATTCAAGCGCTGCGTGACGTTTTCGGCGACCGCGCGATCAGCTTCCGCAGGAAGGTGATCGGCCTGTACCTGCTGCTGATCGCCTTCAACATCGCGGCGTGGACCTGGGCGATCTGGGCTTTCGCCGGCAACGCGGTGCTGATCGGCGCGGCGGTACTCGCGTATACCTTCGGCTTGCGCCACGCCCTGGACGCCGATCACATCGCCTCGATCGACAGCGTCACCCGCAAGCTGATGCAGCGCGAGGCGCGCCCCACCACGGTGGGTTTCCATTTCGCTATCGGGCACTCGCTCGCCCTGTTCGTATTCGTGGCGGCAATCGCGGCGCTTGGCGCGTGGGGCCACGAGAATGGCACGTTCGGCTTCATCAGCAGCTCCGCCGGCATCGCCAGCACCTTCGTCTCGGTGAGCTTCCTGCTGATCATGGCGGCGCTCAACCTGACGATCGCACGCTCGACGTATGCCGCCTTCCGCCGGGTCCGCGCAGGCGGCGAGTACGCGGAGGAGGATTTCAACGTGCTGCTCAGCAAGCGCGGCTTTTTCGCGCGCATCTTCCGGCCGCTCTTCAGGCTGGCCGAAAGGAGCTGGCACATGATCTTCATCGGTTTCCTCTTCGGGCTCAGCTTCGACACGGCGACCGAAGTGAGCCTCTTTGGGATCGCGGGCGCGGAGGCGGCCAAGGGCCTCTCCATCTGGGTGATCCTCGCCTTCCCTGCGCTGTTCGCCGCCGGCATGGCGCTCGTCGACACGACCGACAGCGTCCTGATGGTGCGCGCCTACGGCTGGGCATTCAGAAACCCGATTCGCAAGCTCTACTACAACCTCACGATCACGGTCGTCTCGGCGGCGGTCGCGCTGATGGTCGCCGGGATCGAGGCGCTCGCGCTGATGTCCGAGCAGTTCAGCCTCAAGGGCGAAATCTGGAGTCGGGTCAATGTGCTGAGCGATCACTGGGAATTGATCGGCGTCCTCGTGGTCTCGCTGTTCGTCGGCAGCTGGCTCGTCTCGATGCTTCTCTACCGCCTGAAGCGTTACGACGAGATCGCGCTTGCAGTAGCGCCGGTGAGGCAACTCGATGCCTGAGCGAGGCGCGGAGAGCCCCGCGGCCCGACCGCTCGGTCAAAGGAGGGTGGCGAGGAGAAGGCCGCGGTACAGCGAGGAGCAGATCCTCAGGGTACTCAGGGAAAGCGCGGCCGGCACGGCGGATGAGGCTCTGTGCGCCAAGTACGGGGTCTCCAGGAAGATGCTTGCAAAGTGGCGCGCGGAACGCGGCGTGCTCGGGCCTTCGGACGCGCGGCGGCTGAAGCAGCTGGAGGAGGAAAACCGGCGGCTGCGCTCGATCGTCGCCGATCTCACCCTGTCCAACCAGGCGCTGAAGCTCGCCGTCTCGAAAAAGTGGTAGAGCCAGGAATGGAGCTCGAAATGGCGATTAGCGAAATCAAGATGATCGACGCGCGCAACCCGGAGACACGTTCGAGCTGCTCTCCGCCGACCAGGGCACCGTCACCGACGTGCCCGAACGGGCCGGCAAGATGGGCGACGGGATGATCGGTACCGAAAGCATCGACAACGTCTTGCGCATCAAGGTCCGCAAGGCGAAGTGAGATCTGGGATGTTGACGAAGGGCGCCGCATTGGAAAGGAAATTGCAATGAAGATCCTGGTGGTCGGAGGGGGCACGGGCGGCAGCATCGTGTCCAACCATCTTGTGCGCAGGCTGGCCCGCGAGATCCGCTCGGGCAAAGTCGAAATCACGATGCTTTCGGCCTCGGAACGACACATGTACCAGCCGGGCCTGCTGTATGTGGCGTTCGGGCAGATGTCCCCCGACGAGCTGTATCGCGATCAGGCGGGCCTGCTCGAGCCGAGCGTCAACTTCCACGTCGATCCGGTCGTGCAGTTCGAGCTCGATCACAACCGCGTGCGGACTCGGAGCGGCGGGATCCATGCCTACGACATCCTCGTGATCGCCACCGGTTCGCGCATCGTGCCCGAAGAGGTCCCGGGAATGACCGAGGGCGCGGAGCACTTCTTCACCGAGGAGGGTGCCGTTCGCCTGCGCAAGCGCCTGCTCGAATTCAAGGGCGGGACCGTGGCGATTGTGGTGTCGATCCCTCACAAGTGCCCCGTGGCGCCCGTAGAGGCGACATTCATGCTGCACGACTTCTTCAAGGCGCGCGGCATCCGCGACAAGGTGAGGCTGCTCTACAAGTACCCGGTCAATCACGTCCACGCGACCGCCAATGTGGCGCGCTGGGCGAAACCGGAGTTCGATAGCGCCGGGATCGAATACGAGACCTTCTTCAACGTCAAGGAAGTCGACCCGGCGAAGAGGATCGTCTACAGCGAGGAGGGCAGCGAGGTCCAGTACGATCTGCTGATTGCCATTCCTCCGCACCGCGGCATGCGAGTGATCGAGGAGAACAAGCTCGGCAACGCCGGCTGGATCCCTACCGACCGGTTCAAGCTCACCATGCAGGGTCGCGAGAACGTCTACGTCATCGGTGATGCGAGCAACGTCCCGGTCAGCAAGACGGGATCCGCGGCCCACTTCGAGGCGGAGTTGGTGGCGGAGAACATCGCATCGCTGATCAAGACCGGCAGCCCGGTGCGCGAATACGACGGCAGGGTGTACTGCTTCATCGAGGCGGGATTCGATCGCGCCACCTACAACTCCTTCGATTACGTCAATCTCCCGGATCTCAAGCCCGCCACCAAGTCGGTCCACTGGTTCAAGGTTGCCTACAACCAGATGTACTGGACGAGCGTGCGCGGCCTACTTTGACAGCGCGACCATGACCACTCAGACCGAAAAGCCCCCCGTCGCCTCTTCCGTCGAGCCCGGCGGATTCGCGCGCGAGCTCGAGCAGCTCGCGGAGCTTGCGACGCTCGTCGCCTCGGCGCGCGACGCGATGTCGGACGAGATCGTGGCCCGACTCTCGCGCGCGGTCAGCGAAGGCGTCACGCTGCTCGATCGGCTCACTCGCAACGAGGGGCTGATGCGCCTGCTCCAGGTGCTCGACCGTCCGGAGGCCCAGCACCTGCTCCTGGGGCTGTCCAAGGCGCTCGGTCAGATGAGCCGGGAGGTCGCCGCGGCGCCGCCTGCGCGCGGCGGTATTGCCGGGATATGGCGGCTCGCCCGGGAGCCCGGTACCCAGGAGGCGCTGCGGTCGCTCTCGGTGCTTGGTCAGTATTGGGGCGAGAGCATGCGCGACCTGGAGCGCGGGGGCTCGCGCTCGCCCTAGCGCGCGCTTCCCGGCGACTCGAGCGCCGCGGCCCCGGAGAAATTCATCGCACGTTGCGCCCGAGGGGCAGCAGCTCTCCGCGCATCGTCGGGACGACAAGCCCTCCGACGCTCACCTCGCGGATACCGTCGACCGTCCGGGCGCGCAGCAGGATCACCGACGGCCGCCCCAATTCGTGTCCCTGTTCGATCCTGAGTGACAGCTCGGGCCCAGCGACTACCCGGTGCTCCAGGAGGTAGGTGCCGAGGAGTCCAGCGCCGAAGCCGGTTGCCGGGTCTTCGCGAGTGCCCCGGGCCTCGAAGAAGAAGCGCGCGCACACGTCGTTATTCGGGTCTGCCGTCTCGCGGCAGAACAGATAGACGAGGGTCGGAAACCCGTCGCGGGCGAGCGAGGCGAATGCCCCGAGATCGAGCCGGCTGCGCCGCAGCGCCTCCAGGCTCCTGATCGGAACGAAGACCGCCGCTGCAGCGGCCGAGACCAGCTGCACCGGCGCGGACGGGTCGATGTCCTCCGGCGAAACTCCGATCGCAGCCGCGATCCGCTCGCGAGCGCAAGTCGCTCCGAGGCGCGCAGGTGGGCTGACGAACCAGGCCAGCTCTCCGAGTGGCGGATCGCGAGGCTCGAACGTGACCCTTGCCTGGAGCGTCGCCAGATTGAGGAGCACCGAATTGCCGGGATCACGCGCGACCACGTGGCGGATCACCCAGGCCGTGCCGAGGACGGGGTGCCCGGCGAAGGCGAGCTCGCGCGCCGGCGTGAAGATGCGCACGCGATATCCGCCGTCGGCCTCTCTGGCGGGCGCGACGAAGGTCGTCTCGGAGTAGTTCATCTCGGCTGCGACCGCCTGCATCGCCTCGTCCGAGAGGCCGTCGGTGCCGATTACGACCGCGAGCTGATTGCCCGCGTAAGGCCGTTCGGCGAAGACATCGACGACGTAGTAGCGATGGGTCATGAGCGGTTTGCCCCTCGGAAAGAAATGCCCGGCGTCGAAGGGCCGGTGATATCGATTCTAGCTCTGTCCCCGGGGCGGTCGCCCCTCCAGAATTTCAGAACAGCGCGAGCTGGACGTGCTTCTCGCTCGGAGGCGGTGGTGGCCGGAAGCGCGTGCAATCCAGCTCGCGCCGCGCGCGCTGGCCGCGCTCGTCGCCGTTCAACCCGAGCCGCTTGCAGGCGATCGCGAAGCGCCGCGCCGCCAGCTCGGCGTAGTTGCCGCCGCCCGTCATCCGGTGCCCGAAGCGCGGATCGTTGTCGCGCCCGCCGCGGACCTGACGCACGATGCTCATGACGTGCTCCGCGCGCTGCGGGTAGTGGGCGGCGAGCCATTCGCGGAACAGGATCTTCAGCTCGTTCGGCAGGCGCAGCATCTGGTAGCCGGCCATGCTCGCGCCGGCGTCCCGCGCCGCCTCCAGCACCTCCTCGATCGCGCTGTCGTTGAGCGCCGGGATGACCGGGGCCACCATCACGCCGCAGGGTACCCCTGCCGCCGCGAGGGCGCGCAGGGTGTCCAGGCGCCGCTGCGGGCTCGCGGCGCGCGGCTCCATCCTGCGCGCGAGCACTCGCTCGAGCGTGGTGATGCTCACGAACACCTTGGCCAGGTTGTCGCGCGCCATCGGGGCGAGCAGATCGAGGTCGCGCTCCACCAGCGCTGACTTGGTGACGATGGTGAGGGGGTGGCGGCACTCGGAGAGCAGCTCGATCGCGCCGCGCGTCAGGCGGTAGCGCCGCTCCAGCGGCTGGTAGCAGTCGGTATTGGCGCCGAAGGCGATCGGCGAGCAGCGATAGCCGGGTTTCGCGAGCTCGGCGCGCAGCACCTCGACCGCGTTGGTCTTGGCGAACAGCCTGGATTCGAAATCCAGCCCCGGCGAGAGCTCGAGGTAGGCGTGGCTCGGTCGCGCATAGCAGTAGATGCAGCCGTGCTCGCAGCCGCGGTACGGATTGATCGACTGCTCGAACGGGATGTCGGGGGAGTCATTGCGCGCGATGATCGAGCGCGCCCGCTCCTCGGTGACCGTGGTCGCGAGCGGCTCCGTGGACGCGTCCTCGGCTGTCCAGCCGTCGTCGCAGGGTTCTCTCGCATCCTTCTCGAATCGGCCCGGGAGGAACGACCGCGCGCCGCGCGACTTGTGCGCGTGCTCCGGGTGCGCCGCCGGCAGCGCCACGCTCCGAGTTTCGTTTTTGTCGTCGCTGCGCATCATCGTGCCCGGTAGAATGCCCGCTCCCGCCGCTCCGAGCCGGCCTCCCGGTACTGTACAAATGAACAGCACCCGGCGCAACATTGCGCTGCTCTCCGCCTGCCAGGCGATGCTGCTCGGCAACAACTCGACCCTGGCCGCGATCAACGGCCTGGCCGGGCTGGCGCTCGCGCCGTACCGGTCGCTCGCCACGCTGCCGGTAACCTGCTGGGTGCTGGGCGCTGCGCTCACCACCATGCCGGCTTCGCTCTACATGAGGCGGGTCGGCAGGCAGAAGGGATTGATGCAGGCTACCGCGTTTGTCATGGTGGGAGCACTCATCTGCGCGACCGCGATCTGGCTGCAGAGCTTCGCGCTACTGTGCTTCGGCACGCTGGTTCTGGGCTGCTTCACCGCCTTCGGGCACTACTATCGCTTCGCCGCGGTCGATGCCGCGAAGCCGGAGTTCCGCGCCACCGCGATCTCGCTGGTGCTCGCCGGCGGGCTGGTCGGGGGATTCCTCGGGCCGACCATCAGCCGCTTCACGGTCGACCTGCTCGCGCCCAAGTTCCTCGCCGCCTACCTCGCGCTGATCGTCTTCGCGCTGGTGACCCTGGCGCTGCTGAGCTTCATCCGCATTCCGGCAGTGCTCGAGAACACGCGTGCGCCGAGCGGCCGACCCTTGAGGAAGATCGCTGCGCAGCCCAAGTTCGTCGTCGCCGTGCTGAGCGGGGCGGTCGGCTACGGCGTGATGAACTTCCTCATGACCTCGACCCCGATTGCGATGGGCATTTGCGGCCATCCGTACGGCGCCGCGGCGTTCGTCATTTCCTCGCACGTGGTCGCCATGTACTTGCCGTCGTTCTTTACCGGCGGCCTGATTCGACGCTTCGGCGTGCTGCGGGTGATGCTGGCGGGAACCGCGCTCGACCTGGTCGCGATCGCCATCGCTCTCTCGGGCATTGCCGTGCCGTACTTCTGGGGTTCGCTGGTGCTGCTCGGCGTGGGCTGGAACTTTCTGTACATCGGCGGCACCACGCTGCTCACCGAGACCTACCGGCCCGAGGAGATGGCCAAGGCGCAGGGCACGAACGACTTCACCATTTTTTCCATGCAGGTACTGTCGTCGTTCTCCTCGGGCGTGATCGTCACCAACGCCGGCTGGGAACAGGTGAACCTCTCGGCGCTGCCGCTGGTGATCGTGGTGATCGTCGCCATCGGCTGGCTCGCGCTGCGCCAGCGCGTCAGCCGCGCCGCACCCGCCTGAGCGATGCGCCCGCCGGCAGGCCTCGGCATGCGGCTCGAGCAGGTCGATACGCCGGCGCTCGTGCTCGAGCTCGATGCCTTCGAGCGCAACCTCAAGCTGATGGCCGCGGCGGTCGCCGGGCGCGGCGTGCGCCTGCGCCCGCACGCCAAAACCCACAAGTGCCCCGAGGTCGCCAAGCGCCAGCTGCTGGCCGGCGCGCTCGGCGTGTGCTGCCAGAAGGTCTCGGAGGCCGAGGCGATGGTCGAAGGCGGCATCGCCGACGTGCTGGTGTCGAACGAGGTGGTCGGCGCGCCGAAGCTGGAGCGCCTGGCCGCGCTCGCCAGGCGCGCCAGGATCGGCGTGTGCGTGGACGACGCGGCGAACGTGCGCGCGCTGCAGGCCGCCGCGCGGGCGGCCGGTGCGTCGCTCGACGTGTACGTCGAGATCGACGTCGGCGCGGCGCGCTGCGGCGTGCCGCCGGGCGAGCCGGCGCTGCTGCTGGCGCGCGAGGTCGCGGGCAGCGCGCCGCTGCGCTTCGCCGGGCTGCAGGCCTACCACGGCCCGGCGCAGCACCTGCGCTCGGCGGACGATCGCCGCGCGGCCATCGCCCGCGCGGCACAGGCCGCGCACCAGAGCCGCAGGCTGATCGAGAGCGCGGGCGTAGCGTGCCCGGTGGTGACCGGCGCAGGCAGCGGCAGCTTCCCGTACGAGATCGAATCGGGTGCCTACGACGAGATCCAACCCGGTTCCTACGTCTTCATGGATGCCGACTACGCGCTAAACGAGTGGCCGGCGCCGCTGCCGCGCTTCGATCACGCGCTGTTCGTTCTGGGCACGGTAATGAGCCGGCCGAGCGCGCAGCGCGCGGTGCTGGACGCCGGCCTCAAGGCCTCGAGCGTGGATGCGGGGCTGCCGGTCGTCTGGGAGCGCCCGGGACTGCGCTACGCGCGCGCCTCCGACGAGCACGGCGTGCTCGAGATCGCGGCGGGCGCACCCGCGCCGGCGCTCGGCGACAAGCTGCTGCTGGTGCCCGGCCACTGCGATCCCACCGTGAACCTGCACGACTGGTACGTGTGCGTGCGCCACGGCGTGGTCGAGGCGCTGTGGCCGATCACGGCGCGCGGCGCCGGGTACTGAGCGCGACCGCATGCGGCGCGTGTTCTACGGCTGGGTGGTAGTCGCCGCGGCGTTCACGCTGATGTTCGTCGGATTCGGCGCTGCGTACTCGTTCGCCGCCTTCTTCGCGGCGTTCCAGTCGGAGTTCTCCGCCTCGCGCGGCCACGTGTCGCTGCTGTTCTCGGTGTCCGCGTTTCTGTGGTTCTCGCTCGGGGCGCCCGGCGGCCTGCTCGCCGATCGCCTCGGCCCGCGGCGCGTCGCGCTGGCCGGGGTGGCCTGCTTGGTGGCCGCGCTCGCGTTCGCCAGCATCGCGCGCTCGATCGAGGCGCTCTATCTCACCTACAGCGTCGGCATCGGGGTCGGCGTCGGCTTGACCTACGTGCCCTCGGTCGGGGCGGTGCAGCCCTGGTTCACGAGGAACCGCGCCTTCGCCTCCGGCCTCGCGGTGGCCGGCATCGGGGCGGGCAACTTCCTGGTGCCGCTGCTCGCCACGTGGTTCATCGGCTTGTTCGGCTGGCGCAGCGCCTACCAGGCGCTGGCGCTGCTCGTGCTCGTGCTGGGTGGGAGCGCGGCGCTGGCGATCGACGACGATCCCGCGCGCCACGGCGCGCCGGGCGCCGCGCGCACCGAGCGTAGGTCGTTGCCTGGCGCCACGCTCGGCGAAGCGTTGCGCAGCCGGTCGTTCTGGCTGCTGTACGTCGCCGGTACGCTGGCTTGCGTCGGGCTGTTCGTGCCGATGGTGCATCTGGCGTCGTACGCGCAGGACGCCGGCTATAGCCGGGCCGAGGGCGTGGCTCTGGTCAGCCTCATCGGCCTGGGGAGCCTCGCCGGGCGCTTCACCATCGGCGCCGTCGCCGACCGCCTCGGGCGGCTGCCATCGCTGGCGCTGATGTACGTCGGCCTGGGCGCCATGCTGGTGGTGTGGTCGCTCAGCACCGCCTATTCGATGCTGGCGCTGTTCGCGCTTCTGTTCGGTGCCTTCTACGGCGGCTTCGTCGCGCTGTCGCCGACGATCGTGATGGACCTCTACGGCGCGCGCGCCGTGTCGGGCATCATCGGCGTGCTGTACACCGGGCCGGGCATCGGCACGCTCGTCGGGCCGCCCCTCGCCGGCGCCGCGTTCGACGCGTTCGGCAGCTACCGCGCGCCGATTCTCGCCGGCGCGGCGCTGTCGTTCGTCGCCGTGGCCTTCGTGCTGGCGCTGATCCGGCGCACGCGCGCCGCGGCGCCGGCGTGAAGCGCGCCGCGCGCGCCCTGGCGCAGCGGCTGCTGCGCCGCGGCCCCCAGGTCGCGGTCACCGAGGCGCACGGCGTGCGCAGCCTGCATATCGGCGGCGAGGCGATCCAGAGCGCCATGCGGCTCGACGACCCCGACGCGCTCGCGCTCGATTACACGCGCTGCATGATGGCGTTTCTGCTCTTTCACCCCGAGCCGCGCGAGGCGCTGATGATCGGCCTGGGCGGCGGGTCGCTGGCGAAATTCTTTCATCGCCGGCTGCGCGCCGCGCGCGTACGCGCGATCGAGCTCGACCCGCGCGTGGTGGCGGCGGCGCGCGCGCATTTCGCGCTGCCGCCGGACGATGCGCGGCTGCGCGTCGAGATCGGCGACGGCGCCGAAGCGCTCGCGCCCGAGTGCTGCGACGTGCTGGTGGTGGACGGCTTCGACGACGGCGAGCAGGTGCCCCGGCTCGCGAGCCGGGACTTCTACGACGCCGCTTACCTCGCGCTCGCCGAACCCGGCGTGCTGGTGGCCAATTTCATGAGCGACGACCCGCGGCTGGAGCGCTACCTCGAGCGCCTCGAGCGCGCCTTCGGCGGCGCGGTGCTGTGCCTGCCGGCGCTCGCCGATCCGAACCTGATCGCGTTCGCGCTGAAGGGCGGCCCTGCGCGCCTGCCCTGGGCGGCGCTGCATGCGCGCGCCGCCGCGCTCGAGGCGCGCCTCGGCTTGCCGTTCGGACGCTACGCCGGCGCGCTGCGGCGCATGAACCTGCACACCCCGCAGGACCTTATAATCGCGCAGCAAGGAGCCGAGCTATGAAACTGACCAGCACCAGCTTCAAGGACATGGGCGCGATCCCCGGCCGCTGCGCCTTCGCGGTGCCCGACGCCCAGAGCCACATCCGGCTGTCGGACAATCGCAACCCGCAGCTCGCGTGGGGCGGCCTCCCGGCCGGTACGCGCTCGCTGGCGCTCGTGTGCCACGACTGCGACGTGCCCTCGAGAGCCGACGACGTGAACCAGGAGGGGCGCGTGATCCCGGCGAGCCTGCCGCGCGTGGATTTCTACCACTGGCTGCTGGTGGACCTGAAGCCCTTCGACGGGACGATCGCCGAAGGCGAGTACTCCAACGGCATCACCGCGCGCGGCAAGCCGGGGCCGCAGGCGCCGCGCAGCGCGCGCCAGGGGCTGAACGACTACACCGGCTGGTTCGCCGGCGACAAGGACATGGCGGGCAGCTACTTCGGCTACGACGGCCCTTGCCCGCCGTGGAACGACACCATCCTGCACCATTACGTCTTCACGCTGTACGCGCTCGACGTCGAGAAGTGCCCCGTGAGCGGCGACTTCAGGGGCGCGGAGCTGCTGCGGGCGATCGAGGGTCACGTGCTCGACAGTGCGCGGCTGACCGGCGTCTACGCGCTCAACCTGGCGGTGAAGTTCTGAGCTCCGCGCCCGGTGCCTGAGGGATACGCGGCGATCGCCGCGCTCGCGCCGATCGCGTTCCTCGGTGCGCTGGTGTACGGCATCACCGGCTTCGGCGCCGCGCTGGTCGCGATCCCGCTCGCCACGCACTTCGTGCCGCTGCCCTTCGCGCTCGCGGTGTTCGTGCTGCTCGACCTCGCCAACTCGCTGCGCCTCGGCCTGGAGGCGCCGCACCACGTGGCGCGCGCCGAGGTCGTGCGCCTGGTGCCGTCGCTGCTGGTGGGCACGGCACTCGGCGTGACGCTGCTCGTCAATCTGCCGCGCCGCGGCGCCATGCTGGCGCTCGGCGCATTCGTGGTCGCGTTCGCGCTCTACACGCTGCTCGCGCGCGGCCCGCGCGGCAGCATGCGCCAGGGCTGGGCCTACCTCGCCGGGCTCACCGGCGGCGTCACCAGCACGCTGTTCGGCGCGGGCGGACCGCCGTACGCGATCTATCTGTCGCAGCGCGGCCTGAGCAAGGAAACGTTCCGCGCCACCCTCGCGCTGACCTCGGTGGCGAGCGTTTCCCTGCGCCTGCTGGCGTTCGCGCTGACCGGGCTGATGAGCCATGGCAAGGTGTGGGCGGCAGCGGCGATCGCGCTGCCGGCGGCGTGGATCGGGATCTCGAGCGCCTCGCGCCTGTTCAAGCGCATCCGGCGCGAGACGCTGATGCGCGCGGTGGGCGTGATGCTGCTGGTGAGCGGGGGCTCTCTGCTCGCGCGCGCGCTGGCTTAGCGGCCGGCGCCGGCGCGGCTACTCGTAGATCCAGGCCCGCGTCCAGGGCAGCGGGTTGTGCTGCGGGCGCGAGCTCTTCACCGCGAGCACCTGCTGGATGCTGACCCAGCGCCGCTCGAAGGCGCGCGCCGCGCCGGCCAGGTAGGTGCGCCAGATGCGCAGCCGCCTCTCGCCCGCGAGCGCGCGCGCCCGGTCGAGGTTCGCCTCCAGGCGCTCGCTCCAGCGCCACAGCGTGCTGGCGTAGTGCAGGCGCAGCGTTTCGACGTCCATCACCTCGAGATCGGCGCCAGCCATCTCGCGCAGCACCAGCCCGATGTGCGGCAGCTCGCCGTGCGGGAACACGTACTTGTCGATGAAGTCGCCAGCGCCGAGCCCCACCGAGCGGCTGTCCGGGTCGATCGACGTGATGCCGTGATTGAGCGCGATGCCGCCGTCCTTGAGCAGGCGGTGGACGGTGCCGAAGTACAGCGGCAGGTTCTTCAGCCCGACGTGCTCGAACATGCCCACCGAGGCAATCTTGTCGTACACCCCTTCGCCCGGGATGTCGCGGTAGTCCTGGACGATCACGCGGCAGCGTTGCTGCAGCCCCTCGGCGCGGATGCGCTCCTCGGCCAGCGCGTGCTGGTTGTGCGACAGCGTCACGCCGGTGGCGTCGACGCCGTAGTGCGCGGCCGCCCAGCGCACCAGCGCCCCCCAGCCGCAGCCGATATCGAGAAACCGGTCGCCCGGCCCGAGCCGCAGCTTGCGGCAGATGTGGTCGAGCTTCTGCTCCTGCGCGGTGTCGAGGTCCTCGGCGCCGGTCTTGAAGTAGCCGCAGGAGTACACCATGTTGCGGTCGAGCCACAGCGCGTAGAAGTCGTTGGAGACGTCGTAGTGGTAGCGGATCGCCGCGGAGTCGCGCTTGCGGTTGTGCAGGTTGCGCAGCAGCGGCCGGCGCCCTTTCTTCTCCTTGCCCCAGTGGCGCGACAGGTCTTCCGCGGCGCGCAGCACCTCGGCGATCGGTCCGTCCACGTCGATATGCCCTTCGACGTAGGCTTCGCCGAGCTTGGCGAGATCGGGGTTGACGAAGTAGCGCAGCGAGGCCGCGCGCGGAATGCGCAGCGACACGCTGGCGGGCTCGCCGAGCGCGTAGCGCTTGCCGTTCCACAGCTCGATCGCCAGCGGCAGCGCCACCTGGCGCCTGAGCTCGGCAATCATCCTCTCGATGCGGGTTTCGAGCAGCATGCGCCTCAGGCGGACTTCTCGCGCATGGTCACGAACTCTTCGGCGGCGGTGGGATGGATGCCGATGGTGGCGTCGAACTGCGCCTTGGTGGCCCCGAGCTTCAGCGCGATGGCGATACCCTGGACGATCTCGCCGGCGTCCGGGCCGATCATGTGAGCGCCGAGCACGCGCTGCGAGCGCGCGTCGACCACCAGCTTCATGAAGCTGCGCTCTTCGCTGTCGCCGAGCGTGTGCTTGAGGGTCCGGAAGGCGGTCTTGTATACGTCCACCGCGTCGTGGCGCTCGCGCGCCTTTTCCTCGGACAGTCCGACGCAGGCGAGATTCGGATTGGCGAACACCGCGGTGGGCACGTTGGCGTAGTCCATCGCGGTCGGCTCGCCGCGGAACAGCGTGCGCGCGAGCGCCATGCCCTCGGCGGTGGCCACCGGGGTCAGGTTCATGCGGTGGGTCACGTCGCCGAGCGCGTACACCGAGTCGACCGAGCTTTTCAGGTAGGCGTCCACCACGATCGCGCCGTCGGCATTGAGCTGCACCCCCGCCGCATCGAGCCCCAGGCCGTGCGTGTTCGGCTTGCGTCCGGTGGCGAACATCACCACGCCCGCCCGCTGCCGGCCGCCATCCTGGTAGGCGAGCTCGAGCGTGCCGTCCGCGGTGCGCTCGATGCGTGCCGGGCTGGCGTCGAGCCGGATGGCGACGCCCTTCCTGCCCATCTCCTCGGCGAT
>Ga0307373_10002045_pt1 | contig 36899 bp, 28 predicted proteins | sample OX2MG_FD_202534 | JGI IMG/M metagenome (GOLD analysis project Ga0307373, IMG submission 202534) | Soil microbial communities from Risofladan, Vaasa, Finland - OX-2 | ecosystem: Environmental > Terrestrial > Soil > Coastal area > Acid sulfate soil | place: Finland: Risofladan, Vaasa | collected...
GGAGGAAGAGATGGGTCGGCAGGGTTGGGGCTGTCCGCGCCACTGAACCGGGCGACGAGATCGTCGCTGCGGTCGCGTCGTGGGAAGCAACCCCCATACCCCATCCAAACACTCCCGCGGCCGCTAGAGCCGCGGCCACCACCGAGCTTGCCGCCACGATATTCGACGTCTTCATTTCACTTCCTCGGTGGTGGCGTCGGCCGATCTGATGCTCAAGGTCATCACTGATTGTGGATTCGGTAGACGATTCATTGGCGTCGCCCCTCTCTTGGTCGTGAATGGTCGAGCGCTTCACGCGGGTCCCAGTCCGGCGTGGTCGGTACCGCGGAGCTGGCACGCTGCGGACTGGCCGTGAGGCTGACTTCGAGACGGCGCATGAACGAGCGGATGGTTGCCTCGGCCACTCGGTGCAGCAGGAGACGGTCGAGCCGCTCACCCACCGCACCGAGGGGAGGCACGTAGTGGCCCCGCAGGGTCAACTGGGTGGATTCCGGGCTGAGCGGGGCCACCTCGAGATCAGCATTCAGGGCCGGAAAGATGCCCTGTGATCCGGTCGCCCTCCAGGTGAGCGGCACGACCGTGACCTGCCCACGCGTGATGGGCGGATCGGCGTGGATGGTGACGGTCTTGCTCAGCATCGGCAGCGATCCGATTGGCCCTACCCTTAGGCGCAGCGATTCGCCCTCGCGAGCGGCGCCGGCAGCGAGCAGAGACAGCCACTCGCCATGGTCGGCAGCGATGCGGCCGCGGATCCAATCGGCGGAGACGTCCACAAATGCGTAGTCGTGCAGGAGCACTGGTTTCGTTCAGTCCTTGGTGGGTGATGGCAGTTGACACATCATCACCGAGGTTCCCGCGACGAACCAGGGCACAAGGTCATCACCCTATGGGCCGTTGGTCCATGGATGTGGCCGGTTTACCATCGTCACCGCGCGAGCGGGACGCCGGTCATCAGATGGTGGTGCTGCGCTTTGTTATCGACAGCGTCCACGCGGCGCGGCCTCTCGACACGAAGTACAAGCTGTACGACGGCCGGAAGGTGGATCCCTCCGACATCTATCAGTGCCTTCTCTACTCGTACGCATTCACGGACGGGAGCGATCTTGGCGAACGCCGCGCGGTACTCGTCTATCCCTCGAAGCACACCGCGGAGCGATCGCCCGTACGCCTCCAAACCGTGGGCGGGGGCAAGGGCCCTTCGCTCGCCGTCGTGGGTTTCGACCTCGCCGCGAGCGTCGCTCGGGTGGCCGTTGGAGAGATCAGCGACCCTCGGCTCGTCGAGCTTGTAATGGCCGCCTAACGGATCCGTATGCGGCGCTGCCGGGCCTTCGGCGCACGCCTTGTTTAATCCAAGGACGGTTCAGTCATTGCACAGCAACGCAAAGTCTCTAGAGCGCTAGCGATGTTCCAGTCGCCAAGACGAATTCAGGAGGTGCAGCCACGAACGAGTAATTTGGCATCAGCCGATCACTCGCGCGCCGGTCGCGGCGGCCTCAACCCTGCGATGACCACGAGCGATCGGCGGACAGGAGCCGGCGCAACCGGCGCAAATGGGTGGCGGTGCTCGACGAGAGAGCTCACTCCCGGTCGACGTCCTCGCGCCGGAGGCGCGCACACCCCACGAGGAACACGAGGAAGACGCCGCCGAGGATGGCGACATATCCCCAGGACGTCGATGGCGTTGACGCTCCGGCATCTGGCGTGGGCGGACCGCCGTACACGGACAGCATCAACGTTGGTGATGTGGAACCGGTCAGGGCCGCATCACCGCTGTAGACGGCCGTAATGGGGTCTGTGCCGACTCCCGCGAACACGACACTGCACGATGCGTTGCCGGACACGACCGGCTGCGCAGCGCAACCGGGGATGGGCGTGCCGGCGTCCATGAAGGCAGCGGTTCCGGTCGGGGTGACATGTGCCAGCCCGACAGGAACGACTGTCGCCTGAAAGATCCCGGGTTGACCGGTCGCCCAGATGCTGGCCGGCGACGTCACCGTCGTCGCGGATTCAGCCAGCGCGACGTGCAGATTCAATAGCCCCGAGGTGGAGCCGTCGAAGTTGGGGTCACCGCTGTAGACGGCGGTGATCGCGTAGCTGCCGGCGACGGCATGGGTCACGGAACACGACGCCATCCCAGCGACCAGCGTTTGCGTCGCGCACCCGGGGACCGTCGATGCGCCCTCCAGGAATGCGACCGTTCCGGTGGGTGTCCCGCTGGCGGGTGCGACGGCGGAGACGGTGGCGGTGTAGGAAACGCCCCCCCCGGCCACCGACGGATTCGCCGACGAGGCGATCACCGCCGCCGTCGCCCCCTGGTTGATTGTCTGTGTGAAGACGGAAGACGTCGAGCCGGTGAAGTTCGAGTCACCGCTGTAGACGTCGGTGATGGCGCGCACGCCGGCGGTGTCGAACCATGTGGCGCACGTCGCGGTTCCACTCGCCACCGCCTCGGCGGCACACTCGGCGATCGGTATCCCGCCCTCAAAGAAGGCGACGGTGCCGGTGGGGGAGCCGGAACCCGGTGCAGTCACGCTCACCATCGCCGTGAAGGTGACCGGCTGCCCCGTGACCGACGGGGTCAGCGACGACGCGAGCGACGTCGCTGTCGCAGCCGGGTCGACGGCCTGCGTCAGGAGTTGCGACGTCGAGGCCGTGAAGTTGGGATCACCGTTGTAGGCGGCGGTGATCGCGTGCCCCCCCACTCCGGCGTAGACGCTGGTGCAGGACGCGACGCCGCCGACCATCGCCTGGGCGATGCAGCCGCTGATGGTGCTGGCACCGTCCATGAACGTCACCGTTCCGGTCGGGGTGCCAGTAGCCGGCGCGGTCGCGATGACAAAAGCCGTGTAGATCAGGGTCTGACCGGACGCCGACGGATCCACCGACGAGGTCACCGCCGTTGCGGTCGCGCCCTGGTTGACCGTCTCCGTGAGGATCGGCGACATTGAGCCACTGAAGTTGGAGTCGCCGCTGTACACGGCTGCGATCGGGTGCGCACCAGCTACGGCGAACGCGGCCGCACACACGGCGGTCCCCGCGGCCGACACTGCCTGCGCGGCGCAACCCGTGATCGTGATCCCGCCGTCCTCGAACATCACGGTCCCGGTTCGCGTCCCGGTTCCTGGGGCGATCACACTCACCGACGCGGTCATGGTCATGGACTGACCGGCAACCGAGGGGTTCAGCGACGATGCAAGAGCAGTCGACGTCGACGCCTGGTTGACGGTCTGCGTCAACATCGGCGATGTCGAGCCTGCGAAATCGGGGTTACCGGAATAGATCGCCGTGATCGAGTGTGTCCCGGCTCCGGGATACGTGAATGAGCACGTGGCGGTACCGGTTGCAGTCAGTGCTTTCGCGGCGCATCCCGCGATGGTGACGCCACCGTCCTCGAAGTCGACCGTGCCGGTGGCTGCGCCCGCCGCGGGTGCGACCACTGTGACCGTCGCCGTGTAGGTCACCGACTGGCCTGATACCGACGGGTTCGGCGACGATCCGACGACCGTCGTGGTCGAACCCTGGTCCACCGTTTCCATCAGGACGGGTGATGCGCTGGCCACATAGTTCGCACTGCCGTTGTAGTGGCCGGTGACCGAGTGCACACCCACGGTCAGCGCGTTGGTGGTGCAGGTGGCGACACCGGCGACCAACGTGACCCCACCGCACCCCGCAATGGCGGCCCCGTCATTGTCGAATGCCACCTTGCCGGTCGGTGTGCCCGATCCGGGAGCGTTGGGGGTCACGGTGGCCGTGAAGGTCACCGACTGGCCGAACACCGTCGGATTCACCGTCGCCGTCACCCCCGTGGTGCTCGGATCAGCGGTCACGACCTGGGTCATCGCCACAGAGGTGCTCGTAGCGTTGCTCGCGTCGCCGCTGTAGACCGTGGTGATCTTGTGCGACGCCACCGTCGGCGACACCGTGCACGATGCGGAACCGGCGGCCATCACCACCGCGACGCAACCGGCGATGTTGGCGCCACCGTCGCGGAACGTGATCGCGCCGGTCACAGCCGGACCGCCGGCGACGGTCGCCGTGTACTGGATGCTCTGCCCGAACACCGACGGGTTCGTGCTGGAGATGACTGTCGTCGTCGTCGTGGTGACCACCGTCTGCGTGAGCGGCGGCGACGTGCTCGTGATGAAGTTGCCGTCGCCGCTGTAGACCGCAGTGATGGCGTGCCCGCCGGCCGCGAGCGCGTTGGTCGCACAGGTCGCGGTACCCGCGGCTCCAAGGACCTGAGCGGTGCAGCCGGCAACGGCGAGCCCGCCGTCCTCGAACGCGACGGTGCCGGTGCGCGTCCCTGACGCGGGAGCGACCGCGGCGACCGTCGCGGTGAAGGTCACAGCGACACTGGTGCTCGACGGATTCAGCGACGAAGCGACTTTGGTTGTAGTCGCGCCCTGGTTGACCGCCTGCGGGAAGGGCAGCGATGAACTCGGCGCGAAGTTGGTATCACCGCTGTACAACGCGGTGATCGTGTTCGTGCCGACGGCCAGCGCGACCGCGGCGCACGTGGCCTTCCCCGAAGCCGGCACGACCTGAGCGCTGCAACCCGCGATGCTGACGCCACCAACCTGGAAGTCGACAGTCCCGGTCCGCGCCCCCGAGGCCGGTGCCATGGCCGTGACGTTGGCGGTGAACGTCACGTTTGCGCCGGTGCTCGAGGGGTTGGCCGACGAACTGAGCGCGACCGCGGTCGCGCCGAGGTTGACGATCTGGGTGGGGGCTGACGCTGTCGACGCCGTGAAATTGGCGTCACCGCTGTAGATCGCGGTGATGGTGTGCGCCCCAGGCCCTGGGTAGGCGATTGCGCACGTGGCCGTGCCGGCGACCGCGACAGCCTTGGCAGCGCAGGCGGCGATGACGACGCCGCCATCTTGAAACGCCACGGTGCCGGTACGCGTCCCAGAGGCGGGCGCGACCGCGCTGACCGTGGCCGTATACGTCACGGCCTGACCGCTCACCGATGGGTTGACGGATGCGGCCACGACTGTCGTGGCGGATCCCATGGTGACCACCTGCGTCACCGGGGCTGATGTGCTGGTCGCGTACGTCGCGTTGCCGCCGTAGACCGCCGTGACCGTGTGCGATCCGACCGCAAGGGCAGCGCTCGTGCAGGTGGCAACCCGAACCGCGACCGGCCTGTTGACGCAGCCGGCAATGTTGGTCCCACCGTCCTGGAAGGTGACTGTCCCAGTTGGCGCTGGCGCGACCGGAGTGATCGTCGCGGTGAAGACGACCGGCTGCCCCCAAATGGAGGGATTCGCGCCTGAGGTCAGGGTCGCGGTCGAGGCCGAAAGCGCGTGGCCGATGATGCCGCCGGAGAACAGCGAGAGCGCCCCGGCGGTGAAGGCAGCGCCGACCTGCCGAACGACCCTCGTGCCGCGATGACGCGGCGCGCTCACAGATCTGACCCGACATCCGTTCAATGCGGTCGACCCCGGCCTCACGCTCCCCTTCATGACGCTGCGTCCGGCTCAGACGGCCTGCAGGGCGGTCAACGCATCGTGGATGCGCAACGCCGAGACGCGCGCGAAGCAACGGGTCAACTCCCGCAAACCGCCCTCTGGGTTCAGGGTCGAAGCGGCGCGTTCGGGAGGCATATGCGAGACCCCTCTCGATGTCGGTTTCATCTGATTGCTGACATCATCTCGCCGGCCAAAACCGTTTGAATGCCAGGTCTCTCAGCGTTTGAACTTCGTGACCACTGAGCGACCGTGCGTGACTTGTACCCAACACCGTCATAGCTCGCCAGGGCATTCGCACTTGCCAGGAGCGCTCGTCACACTCCCGCGACAACCCTTTGAAACGGCCAGTCCCGATCAGGTATGCACGTCGGCCTTGACGCAACACTCGGCAGTCATTGGTGAGGTCCTCTCGGAGGACATTAGCCGCGTGGCAATCGTGCTCGAGACGCTCCGATCCCTTACGGTGCGGAATTGCCGTCGACGATTTCGGGACGAGCTCGTCATACGCTCCCGTCTCGAATCGACCCACCGCACCCGATTAGTCGATGCACAACACGCGATGATTGGGGTGAGATGCTGTTATTGCAAGCCACGAACCGAATTTGGGAGGTGTCGCTGAACGAGTAATCGCGGGTTAGTCGGCCCGGCCCGGAAATCCGCGTGGTCGCGTTGTGCCTCCTCTTTCGATGTCGCCGTGCGCGCACGAGTAGCGTCGGGGCGGCTCGACTGCATTCGAACACCTCCGAACCGCGAGTGACGCAGAAGATCAGTCGACCGAGCCCCGACGGGCGAGCGTTCAGCTGCCCATCGACGTTGTCCACACGCGTGCCGGTGATGACGGCGACGTCGCACGCGGTAGTCGAACCCGGTAGCACACAAGGCTTCGATCAGTCGACGAACACGCGCGGCACCAGCAGCGCGATCTGGGACCAGCGTCCTGTCCCAATCGACGCCGGCGTCGCGAAGCGCGATCGAGAGTCACCCGGCTGCTCGCGTTTCGACGATCACAGGCGCTCGCTGGAACAGATGGCTTGGCGTAGCGTATCGGCCCTTGCTCGGCGGGCATCGCGGCGGCACTCACCGTTCAGAGGCTAGTGATGCGCCCACTTGACCGCGAGACTGTGACATGACGCCAGCTATCCGAGCTCTCCAGCCTGCGACCTGCCGGTAGCGGCGTACGAAGGGTGGCGCAGTCCGCCTGATCGTTGACACCAACCGCATTGCGGCCTGACGATGGACGAGATCAAGTCGCGATTGGCGCGTGTCGAGGTATACGCTTGCGCGGCTCGACCAACTGGAGGCGTGACATGGGCAACAACCGCATCAGCTACGTCCCGCTCGACGAGATGGACGAACGCATGCAAGCGGAGATACAGCGCTGCGCGCGCGAGGGGACGCCGCGTCCAGAGAGCTCTGCCGTACGTGCCCACGCGCCCAACGCGTTCTGGGCCTTCGCCGACTCATGGCAGGCTCTGTTCAACAGTGGCATTTGTGATCACACTATCAAGGAGCTGTGTCGGGTGTACGTCTCGCGAACAGTGAAATGCGAGTACTGCGGCAACCAGCGCTCGACCCAGGCGACGGCGGAGGGGCTCGCCGCGCAGCAGTACGACGCCGTGCTCAATTTCGAGACATCTGAGGAGTACGACCACCGGCAGAAAGCCGCCCTCGCCTACGCGGAAGCGATCAGCTGGCGATTGGAGCCGACTGATGACCTGTGGGATCGGCTGCATCAGGAGTTCTCCGAAGCGGAACTGGTCGAACTGGGCTGCTTCATTGCACTGACGCTTGGCCAGCAAAGCTGGATCCGGCTGCTCGGCATCGACCACCACGAGTACCTGGCTGGCACGGATGCGGCGATGGCGCCGGGGTTCCGTACTGCCGAAGAGCTGGTCGCAAGCAAGATGGCGCCGGATTACTGGGCCGTGCGGGAGGCGCGGTAGGCCCGCTTCTCATCAATCATGCGCACCTGTCCTTGACCTTCATGTCGTGCTTCGGCGGAGGGGACGAGGACACGGAGTGAATGCCGCACGGCATACAGCGTCAGTTGGTTGTCCAAGCACCGCGATCGGCGCCCGGAGCAACGAATAATTTGGCATCAGCAGATGCAGATGATCGGAAGAGCCAGATATTCCACGCTGGATCCCAGTGCACCGATTGGTCTGGCGGCGATTCACGCCCGACTCTCCCGTAAGCAAATGATGCGCACACGGTTGGTTTCGTTGGGTCCGATAGGCTTCAGACCTCCGGCCTCCCAGAGGAGTCGAGCCCGAGCGTCCACCTAGGATTGCCTGCCTCGCGCCGGGCGGTGAGCGCTTGCTGTACCACCGTTGTGGCGAGACACGCTGCCGCACCGGCGAGCAGCACCGCTCCGACACGGATGACAGCAACGTCACCCTCGCCAATGCCCACTTGCAGTGTTGCCCAGGAAGATCCGAGCATCGCCATGGCGACCGGCATGGTGAAACCACCGAGCCGACCGGCACTGAGCGGGTGGCCTCCCCGGCCGTCGTGGCGGTTGCCGATGAGCACCGGGATGATCCGGTTACCGTTCCCGAGTATTGCCATCGGAGCCACACCGAGGAGGAAGCCGCACACCGCCAATGCCGCCCACATCACGCCACCGATCATGGCGATGACCCCCTCGCCCGCAGACACGACCAGCAGTCCCGCCGCGACCAGGTGGCACATCCACGTGACGGCCGCAACATTGGTGGCGCGATGTCGCACAAGGTGAACGACGTCGGCTGCGAAGAGACAACTCGCAACCAGGAGCAGGGCCATTGCGGATGCGCGCAGAGCCGGTGGCGCATCGATGAGGATGAGGATCGGACTGCAGAGCACGCCCGAAACGGCGATGCAGAGCGTCGGAATCACCAACCGCGGGCGTACGGATGAGCCGTTGAGACCCCGCACCGTATGGTATGACACTCCGACGAGGATCATCCCCAGCCAGCCGGCCACCGCGAGTACGATCTTGGCTGCGAGCCATCGACGCGGGTCGCCAATCCATTCGTTGGGCAGCGCGGTGGCGAGCAGTGATCCGAGAACGATGACCGCCGTCAGGGACAGGAAGGCGGTGATGTGGAAGCCCCCCTCGGGCGTGCGCCGTCTGGCTCGGATCAGAACGTCCGCCATCTGGCTCAGAAAAAGGCCCACAGCGACTGCCAGCAGCGGTCCGGCGACTGCCGCGATCACAACCGCGCCGGTGCTCAGTGAAACGGCGAAGAGAATCACAGCGACGGCGTACGTCGCCGACATCACCTGTGCCCGTCGCAGCCCGCGAACGTTGGCGTGGAAACTGGCTGGGATAAATTGGTACAGCACGGCCATCACCATCGACGTGACGAAGCCGAGGGCGAAGATGTGGGTCAGGCCCAGAGCATGGAACGAATCGTAGGAGTTGGGGTGGGACAGCGCGTCGGCCCAGATGACCAGAAGCACGGTGCCCACCGCAAACATGGTCATACCGAAGAGTGCTAGGCGCAGTGGCACCCAGCGGAGACGCTGTTCTGCGCTGGAACCACGCAGTGCTCTGGCACCGGCGGCCATGGGCAAGCCACGCAGGGCGGTGCTCGCCGGTTTGGAGGATCCTTTGGTCATGTCGTTCACGGAGCGATCATGACGAGAACGTCGTATACGCGTCGTGCCCAAGGAGATCGCTAGGACCCAACCTCGGGCACTGGACGCAGGTATGGCCGGTCTTGAGATCATCAGCGCGTGGACGAGAGACCGACCCGGCCGCCGCGGGTTACGTTCCTGTATCACAGGCCGAGGCGGCGCGCCATTGGCTGATGGGGCAGCGGGCGTCGTGTTGCTCGCGCGGGACTAGCCACGAACCAACGCGCATCGAGACGTGTCCACGTCGATGCTTTCGGTACCTCCCTGATTGCCGCCGCATCGGTTCAACTCGGGGCTATCGTCATCATCGCCAAACTCCTGACCGAGGCGGAGCTGCCGGTGCCCTTTCTGCTCGCGTTTCGGTTTGTCGTGGCGGCGCTCGTGATTGCGGTGCTTCTCGCCTGTCGACAGGAGCCGCTGCTCGCCGCACACGGGGAACGCATCGCGCTCATTGGCATCGGCACACTTGGCTACGGGCTTGCCGCGCTGTTGTTCTTTCTGTCGCTGAGCTACGGGCCGACATCAACGTTGGCGCTCATCGTGTACTCGTACCCGATCTTTGTGGTGTTCGGTTCAGTGCTTCTGGGGCAAGGGCTCCCGGCACGGCTTGCGGTCACAGCCATCGTCGTCGGATTCTGCGGCGTCGCCTTCATCGTGTGGACGCCGGGGGGCGTTTCTGTTCGTCCACTCGGCAGTCTGCTGGCGCTGCTTGCAGCCATCGCGTATGCGGGGTACCTGACCGGCGGTGGTCGCCTCGTTCACCGAACGGGGTACATGACAGCGTCTCTCTGGACAAGCGGATCGGCGGGCGTCGCGCTGGTCCTGTTCACATTCTCGACGGGCGCTTCCCGGATGCCCAACGGTAGTCAGTGGACGATGCTCTTCGGCCTCAGCCTGCTGACGGCCTCGGCCTTCTACTGCCTGTTTCGGGGATTGCGCCGGCTCGGTTCGGTGAAGGTCTCCGCCCTCGGCACCATTGAACCGCTGTCGACCGCGGCGCTGGCCATCATCATCCTGCACGACCACCCGTCTCTGGGGTTCGCCATCGGCGCGCCACTCATTGTCACCGGTGCGGTCACTGCTTCATTTGCCAGGGCGCGGCCGCACCGCCAGAGGGCGCTGCCGCAACGACTCGACACGCGCACGCCCTAGCCGCACGACCTGCAATCGCGTAGCAAGCCGAACTTGGGGTTCGTCCGGAACCTCAGATTCTCTTGTCCAGTCAACGCTATCATCCACAGGTAACAACGACCAACTTCGTATCATCCCACCCTGAAGTACGAGCGATTTCGAGAGATCTGCACGCCACGGAGTTAATCGATGATCATCATCGGAACTGCTGAATCAACCACTGGTCTTGAGATCCACAACGCGACATTTGGAGGGTGCTCGTAGACGGATAATCCGCGATCACGCGTCGCAAGGTTACGTTATGACTTCTCAGTCTACCTACGCTGGCCGCGCGCGCTTGGCTTCGGCAGGGGCAATGACCCTGGAGCGCCTCTTTGATGGGTGAGATTCTGAGCAGCAGCGCTGGTCAGTGGAGCGGCACGTCAGCGTTGGATGCGGTCATCGTATCGTCTTACCCAGGGCAAGCCGCGATGGTGAACGTGCCACTCACGCTCTGCTGATTGTCAGCCTGGAACTGGTAGTGCCACGTGCCGACTTCGGTCAGCGGACCATAGGTGCCACTGGGGTTCACGTTCTGGTACACGATGGTGGACACACCAGACGGCGATGTGATCGTGAGTTGGTAGTAGACGTTACCAGCGCCGCTCCATGCGATTGCGCCACCGCCAGCGGTACCAACCGGATCACACGCGGTCACGGTGATTGTAGGCGTGATCGGTGCGGGCGTTGAGATCGGTGTCGCGGTGGGCGTTGGTGCGGGCGTTGCGGTGGATGTCGGCGCTACTGTCGCCCCGACAGTCAGCGCGGGAGTTGGAGAACCAGTCGGCGCGACTGTCGAGCCACATGCCGCGAGGCCAAGGGCGGCGATCGCAGAGCCGATGACGATGGTGACTTTCATTCTCTGCATCTATCCATTCAACGCGAATACGTCATTCGCGGTTACGTCCTACCTGCTTCATCGCGCCGGTAACCCCGCCTCTGACAATGTCCCGTAGTGCCCACCAAACGCCCTGGTGACACGGCACGGCGTGGGTGCGCCATTGGGGACGTGGCTGGACGACCAAACTAGCTTCACCCGCCTAACTGGACGTTCTGCTGGCTGTCCAGGGCGCTGTCAATGCCAGCGAACAAGCCAAGGCTAGCTTCCTGCAGATTATCGGAGAGGCCACCTGATGCTCGCGGCATTGCTGTCCGAATGGCCGAAGATCCGCCGGCGCAGCGAAGGTTGCTCGCCGGACGAAGCCGGCGGTCAGCCGCGCGGCGCGACCGGAAGCGGCTTCGTCCGCACTCGGTCTGGAACCCCGATGGTTGATTTCACAGGGACCGGAAGGGGCCGGAATCGCGCCAGGAAGAAGCGCAGGTCATCGGGTTCGTCGGTGAAGGCCAGGCCGCCGATTTCGTCCGCATGCGCGCACACGCTGACGACCGACTCCGCCGTGACCTCCATGTGCGATTGCGTGTACACGCGCCGTGGCAGTGTCAGACGCACCAATTCAAGCCGCGGATGGCGATTCTCGCCGGTGTTGGGATCGCGACCAGCTGAGACGACGCCACGCTCCATGGTCCGCACCCCGGAGTCGAGATAGATCGCAGCCGCGAGCGACTGAGCTGGCAGCTCGTCTTGAGGCACGTGCGGCAGAATGGCCCGCGCGTTGAGATACACGCCGTGCCCGCCGATCGGCCGGACGATGGGAACGCCCGCGTCGATCAGCAGGTTGCCGAGGTACTCCACCTGACCGATGCGAGCCCGGACATGGTCGTCACCGTCCACCATCTCACGGATCCCGCACGCGAGTGCCTCCATGTCACGCCCGGACATCCCGCCGTACGTGTGCAGCCCTTCGTAGGCGACGAGCAGACCTCGGGCACGCCGCGCGAGCTCCGGATCCCGCAGCGCGAGGAACCCGCCGATGTTGACCAGGTTGTCCTTCTTCGACGATACCGAGGCGCCGTCGGAGTGGGAGCAGATCTCGAGTAGGATCTCGGCGACACTTCGATGTGCGTAGCCGGGCTCGCGCTGCTGAATGAACCAGGCGTTCTCCAGGGCGCGAGTTGCATCGAGCATCACCAGGATGCCATGCTCGTGGCACAGCGCATACGTCGCTCTGAGGTTGGCCATGGACACCGGCTGTCCGCCAGCCATGTTGACGTTGGTCTCGAGTGAGATGTACGGGATCCGTTCCGCTCCGACCTCGGCGATGATTCGGCGCAGTTTGTCGAGGTCGACGTTGCCTTTGAATGGATGCAGGGATTCGGGATCGTGCGCCTCGTCGATGATCACGTCGGCAAACGAACCGCCGGCGTTTTCCTGATGCCAGCGTGTCGTCGTGAAGTACATGTTGCCGGGGATGGTGTCGCCAGGTTTGATGAGGATCTGGCTGAGGATGTGTTCCGCTCCTCGCCCCTGGTGCGTGGGCACGAGCTCCGGATAGCCATACACGTCGCGCACCGCGTCCATCAGGTGGTAGAAGCTGCGGCTGCCCGCGTACGCCTCGTCGCCGATCATCAGCGCCGCCCACTGCCGGTCGGACATCGCCGAGGTCCCCGAATCGGTGAGCAGATCGATGTAAACATCCTCTGAGCGCAGCAGGAACGTGTTGTATCCAGCGTCGCGGATGGCTGCCTCGCGCTGGTCGCGTGTGGTCATCCGGATCGGCTCAACCATCTTGATCCGATACGGCTCTGCCCAACGCCGATGGCCGCCGCCAAGCGCCTCCATGGTCCTGAGCATGCGACCACCGGTGGCCGGCTGCCAGGGCCGTTTGTCACTTCTTGGAGTGATCGTCCGCGATCCGCGCGAACGAGCCGGTTCTCGCTGGGAGCGGATTGGATTTAATTCCGTTCACACTTGCGAACGGGTCACCCTTTCCCGAGTTGTAGCGGCGGCATCGCCACAGCCGCTTTGGGCGCGCCTGCCCAGCGGCCATAGGCTGAGCTGCCACTTCCGTTCGGCGTCTTGACCTGTACGGGACGCTATCCCAGATCGCTTTCGGGTCCAAGGACCCTATCTCGAGCCCTTTGCGAGGCGCTAGGCTCGGAGGTCGCGAGCCGTTGTGCGACGACATCGCCGCGGGCCCGCTGAGGTGTCCATGTGACTGCGATCGGTACCGTTTCTTCAACCACAGTGGCAGTGGAAAACCCGTGGCACAACGCCCAGCGTCAGTTCGACCAGGCCGCGGAGTTGATCCACCTCGACCCCGGCCTCCGCGCCGTGCTCCGCGAGGTGAAACGCCAGCTTATCGTCAGCTTCCCCGTGAAGATGGACGACGGCTCGGTGCGCGTCTTCGAAGGCTACCGGGTCCAGCACAACATGGCGCGGGGACCGGCCAAGGGCGGCATCCGCTATCACCAGGGCGTGACCCTTGACGAGGTCAAGGCCCTGGCGATGTGGATGACGTGGAAGTGCGCAATCGCAGGACTGCCGTTCGGCGGCGCCAAGGGCGGCATCGTGGTCGATCCCAAGCACCTGAGTGAGGGTGAGCTGGAGCGGATGACCCGCCGCTACGCCACCGAGATCAGCGTGATCATCGGTCCCGAGTACGACATCCCCGCTCCCGATGTCAACACGTCGCCGAAGATCATGGCCTGGATCATGGACACGATTTCGATGGAGCATGGCTTCTCGATTCCCGCGGTGGTCACCGGCAAGCCGCTCTCCGTCGGCGGCAGCCAGGGACGCAACGCGGCGACGGGGCGGGGCGTGATGTTCGTCGCGCTCGAGTCTTGCACGCGGCTCGGCATCGATCCCAAGAGCTCGACCGTCGCCATTCAGGGATTCGGGAATGCCGGGTCGATCGCGGCGCGGCTGATGGCAGCCCAGGGCTTCACGGTCGTTGCGGTTTCTGATAGCAGCGGCGCCATCCACAGTGCCGCGGGCCTCGACGTGGATCGCCTGATCGCGCACAAGAAATCGACAGATAGCGTCACCGGGTTTCCCGGCGCCAGCGCTATCGCTGCAGGTGAGGTCCTCGAGGTGCTATGCGACGTGCTCGTGCCGGCCGCCCTGGAGAACCAGGTCACCAGCGAGAATGCCGGACGTATCCAGGCGAGGCTCATCCTCGAGGCGGCCAACGGTCCGATCACTCCCGACGCGGACATCCTGCTGGAGCGGCGTGGCATAACCGTGGTGCCGGACGTCCTCGCCAACGCGGGTGGTGTCACCGTCTCGTACTTCGAATGGGTTCAGGATCTGCAATCCTTCTTCTGGGATGAGGACGAGATCAATGCTCGCCTCGAGAAGGTGATGCACCGCGCCTTCACTGAGGTTTGGGATATGTCAAAGCAGCACGGAGTCTCGCTCCGTCAAGCCGCGTACTTCCTTGCCATCGACCGAGTCGCAGAGGCGACGACTGACCGCGGCATCTATCCCTGATATCCGATTGGTGTATCGAGCAATCGCGGTCGCTCGAGGGCGGCGACTAGGCCGTCGCGGTGGAGCATGTGATGTCGAGCTGTCGACTCAGCAACTTACAGGGCCGCTGCGTGACAGCGCACCAGATCCGCCGCTATGAGGTAGTAAAGCGGCTCAGGCGGCGGGGCGCTCGCCACGGTCGAAGGCCGCGAGTGCCTTGAGGATGGGCCGGTCCGTGTGCGCGATCCTCTGCATAGCGGCGGCCACCTGGTCTTGACGTTTCGATTCCGTGGCCGCTTGACGGCGCTGCGCGGATGCCTGACGCACGGTTTCTCGCCCAATCACGGCTTCATCGTACGACCGACGCGGACCACGCGAGGGCTCTGGCCTCACTCGGCCGATCCCATCCCTAACAAGACCTCGAATACACCGGCGGCAGCATCGCCTCGGATCAGTCGATGTCCAACCCGTTCACACGACCGGATGTTTACCCAGTAACGGTTTCGCACCCCTCCTTCGATTTCGATTTGGCTCTGCTAGCTTGGTCGCCAGATGGACAGCGCACCCTCGAGGTGGCGATGGGTCATCGGCACTGCGGCCGGCCTGTGCGCCGTGTACATGGTGGTCAGATCCGTCGCCGACCTGCACATGGCGCTTGGCGGCGGCACAGCCGTCGATTACCTGGCGATCGCGTCTGCAGGCAGGATCGTGCATGCCGGCTCTCCCTGCGTGTACTGCGCGGGGGCGTTGGCAACGGCCCAGGGGCAACTCCTCGGCTACACGCCGGCCGCCAGCACCACCTTTCCGGTCGCCTTCGTCAACCCCGCGCTGATGGCATGGCTCATCCAGCCGCTGGCCGTACTGCCCCTGCAGACGGGCGCCGACCTCTTCATCGCTGCCAATGTCGCGGCGATGGCGCTCTCGGCCGCGATCCTGGTGCGGCGCGTGCGCCCGGCGCTCGGTGGACTGCTCGCCACCTGCCTCGTGATCACCGTCGTGTTCTCGCTCGAGGCGGGTACGGGTATCCTCCTGGGCCAATCTGACGGGCTGATGCTGCTCGCCGCAACCCTCGCGGTCGAGGCCGCCGGGCACCAGCGGCCGGTGCTTGCAGGCCTGCTCCTCGCCCCGCTGCTCCTGAAACCGCAGCTGCTCTGGCTCGTTCCCCCCGCCCTGATCGCTGCCCGGCAGTGGCGGGTGCTGGTTGCGCTCTGCGCCGGCGCGCTCGTGGTGCTGCTCGGATCGATCGCCGTGGCGGGGCCGGGACACCTGCTGGATGCAGTCGGCCTCGTCACCGCGCCTTCGTATGCGCACCTGGATCTGCAGAGCAACTCGATTCCCGCTTTGATCGCCCGTCCACTCGGCAGCAACACCGCCGCATGGGTGGCCGCTCTGGCGCTCGCCGGTGTTGCAGTCGTGGCGATGGCTATCGCCAGGAAGCACTTACGTGAGGACAAGGCCACGACGCTTGCTGTGGGGATCGGGCTGTCGGTGCTGCTCTCCCCGCACCTCGGCGACTACAGCCTCATGCTGCTTGCCGTGCCGATCGCAGCTCTCGCTCCGCGCGCCCAGATGCTCGTCCTGGGGCTCGCCGGTGCGTACGCACTGGCGTCGCTCTACAACCCGCTCGACGCGCTCCACGAGAGCAGTGTTGCTCTCGTCCTCCTCGTCGGAGTTGTTGCGATCGCCTGGCGGGTACACGGCGACCGCGAGCTGCGCTCTGCCATTCCTCATGGGCGGCCACGTCGTTCCTGGGCGATCAGGTAGCGACGAACCTCATCTACAGCTTAGGTGTCGGCCCCAATTGTCCAGGACGATGTGCAGGTTTCTCGTGCAGCGAGCCGCTGATAGCTCCGGCGGCACATTGATGACTCGGTTGAGCCGGCGCGTGCCCGCCGGACTGGTCGTTGTCGCCGTCTACACCGTGCTTGCATTCCTCCTGGCGATCTCGGTCTGGCGTGCCCCGTCGACCACCTACATCGGCGAAGGACCTGACCCTATCCAGGCCATGTGGGGAATCGGATGGGTGCCGTTCGCTGCCGGCCACGGTCTCAATCCGCTGGTGTCCGCCTCCATGAACCGGCCCATGGGGCTGAATCTGCTCTGGGCGGACGGTTATGCGATCCCGATGGGCGCGGTGCTCTGGCCGGCGACGCTCACGCTCGGCGCGATGGTCACCTACAACCTGGTGGTCACGTTGAGTCTCGCGCTTTCCGCCTTCGTCGCGTACCTCATGATCCGCCGATGGGTCCCCGGAGTCGTGGCCGCAGCGCTGGGCGGCCTGCTCTACGGGTTCTCGCCGTACATGACCGCACAGTACTTCGGCCATATCGGCCTCGTCCTCAGCGCCGTCACTCCACCGCTCGCGCTCATGCTCCTGGATGAGATCGTGGTGCGTCAGCGTCGCCGTCCGCTCATGCTCGGCGCACTCGCCGCGGCTCTGGCGGTCCTGCAGTTCTTCATCTCCCAGGAGGTGCTGCTCACCGAGATCATCGCCGCCGCCATCGTGACCATCGTGCTCGCGATCTCGTACCCCCACCGGGTGCGAGCGCATGCCGGCTACGCGGTGCGCACCCTTGGAATCGCAGCGGTCGCGGCGGTGGTGGTGCTCGCGTACCCGACCTGGCTCCAAGTCTTCGCACCGGGTCACGTTGTCATTCTCGGAGCGGTGCACGGCACCGACACCTACGTCACCGACGCGGCGAACTTCGTCGTTCCCACCGTCACCCAGCTGATATCGCCACAGGGTGCGATCAGCATCTCATCGCATTTCAGCGGCAACGCATCGGAATGGGATGCCTATCTGGGGATCCCCCTCGTCCTTCTGCTCGTGATCGCGACTGCTCGACTTTGGCGAGTGCCGGTGATACGGACCGCCGGGATCGTTGCCGCGATCATCGCGGTCCTTTCACTCGGACCCCATCTTCACGTGGCGGGGCGTCAGCTCTCGGCGCTGACGCTGCCATGGTGGATCCCCGCGCACCTGCCGGTGTTTCAGGACATTCTGCCTGCCCGGCTGATGATCTACGTCTACCTCGCGGCAGGGATCACGTTCGCCTTTCTGCTGCGGGCACTCTGGCTGGTGCGTTCCAGACTCGCACTCAACCTGCTTGTGGCGCTGGCTGTGCTCCTGCCCCTCGTGCCCACCCTTCCGGCGCCCGCGACGGCATTGCGAACCCGCGCGCCCTTCACCTCCGAAACGTCGGCGCAGGCGCTCCGCGGCGCCAACGTGCTCTTCGAGCCGTTCCCAGGCGTCGACTACCCGCAGGCGATGGTATGGCAGCGAACCGCGAACTACGCTTTCACGATGGTCGGCGGCTACGTGATCGGCCCGTATGCGCCGGGCGTCGGAGCCTTTCAGCAGAAGATCCACGACCTCTCGGCGCAGCCGGTTACGGTCAGGCTGTCCTCATCCGAGCAGCGGGCGCTTCTGTCGGGATTGCACTCCCTTGAGGTCACCACCGTGATCGTCGACCCGACCCTCGTAGCGCCGGGAACGCGTTCCCTGTTTACACAACTCCTTGGCACACCTCCTGTCGCGGAGTACGGCTACCTCGTCTGGCAGGTCACACCGCACTAGTCCGCGCGGCTTCGACACCGACGGGTGACCGACCGCTGACCTATCGCTCGAGACAGTTCCTCACGTGTGCAGGACAGGCGCCGCGACCCTGGCCGCTTGTGTGCGGTTGCTGACGCCGAGCTTGGCCAGGATCGCCCCCACGTGATGGTCGACTGTCTTTTCCGAGAGATGCAGACGACCAGCGATCTCGCGGTTGCTCATTTCTTCGCAGAGCAACCCGAGCACCTGTACCTCGCGGGTCGTCAGCCCAGCCGCATTCTGCTTCGTCGATGGACGCGGCCCACGAGGCACGTCTCGAGCCCCACCCTCACGGAGGAGGCGGGCTGTGATTGCGGCGGCCGGTCTCGCATCGAGTGCCTGGAAGATAGTGAGCGCGCGCCTCTGATGCTGGTCCGGTCCTGCCGCGCACAGCGTGATCGCGGTCTCATATTGGCAGCCGAGCTCTGTCCATGCTGCCGCAGCTCCGGCGGTATCCCCGATGAGTTCCTGGGCATACGGACCGACGGAATCGGCGGGACTCGCTTCATGGACTCCACAGCGTCGTCGCCATGCCGCGAGCTCGCTCAGCGCCGGCAGCGCGCGATAGCGCATCGCCAGTTCCATGGCGTAATCGGTCGCCGCGCGGGCCGTGTCGGCGGACTTTGCGCCGCCCTCGAGCCATGCGATCTCGGCGGATGCAGTGGCGACAGGCAGTAGGTGCTGGAGCTCGCCGGTTGGTGCCGCCTCCGCCTTCGCGTTGGCCAGCGGTCCGTGGTGGTCGGGGTCGCCGCGCCGCGCCCGTAGGAGCGCGACGATGCAAAGGGCAATCGTCCGTGCGACCGCATTACCGGTGCCAGATCGCAGAATCGTCGACGTCGCCTCGGTCGCCTCGTCCCAGCGACCCTGGTCGAGGAGGCGGCGGGCTTGGTGTGCGAGGATCTCGAATCGCCACGCATCAAGCCCCCGCTCGAGGCAGTATTCGACTCCTTCTCGTTGATACGCCTCGGCCCGCGAGTAGTCGTGTACGCGGACGCTCACCCAGGCCAAATGGATGTAGGCGCGACCAGCCTGCTCGTCGAATCCCCACTGTTTACAGAGGTGCAGGCTCCGTTCGACTGCCCGCCGGCCGTCCTCCTCGCCGAGTAGATAGCCTGCCGTGCCGATCGAATTCATCGCGTGCACGAGCGTCTCTCGGTCGTCGATCCGCTCGGCGAGCTCCTGCGCCTTTGCACCCCAGTACCGCGTGGCCACCGTGTCCTCGATGTTCAGCGCAAGCATGGCGCGATTCGCATAGGCCTTCGCAAGCTCGTGGCCCGGAGCAAGCTTCTCCAGCACAGCGACTGCTGCCAACCCCGCGTCGGTCGCTTCGGCGACCTGCCCATTGCAGCGGAGATTCGATGACATCGCGCAGAGTGCCTCACCCTCACGCCTCCGGTCGCCGAGGATTCGATACTTCGCCAACGCCTCCCGGCGGGTCTCGATCGCGTCCGCATAGTGGCCAATGAGAAAGCATTCCCAGGACCGGAGGGAGAGAAGTTCGGCGCGCCGCTCATCGGTGAGCGCCCACCCAAAACGCAGGGCGCGGGCGTACTGTGCGGCGGCCTCCCGATGTGCTCGAGCCTGCACGGCGACAGCCGCCGCTTGAGGGGCGAAGCACAACACCGCGTCGACGTCACCCGCGGCCTCTGCGTGGTGTGACAAGGATGTGGGATCGATGGGTCCACGCCGCGGGTCGGACAGCGCCGTCAGCGCGGCGCGGTGGAGGGAGAGGCGGCGCGGGGGTGACAGCGAGTTCTCAACGGCCAGACGCGCAAGCTCGTGGCGAAAGGCGACACCGCCGGGGATGGGAGCCAGCGCGCCGGCAGCAAGGCATTCCTCAACGCCCGCCACCGCCTCTGCATCCATTGCATCGAGGATGCCGATGTCGACTCCCGTCGGAATGATGGCCACCATCTCGACCAGCCGCTGCGCGACGGACCCCAGGCGCGCAACCCTCGCGAGGACAGCGTCCTGGACTGTTGCGGGAAGCCGTTCACCACCGGTGGCGAGCACTTCGGTGACGAAGAAAGGATTGCCGCCCGTATTCCGGTACAGCTCTGCCGCGTCGAGGTCGAATGGCGATGCAAGATCCGCGACCGCAGCTTCCGACAACGGGCCGAGGGACAGGCGCGCGACGGCCGGGCTGGTTGCGATGTCGCCGATGAGCACTCGGAGCGGGTGGACGCGGTCAGTCTGGTCGTCTCGGTAGGTACCGATCGCGAGTACTGGCACCGACTCGACCTTGCGGGCGAACAACCTGACCACGTCCAGGGTGGCCTCGTCGGCCCAGTGGAGATCCTCCAGAATGACGACGGACGGAGAGCCCGTCCGCAGCTCGTCGAGCAGTGCCGCAGCGACTTCATGGGGCCGGCCGCCCCGGACGATCACCGCCTTGAGGTCTCCAGGTGTGGTGCGCGAGATATCGAGCAGCGGGCCGAGTGGGTGCGGGGTGGCGAGGGCATCGCACGCTCCGGAGAGGATTCGCACCGACTGATCAGCGCAGAAGCGGCGCACGAGCGACGTCTTGCCGACGCCCGCCTCACCGCCGATGAAAATGAAGCGGCCGACCGAGGACTTCGCGACCGCGGCGAAATGGTGCTCAAGCAAAGCGAGCGGTTCCGCCCGCTCGAGCAGGTCCCCCGATCCTGCAATGGCTTGCGACGTCCTCAAAATCTCTAACTCCCCGTGAATCGGCACAAATAGTACAGCGGGCCGTGCCGCCGTTCTTGCCAACCGGCGACGCTGCGATTCGTCCCAGACGGCGTGTGATCCGATGGATTGGTCGAAGTGCGGCGTCTCGGCATACGGGAAAGATGGGTAATCGCAAGCGGCAATCTGGGTAGTCCTCCCGATTCGCGTTGTGCAGAGCCGCTCGTACTCTCGGTGCAAGTGCTCGCGCCAGCGAGAACAGCACGGAGGACTACCTATGCCGAGATACGTCGTGGAGCGGACCTTTCCGGAAGGCCTCAACATCCCCGTCGATGCGGAGGGGGCGGCGAGCTGCTTGGCCGTGGTCGGCCGTAACGCCGATGAGGGGGTCACGTGGATCCACTCCTATGTCAGCGATGACAAGAGGAAGACTTTCTGCGTCTATGACGCGCCGACTCCGGAAGCGATCCGTAAGACCGCTGAGCGCAACTCCCTGCCGGTCGATCAGATCACGCGAGTGAGCGTCCTCGACCCGTACTTCTACAGCTGACCGGCCGACAACTCACTCGAGACCGCCGGTTCCACATCGGGCCCGACGCGTCTGCCGGAACAGCAAGAATCGCCAACGAAAGGAGACGAGGTACATGAAACCGATCCGCGCGGCGACAGCCGCGATGCTCACCCTGGCCTTCGTTGCCGGGGCTCTCCAGTTCAGCGCTCCCGTGAGCGCACAGGCCGGTGCGCGTTCTTGCACCACCCCGATCACCAGCGCGCCGACCGCTCGAATGACCGTGTCAGCGAAATCGACGTCGTTTGGCCGCGTGCTGAGCGTTGGTTCGGGCGTCAACGCGGGCTGCTCGCTGTATGTGCTCACGTCCGATACGTTGCGTGCCCTGACGTTCGGTCTGGCTGCCTTTGGGTGCAGCAACGGTCCCAACCCCATCGGCCAGCCGTGCGACAGCGTCCTCTGGCCGGCGCTGCTGACCAAGGGCGCTCCCATCGCCGGGCCGGGGGTCGACCGCTCACTGCTCGGGACGGTGATCCGTAGCGACGTCGTGTCTGGCGCAAGCGTTCAGCAGGTGACCTACGCCGGTCTGCCGCTGTACCGGTTCTTCCTGGACGAGACGCCGGGGCAAACGGACGGGGCGAATCTGTTCGACCCGGTGACCAGCCCCGCCGGCACCTGGTACCTGGTCGAGCCAGATCGAGGACGTCCCGCACCAGGTCAGCTGCAGATGCGAGCTGAGACGGTCAGCGGCAGCGACGTGCTTGCGGCATCGATGGACAACCACTTCTCCCTGCTGCCGCACGGGAACTTCCCGGTCTACACCTTGAGCAACAACCATGGCCAGGCCTGCCAGCGATTCTGTGCGCTGCTCTGGCAACCGGTCCTCACCTCCGAGCGGCCTGCCGCCGGGAAGGGCGTCGATGAGCATGCGCTCGGCGTCGTCGTGAGGCCGGACGGCACGCGGCAGGTGACCTACCACGGCAAGCCCCTGTACCTCTTCGTCAACGATGCCTACATCCCGGGTGTTGCCGGAACGCAGAGCATCAACGGGGCGGGTGCGGTCACCCCGTGGGGTGTGTTCAACACAATTCCGTTGTCGTAACAGGGGAGACCGACCCAAGTCGCGCGATACCGAAGCCCCGGCCACGCAATCGGCCGGGGCTTTGTGTCAATCCAACCGAACGCAGACTCCCAAAGAACGGAGCCGTGACGGAGAACGCCGCACCGCTCATCGGTTGGTGGTCTGTCCTCTGCTCAGCATGCTTCGCTGTGCGTCTGAGAAAGTCTGATGCGGACGCATGCCGGCAAGGGTTTCGAACGGTATGCGTCGTCCGACAACACTGCTGAGTTCGCAGTGGTTGCATATCGTGTGACATCGCGCGCACGGTGGGTGGTGGGCCAGCTGAAATACTCGGCGCCCCACACAGGAGGTCAAGTCATGCACGCATATGACTTCACGATCGTCGCACCGCAGAGCAAGGGCAGTCTTGCGAATCTCGCGGAGGAGTTGGGCCGCGAGAAGATCAACATCGAGGGCCTTTTCGCCGTCGAGCAAAACGGCAGTGCCATGTTCCACCTGCTGACCACGGACAAGGCCGCAACCACGCGCGCCATCACCACGGTCGGCTACAAGGTCACCCGCGAGACGGAAGTGGTGGTTGAGCACATCGAGGATCGCCCCGGCATGCTGGGTAAGGTCACGCGTCGCCTCGCTGACGCCGGCATCAACCTGACAACGATGTACCTTGCGACGGACACGCGCCTGGTGCTCGGTTGCGAGAACATTTCGGCGCTCGAAACCGCTTGGAAGGACCTGGCGCCTGTCGCGTCCCGCTAAGCCCCGCTCATATGGATCGGCCGGCCTTCGGGACCGGCCGATCCACTGATGCGTTCGAGCTCAGTATTGAGAGCAGCCAACTCGAAGACCTTCAGCATCGATGCGGGCCACGCGGGTGCTGCACGGTGATCACCTTAGCGAGATACCTGTTCAGCTGAAGGTGAAGAAATGCTTGGCGACGTTACGGAACGAGTTGCCGTTCCGCGACACCGTCACGTTGCCGTTGATCCCCAGCCACACGCCGTACTGATCATCGAAAATCCGGTTGTCACTGATCGTCACGTGTACCGGCACGGACCCCGAGAAAACCAGAATGCCGGTTGTCAGAAAATCCTGCGCAGGCGGTCCATCGAGCGGATCTCCGGGGACGAATGGGCTGCCAACGTTGTTGCGGCCGATCACGTTGTCGATGATGCGGTTGCCGTTGAGGTCCTCGAACAGCCCAGGTGGAAGCGTGTGCGCATGCATGGTCACGCCCGACAACTCATTGCCCGCGATGTAGTTGTCCTCGACCAGGTTGTTGTACGAAGCGGTTCCCGGCCCTGCATTGGCGAAGAGCACGCCCGCACCCTCCCCCTGCAACCCGTTGTTCGTGATCCGATTACCGCGGATAACGTTGCTGTACACGCCGGCGACCAGGGGCTGCGGTTTGCCGCTTACGTCCAGCGCAAACGGGTTATGCCCAGGGGCGGTCACGCCGCAGTCGAATGGGTTCCCGGTGAGTGTGTTGTCTTCGACGACGTTGCCATGCGTCGGCCCAAACTCGTCCGTCAGGAGGACGCCGCCCTCATTGGCGCTGACGTGGTTGCCGGCTACGACGGAATGAGCGACGCCCATGAGGTGGATGCCCTCGCCGCAGTCACCGGGGATCTGGCCGCTGGCCGCGCATTGCGGGTAGGGCGAGTTCGGACTCGGGGGAATCCCACCGACGTTGTTGCCGACGACCCAGTTGTCTTTGATGCTCACGTCGGTGATCGAGCCGCCCTTCAGGGTGCCCGTGGCGAGGATGCCCTCGCCGATCGCGCCCGTGACGGTGAAGCCCTCAATCGAGACGTGCGAGCTCCTGATGGTCACGCCGGCGAGGCAGGGAGCCACGCCAGGGCCGGTTGGTCCGAGTTGATCGCACAGGAACGGCGTCGTCGCGGTGCCTTTGATCGTGGCGTCGCGCCCCTTGAGGGTGAGCGGCGAGGACACGACGACATCCTCCGTGTACGTGCCCTTGCACACGACCACGGTGGCCCACGTCGGAGAGGCATTCACTGCCGACTGGATCGTCTTGTAGCGGGCGGTCGCGCACGACCCGCCCGAATTGGTCAGGCTCCCCCGCTGCGACACGAAGATCGCCCCCCTGTCGTGGTCGCCGGTGCTCGCTGCGGCCACATCGAGGTTTTGAGCGACGCCGAAGCCGGCGAGCAACCCTGCTGCCAGGACGAATCGGATAATTCTTGTAGCTTTCATTGCTTCCCCCATATCTCTGGTCGGAGATCTCCCGGCCATTCAGCGCGACGCACTCAACCCCCCGAAGGGCACCGCGCAGTCTAGCCCTTTTAGGGAGCACCGATGCAAGGAGGGCGTGCCTCGATTGCCTCGAACGGGTAAAGCGCGCCGTGACCGCTGCGGCCCAACTGCGCTGACGGATACTCTGCGCTCGACGGGGCTCATGAGCCCTCGGCAGACCACCTACATTGGAGCAGAGGGAACCAGAACCCGTGGACACGCAATCGGCAATGGCGGCACCGGCAGCCGCGGCAGCCCCGGGAAACGCCCCATCGCGGCCGTCCATTCAGATCGTGCCACGCGCAGCGCTTCCTGTCATCGCCGTGATCGTCGCCGGTCTGATCACCACGATTGCCGGCAATTGGCTCTGGGCGTTGGTCTTCTACCACGTGGTCGGCGGCGGGCTGTGGACAGGTATCGACCTGTTCGTCGGGTTCGTTATCGGCCCCATCCTCGGGCGGCTCTCCATTCCTTCTCGCGCTGAGTTCTCGGCACGATTCATGCCGATGATGGTGGTCATCATGCCCACTGTCGTGCTCATGACCCTGGCCTCCGGATTCCAGCTGGCGCTCGGGCTCGGTAACCTCCAATCCCTCAACCCGAATCACGGGTGGCTCGTGGCGTCGTTTGTCGTCGTCGGCGTGATGGCCACTGTCGCGCTTGGCATCCTCGAGCCCGCAAACATCGCCGTCCTGTTCGAGATGAAGAAGCCGCATCCCGACGGCGACCTCATCGCCCGCTTGATGCGCCGCTTCGTCTATGCGGCCGGGATCACCGGGGCGATGCAGATCGCCACCCTGGTGATCATGACCCGGGTGGCCACGCAATGATCGAGGGGGTCGTCAAACCGTGATGCGCGGCGCCACGCGAGGTGGATACCCGCCGGCGGCCGAGCTCGCCACCGTGTCACTAGGGCTGGTCGTTGTCGGCGGAGTGTTGATGGCGGCGTACTTCCCAACCCCTCCACCGCTGGTGCTGCCGATCACGCTTGCGGCGGTCAGCGCCGCGCTGCTGGGCAGCGCAATCCTGCTCCTCGTGCGCTGGCGTGGCTTTGCGTGGGCAGCCTTCTCGCTGGTCGTGCGCTGGGCCCTGGTCGCCTATGTCATATCTGCGGGGATGATCGAGTTCTCATTCGTGCGCAACCGTGCCACCGGTGCGCCACTGCTCGTGGTCTCGCTGATGCTGGTGTTGTTCGCCGTCGACGTGCCCGTGATCATCGCCGTCACCGTGGCGCGCTACCAGTCGTCGCACCCCGTCTGATCCGCGCGGGAGGCGACCGCAGGGTCCGCCTGCGGCTGCGACGGTGGGGACATCCTTCGATCGGAACGCAGTCGAGACGATGACCCGAATCCCTTGCACAGTTCGCGCTTTCGGCCCTTTACAGACTCCGCTTGGGACGATGCCGACGGGTGAACGCAGGTCCTGAGGCGCGTGGTAACTCGATTCACGGTCGTCAAGCCATCGGTTCGTACGCTTCCGTAACGGATGGACCACTGACTGTTGGCGACCGATTGAACGTCGCTGGCCTACCCTTCTGGCGTGTCCATTGCACATCCACGGCTTCGAGCGGCGACCCTCGCCGAGCGTGCCGGGCGCGCGCCGCGCTGGGTGGTCGGCAGCTACGCCCTGATGGGAACGCTGCTCTTCGGCTATTTCATCTCGTTGATGGTGCGCGGACCCAATCAATCTGTGGAGGCGATCGACGGCTGGGGCGTCGGTGCGTTCGAGGTCGTCGTCAGCGGACTGTGTCTCTGGCGAGCGATCGGCTCTCGTCGGCGTGCCGTTCCGCTGTTGCTGGGTCTGGGAATACTCTCGTGGAGCATCGGCGACACTGTCCTTGCGGCCGAATCTGCCGGCGGGGGTGCTCCTGCCGTCCCATCGCTCGCGGATCTGTTTTGGCTGGGTTTCTATCCCATCATCTACGTCGCGCTCCTCCTCCTGACGCGCAGGCACCTCGCCCGCATGGGGGTCGCGACATGGCTGGATGGTGCGGTGGCCGGTCTGGGGGCTGCGGCGTTGTGCGCTTGCTTTGCCTTCAATACGATCCTGCATTCGGTTGGCGGCAGTGCCACCACGGTCGCCACCGATCTTGCCTATCCGATCGGCGACGCCTTGCTGCTCATGCTCGCGGTCGGAGGTACGGCGATGATTCCGGGCCGCAAGAGTCCGCAGTGGCTGCTGATCGCGTGCGCCATCGCGTGCACCGCGGTTGGCGACACGTTCAACCTCTTCGCAAGCTCCGGCTCGAGCTCCCATCTCGGGACGATCCTCAATGGAGTCGCGTGGCCCTGCGCGATCCTCCTCATATCGATGGCCGTCTGGGTGCGTCCGTTGCAGTCCAGCCCATTGGCGCCCAGCGGTTCGGCCGGATTTCTCCTCCCCGGTCTTGGCGCGTGTGCAGGGCTCTCCATTCTCTTGGTCGATACCCTCCATCAGGTCACGCCGGTCGCGATTGGGCTCGCCACCGCCACGCTGATCACAGTCGGTGCCCGATTGGCGCTCTCCGTGCGAAGCCTGAGAATCCTGACCGAGAGGCGCCACCGCCAAGCCATTACAGACGAGCTGACCGGCCTGGGTAACCGCAGACAGCTCTTCAACCTTCTCGACGCATTCTTCGCCGATTACGCGGACCCCGACACCGTGGATCGCCGGCTTTCGCTGCTCTATGTCGATCTGGATCACTTCAAGGAAATCAACGATTCCTTCGGTCACGGGGCAGGCGATGAGGTGTTGCGACAGCTGGGTCCACGCCTCACCAGCCGCCTGCGAGACAGCGACGTCCTCGTCCGCGTCGGCGGCGATGAACTGGCTGTGCTCGTCGTTGACACCGACTCTGACTACGCTGCCACCGTCGCTCAGCGTCTCATCGCCGAACTTGAGCAGCCGTTTGTGCTGGATACGCTGAGCGTCCGCGTCGGCGCGAGCATCGGGATCGCCAGTGCACCCGCGGATGCGACCGACAGCGTTGCGCTCCTGCGCTGCGCGGACCTCGCGATGTATCGCGCGAAGGTTGGTCCAGCCCCCTACGAGGTATACCGCCACGAGGTCGATGACGCCGGCAATCGGCTGCGCCTTGTGGATGAGTTACGCGGCGCCATTGTCGGCGGTGACCTCGAGGTGCACTACCAACCACAAGTCGATCTCATATCCGGAAGGCTGTCGTCGATGGAGGCCTTGGTGCGCTGGTCGCACCCACGACTGGGACTCATCCCGCCGCTGGACTTCATTCCTCTCGCCGAGGAAGCCGGGCTGATGCAATCGCTGACAGCACTCGTGCTGGAGCGCGCTGTCGAACAGTGTGCCGCGTGGCACGCCGCCGGCCAAACAGTGACCGTATCCGTAAACGTTTCGGCGACCAACCTTCTCGATGTTGGGTTCAGCGATACCGTCATGGCGACACTTGCTCGCCACGACGTGGCCCCCGCGTCCCTCATCCTCGAGATAACCGAGACGACGATCATCAGAGACTTCGATCTCTGCAAGCTCGTCATCGAACAATTGCGAAAACTCGGACTGGGTGTCTCGATCGACGACTTCGGTGCCGGTGTCACGTCACTGGCCTATCTCGGCAGTCTCGCAGTCAGCGAACTGAAGCTCGACCGGAGCTTCTTGACACGCCTCGCCACAGGGGACACGGAACGTAATCTCGCCCTGGTCCGCGCGACCATTGCGTTGGGCCACAAGTTGAATATGCGCGTGGTTGCGGAAGGGATCGAGGACGTCGAGGCGCTCAACCTTCTCGCCGAGATTGGCTGCGACCTCGCGCAGGGGTATTTCATCAGCAAGCCGATGTCCGCGCGGGATCTCGGTCTCGCGTCGTCTCGTGTCGACGCACGTTCACGGGCCGATACCGCCGTCGCCTAATACGTCGCCACGCCGCGCGACAAGAGCTTGGCCAAGACTGCCCAATCGCGAGCGTTCATCGACTGCCAATACTTCTCGACCGTTTCGCGATTGCTTGGGGTGCCCACGATCGGCATGGCAGTCCCCTCACGGCCTTGAGGGTTGTTCCCTCGGCGGCCCGAGGCGTTGTACCAACGACGGACGAGGTTGGCGACCTCGGTGGTACCGGCAGCCTTGCTGCGCATGCGGAGTTGCAGCGCGCGGAAGGGCGCGCGGGACCGACGGGACTGTCGCACGACTGAAGGCCCGCGTTCCGCCGATCAACCCACGGGTTGAGCGGCCGGGTTGACTCAGGCCTCGAAAAGTCCCACCCACGGGCCGACGACTTCAAGAAGCGGCGGACGAATCATGGGGATCGTCCCACTTGGGACGGAGAACCAGATTCACGGAGGACCCCCGATGACCACGACGGATTACCTGATCAACGCCGGATTCATCGTCATGGTGTGCTGGCAGGCGCGTGAGAAGCGGCTCGATCGCCGGGCGCTGGTGATCCCGCTCGTGCTGGTGTTCTTCGTTGCGCAGCAGTACCTGCACACCGTTCCCACCACCGGCAACGACCTCGTGTTGATCGGGCTGCTCGCCGGTGCAGGACTGTCGCTCGGCCTGCTCAGTGGTTTTGCAACGCACGTTCGCCCCGGCAGTGACGGCTTCGCGCTGGCTCGGGTGGGCTGGGTCGCCGGTGGACTGCTGGTCGCCGGAATCTCGTCGAGAGTCGTGTTCGCATTCGTCGTCACCCACGGAGCCGAGCCCGCGATCCGCAGCTTCAGCATCGCCCACCAGATCAGCGCGGCGGCCTGGCCGGTGGCCCTGGTCTCGATGGCGATCTGCGAGGTGACTGTCCGAGTTGTGACCGTGTATCTCCGGGGCCGCGCACTCCAGGCGGCCCCCGCCAACCACGCCGTGGCAGTCGGTGTCGCAGCCTGACTGGCGGCCTCGCAGCGCTGGAACGCCTCCGGGTCCCCAATGCGGACCGGAGGCGTTCTATCGTCTGTGTCGAATGGGTACGCATGGGGAGTTCAGCACCGTGACCAGCGTTCCAGTGACGTCGGCTCACGAGAGCCCGCGGATAGCCGAGGCCCGGGAGCACGCAACCCAGCGAATCCGCCGCCAGCGAGACACCTTGCGTCCGATGGGCTGGGCGGTGGTTCTGGTGGTGGTTGCGGGTGCCATCGGCGAGCAGCCCCATCCCGCGATCCAAGGCAAAGGGCTCGGCGTGACGCTGGCGGTGCTGGCGTTCGCCGGAGCTCTGGCGATCGCAACCGGGGGAAGGTTCACCGAGCGCGGAACCGTGATGCAGACCGCAGTGATCTCGCTGATGGGCGCGGCCGGGGTGGCATTGGTGGCCTTGCAGCCCCAAGGCGCAACCGAACTGGGGGGTGGAGCCGCCGTGTGGATGGCTGTCGTCCGGCTCCCGTTGCCACTCGGGATTTCGCTCGGCGTTGTCATCGGGGTCGGGCTGGACACCGCCGCAGCGCTGTCAGGAAGCTCGTCCACGGCGCTGCTTGCAGCGAGCCTCCTGCTTACCCTCATCGGATTGGTCGGCTATTTCATGAAGCAGTCGCGAGCAAGTCAGGACTGGACCGAGCTGCTCCTCGCGCAACTCGAAAACGCGCGGGAGGAGCAGACGCGCGCGGCGGCCGTCGCGGAGCGCGGACGGATCGCAGGTGAACTGCACGACGTGCTCGCACATTCACTCTCCGGGGCCGCGATCCAGCTGCAGGCGGCACGAAAGCTTGCGGATCGTGAACATGCGACACCATCCCTGCACGCCGCGATCGACCGCGCCGGGGCGTTGGTGAAGGAGGGACTCGCGAACGCACGCCAGGCCGTCGGCGCCCTGCGTGGCGACGAGTTGCCGGGCGTGTCGGAGCTCGACTCGCTCGTTCAGAGGTTCCGCGATGACATGCAGGCGAACGTCAACCTCAGCATCGAAGGAAACGCGCGGACACTTCCCGCAGATGCCGGGCTAGCGTTGTACCGCGGAGCGCAGGAGGCGCTCACGAACGTCGCCCGCTATGCGCACGGCGCTGTGGTCGACATCGCCCTTCGCTACGAGCCCGATCACACGACGCTGCGCGTCGAAGATCGGAGCCGGCTCGCGACCGGTCCCCAGAGCGGCGAAGGCTTGCAGGGGGTCGGCGGAGGCCGCGGGCTCGCTGGGCTTCGCGAGCGCGTCGAGCGAGTCGGCGGCAGCGTGCACGCGGGGCCTACCGACGACGGATGGCTTGTCGAGGTGGTCGTACCCGCATGACCGAACCGCCGATCCGGGTGCTGATCGCCGACGACCAGCGCGTCGTCCGCGACGGGCTCAGCATGCTGGTCAGCTTGATCGACGGCGTCGAGGTCGTCGGAACGGCGGGCGACGGAGGCGAGGCGGTGGAGCGCGCCAGGACCGAGCGTCCACATGTCGTGCTCATGGATCTCCGCATGCCCGGGATGGAAGGTGCCGAGGCCACCCGGCGAATCCGAGCCACCCTTCCCGAAATTCAGGTGCTCGTGCTCACCACCTATGCCGACGACCAGTCACTCTTCCCCGCCCTCCAGGCGGGCGCGCGCGGATACCTCACCAAGGACGCCAGCGCGGAAGAGATCGAACAGGCAATCCGGGCGCTCGCCTCCGGAAGAACACATCTCGACCCGGCGATTCAGCAAAGGTTGGTGACTGCGGTGTTGGAGGTGCAGCCCAGCCGGGCAGCGCCCGCGGAGTCGCTCGCTCACGACCTCAGTCCACGCGAGATCGAAGTCCTCAAGCTGATCGCTGCCGGGTTGTCGAACACCGAGATAGCGGCCGCGCTGTTCCTGAGCAGCGCCACCGTCAAGACGCACATCAATCGCATCTTTTCGAAGACCGGCGCGCGGGACCGCGCACAGGCCGTCCGCTACGCCTATCAGCACGGGATGGTATGACCACACCCGCTTCCTCGACCCAGCCCCTTGAGCGTCCCCGCGGCAACGCTCCGGGTGCGCTGGTTCTCGGCTATATGTCCTGGCTACACTGCTGCAATGGACACGACGACGGTCATCGTGGCGATTACCGCGGGCGGTGTCGGTCTGGCATTGATTGCGATCATGGTGGCGATCGTGCTTTTGGTGCGGCACAATCGCGCGTTCGCCCGGGACATGCGCCGCCTCGTCGACAATAACGCCGCCCTCGAAACGGCCGCGAGTCAGCAGGCTGACGCTGCGCACGATCTGATCGAGCAGTTGCGGCGGGAGGCAACGGTGGCGACGATGCCGGTACTCATCCTGCTTGACGAGCCACCGATCGGCATACGCGATCAACCGTGGGCCGCCGTCCGGGTCCGCAACGTCGGAAATGGCTCGGCGCTGAACTTCGTCGTGTGGATGCGAGTCGCCGGCAACCTCTATCACTCGGCGGGCGCCGAGGCCAAGGGCGTCACGCAGGATCTTCACCTGGCCGTGGGTGACACCTTCGAACCCGGCCCATTCCAAAACATGCTCTACGTCGGTCAGGAGCATGGCCATCTCGATCCCGGGGATGCCGTCGTCGGCGACGACCCGTCGGCAAACCTCATGGCGTTTTGCGGTGACGCGGTGGGAAACCGATACCGGTTCAACCTTCGGACTGGTGATCCGGCCGGCGTGTGGGACCGAGGCGCGGATGCCCCGCCATGGGCGGGCGCCTGGGATCCCCGCCTGTCGTCCGCTCGGGGGATGCAGCGTGAGACGAAAACGGTCTGGGCATCGGTTCCCGAGCACGACACGCGACCGCTCGTCGAGGCGCTCCAGGACCTGCTGACTGCGCTCCGGGATGCGACCCCGGACGAGCATATCGGGATGCTGGGACGTGTCAATCGGCGTCCTCGCGTGACAGAGCCGAGCGGCGACAGCGGGACGGGTTCCTGAGGACCTGACCAATGCTGTGGCGGACCCGCCACGGAGTTGTGACCGCGATCGGCAAGAGTCGCCGTATGGCCCTGCGGCGTGCTCGATCTGAGCTTGGCATCCACTGGTGGGCGGCGACATGTGTTGTCGTCAGCAGCCTCTTCGCGCTGTTCGTGCTCGGGTTGCTCGCAGGCGGCGCATCGGCCTACCTCTACCTCGACAACATCGGTGAGACCCTCGCGGCCCTGGGGGCCGCGGCCGCCTGTGGCGCGGCCGCCCTCCGCCACGGCGGGCGGGTCCGCCTCGCATGGACTCTCATGGGCGCCTCGGCACTGTCATGGGGCCTGGGTCAGTCTGTTTGGGACTGGTACCAGGTGGTGCGGAACGTCGAGGTGCCGTTTCCGTCATTCTCGGACGCCGGCTACCTGCTGGCTGTCCCCTTCGCGATCGGTGGTGTGCTCGCTTTCCCGGTCGCCGCGGAACGCGCTCGGACCTTTGTTCGGACATTCCTCGATGGCCTGCTCATCGCGTCGGGACTGCTTGTGGTCAGCTGGTCGACCAGCCTTGGGGCGGTGTACCGAGCGGGCGCCGACACCCCGATGGCCATGGTGCTCAGCCTGCTGTACCCGATCAGCGACGTCGCCATCGTGACCATGATCCTGGTGCGTGTCGCGCGCGTGCCGCGCGCCGGCAGGACACCGCTGATGCTCATGGCGGCCGGCCTCGCGGCCGCGGCGGTCGCCGATAGCAACTTCGCGTACCTGACCGCGAACAATACGTACGGAAGCGGCAACGTCCTCGACGCCGGGTGGGTCGCCGGCTACCTCCTCATCGGATTGAGTGCGCTCCGAACCGTCCGGCGACCGATGCGAGGGCGCCCGCCCGCCGTGCTTCCATCACGCTTCGGCGCACTGCTGCCGTACATCCCGGCCGCCGCGGCGGTTGGGGTCACAATCGCGCAGAAGACGACGACGGGCAATCTCGATGACTTCACCTTCTGGGCCGTACTCACCCTGGTCGGCCTGGTGCTCATCCGTCAGTACCTGATGGGCCTCGACAATACGCACCTGCTCAACCGCCTCTCCGCCCGGGAACGAGAGCTGGATCATCAGGCCAATCACGATGCGCTTACCGGCATGCCCAATCGCAAGCACTTCCACGAATGCCTCGCTCGCACGCTCGAGCGCCACCGGCCGACCCGGACCCCCTGCGTTGTGCTGTTCATTGACCTCGACGATTTCAAGAGCGTCAATGACACCCTCGGCCACGCTTTCGGCGACCGTGTGCTGATCGCCGCTGCCGGTCGCCTCCAAGCGTCGGTGCGGCCGGGCGACGTGGCGGCTCGGCTCGGTGGTGACGAGTTCGCCATCCTTCTCGAGCGTGCTCCGGACGCCAACCAGTTGCAGACAATCAGCCGTCGCATTCTGCAGTCGCTTCGCGAGCCGCTGTTCATCGGCGAGACGGTCTGCTCCACGCGTGGCACCGTCGGCGCGGCCATCTCGGAACGAAGCACGGACACACCTGATGAATTACTGCGTCGCGCCGACGTCGCCATGTACGCGGCAAAACGCGAGGGCAAGGACCGCGTGGGCATGTACAGCGAGGTGGCAGCGTAGACGGGCATCGCATGGTGGAGGCTGACTCGAGTTGCCGGCGATGGAGCACAATCGCCGTACGGGCGAACCTGAACACCGAGGTGACAAACGCTAGTTGGCATGCGAATGGTGGGCGCATGCTGACGCCGAGTGTGGGGCTTTCCAGCCCTCCGGGCTTCTATACGATGAAGGGCACGAGCATCTTCGTCGAGCGCTTGTACACCGCATAGGCGTCGGGGAACTGCTGGGTCAGATTGCGCTCCTCAATCGTCGCGCTGTAGACGAAGTAGATCCCGGCCAGCGCCACGGCGATCAGCCACGACCAGCTCAGCGAAACCGCGGTGCCGACACCAGCCACGAGAATGCCAGAGTAGATGGGATGGCGGACGAGTTGATAGGGACCGCTGGTCACCAGCTCTGGGTCAGCTTTTTGTGACATCGGGGTGCCCCAGTTGCGTCCGATGTGGATGCGCGCCCAGACGGCGAAGCCGAGCCCGGCTGCGAATAGCGTGAGCCCGATGGCAGAGAGCCAAGGATCCACCTTGCGGACGCTGCTTTGGAACGCACCGATACGAAGCAAGATGACCACAAGAACGAAGAGCGCCAATCTGATGCGCAGCTCACGCGACAACGGGATTCGCTGCCGTTTCATGGAGAGGGCTGCCACGAGCCAGTAGGCCCAGAACACTGCCCACCCGATGGCGAAGACGAATTCGATCGCGTGCATGCGACCCCCACCATATCCGGAGCCTCCAGACTTTGTATGGATCAAGCCCGACCTCACCGACGACATGTCGACGGGCACGGTCCTGCAGGGCGACGAATGGCTGCAGGCAAACGTCGCCGCAGTGTTGTCGTCAACCTGGTTCACAGAAGGAAACGCCACCGTGATCATCATGATGGACAAGGGACTCTCCGCAGCTCCAGCCAACCAGATCCCCATGGTTATCACCTCGAGCGACGCGCAGGGCAGGGCACCGTAATACGTCCGGCTGGCAACCGCTACGGTCTTTTGCGGTCTATCGGGGGCTACGGCTTGACGATGTTGGGCGCGGGGGCAGATCTTGCCAATAGCGACCGGAACGGTTTGTTCGGCTGACATTCGACGACCTGGTGGCCGTCACCAGAAATACGTCGTGAGGTCCCCCGTTGGCGGCTTTGCTCGCGGCGCCAAGGGGAGTCAGTCCAAACGCCTCTTCGATCGACCGCAGCGTACCGTTGCGCCACTTCTCATAGTTGGCAGAGGTGAGATGGGGGTAGCACGCGGCCGGCATGGATTCCATGTATGCCGTCCAACTGATGCCGGCGCTATCGAGTTGCTGGCCGAGGTCAGATGTGTATCCGGCTTTGCAGTTGTCAGTCGTGCAACGGTGCGCCGTAGCCCTTGTTCTCCAGCATGACGACCATGACATGCGGTGGGTTCCCCAGCTGGGGCGAAGCACGCACCGAGGATGATGTGATCGCTCCGAGCGATATTCCCAACACCAGTGTGGGCATACCAATTCGCCGGCGAAACGAACCTCCCCCATGAGACCGAGCATTACTCGACGCGTCCGGTTATCGGCCGCGTGACCGCGGCAGAGTTACGAACTCGCCGCGGTCACCCGCCCGCCGGGTAACTCAACTAACCGTGATCGTCCGTTGGGTGATGGGTCCGGCACCAGCGCCAGGGAAGGCGGATCCCACTCCGCTGAACATCACGAGCGTGATCCTGTAGGTGCCTGGTGCCGCGTACGCATGCTTGGGGTTGGCGCCCGAAGCGGTCGTGCCGTCACCGAAGTCCCAAAAGTACGTGATCACGGGCAGAGCGCTCACCGTCGTCAGCCCGCTGAAGGCGATCGTGTGGCCCGACCTGGGGTGCGACGGTGAGAAGGTGAAGCCGTTGGTGAACCCGCTGTGCCGGGTGGTGACGATCGCACCGGTCCCGGCCGACGACCCGTCAACGGCGAAGACTGTCAGCCCGATCGAGTAGGAACCGGCCGACGGGAACGTGTGCGAGATCTTAGGAGTCGATTGCTCGATGGTCTGCGCACCAAATGCGTCGTTGAACTGCCAGACATAAAGGATGAAGCCGGGCGATCCGATCGACCCGGAGGCATCGAAGTGCAACGTGAGCCCGGAACCCTTTTTGACACTGAACGTCGCCGATGGAGTGGCGGCCGACGATGAACGCCGCTGCAGGCAGGTGTGGCCAACGTTGCTCCATTCCTCCTGATACCAGTAGAAGTGGCCGTTGATCACCTGGTTGTACGCGGCGCCATCAGTCGCGTGCCCGAGCGTGGTTCCCATCTGGCCGTCGCACTGGTCGCCGACCTCCTCGCCCTGGCTGGCGCCGGCGCCGTCGGTCCAGGCGTCGTTCGGGATCGGATCCGTGATCGACTCGTTCTGCTCGTGACTCAGCCCGCCAGAGAGCTCGCCATCAGCAATGCCGTTTGGATGGTTCCCGTCATCGCATGCGGGATTGCCCGGGACGAATGGATCGTTGGCGTAAATGAGGAACTGGGAGAGCGAGGTGTTCTGGTGGTACGCGCAGAAGGCGGCCAGTTGGTTGAAGGGCACGATGCCCGCGGAACATCCGCCGAAGTTGGTCGTAGGATCGTTGGTGAAGCAGGATTCGACGTGTGGCGGGGTGAGCAGGAAGTATTCATGTCTCAGATCGGCCCTGAGGTGTTTCGCGGTGACGAAGTGCACTAACTCCTGCTGGATCTGGGGGTCGGTGATGCAGGCGACGACCGGGCTATTGACCGGGCACTGGGTCGCCGGATATGGGTCGGTGTCGACCAGGACCCCTCCGAACTTCGTCGCGTAGCGCGCGTGGGCACCGGTCAGGTCGGCGTACTGTGCTGAAACCGAGTCGGTGTTCTGGACGCTGCCGCTGTCGTGAGCGAGATC
>Ga0307373_10002046_pt1 | contig 36894 bp, 36 predicted proteins | sample OX2MG_FD_202534 | JGI IMG/M metagenome (GOLD analysis project Ga0307373, IMG submission 202534) | Soil microbial communities from Risofladan, Vaasa, Finland - OX-2 | ecosystem: Environmental > Terrestrial > Soil > Coastal area > Acid sulfate soil | place: Finland: Risofladan, Vaasa | collected...
AAGGACACGATGCCGCTGGTCGATGGCCCGGCGGACCTGCCGCCCCACGACATGTTCGGGCTGCGCTCGCTGGAGGGCCGGCTCCCGGCCCAGCCCTACGAGGGCCTCGCGGACTGGCCGACGCGCTTCTGGACTCGCGTGAGCGTGCCCCTGGGACCTGAGCCGCTGATCCACGCGTGCGCGCTGGCTTATCTGTCCGACGTCTCGCACGCGATCCTGCCGCCCGAGGATGGCCGGGTGCACGCGGGGGCCAGTGTCGATCACGCTCTGTGGTTTCACCGAGCCGCTGACCTGAATCGCTGGACGCTGGTCGATCTCCAGCCGCGCGTTGCGGGGCGGGGCCGGGGCTGGTACTCGGGGTCCTTCTACACCGCGGACGGAACGCTCGCGGCGAGCGTGGCCCAGGAGATGGTCATGCGCGGCTGAACGGCCCGACGTTGGACTGTTCGACGAAGCCTCCCGAGCGCTTCCGGCGGTGCCTGGCGCGGTCGGGCATCATCGCGAGCATGGATGCCTTGCTCGCCGGACGGACCGCGGTCGTCACGGGCGCGGCCCGAGGCATCGGCCGGGCGGCGGCGGAACCGCGCGCGGCGGCGCCGCTGTTCGCGCGAGCCCGGGAGCTGGACGCGGCCGCCGGCCGGGAGCGGTTGATACCCGGCTGACCCAGCCGCGCACCGAGATCAACCAGTGCTGTGCACCCCGTGGAGTGACTGGGTGACGGGCCAGGTGCTCGTCGTCTCCGGCGGCCAGGTGTTCGGCATGTCGGCATGACGGTCCAGGTCTCAGCGCCCGCCGACGGCGTCCGGATGATCACGCTGGCCCGGCCCGAGGCGCTGAACGCGCTGACCCGGACCATGGTGACGGAGCTGGCCACGGCCCTGGACGAGGCGGAGCGCGACGAGCACTGCCGCACCGTGATCCTCACCGGGGCGGGCCGGGCGTTCTGCGCGGGCCTGGACCTGCGCGGATTCGGTGACGAGGACGAACTCCAAGCCCGCGGGGCCGCGCGTGGCACCTTCCTGCGGCAGCGGGACATCGCCGGACTCGCCGAGCGACTGCACTACCTGCGCCAGCCGGTGATCGCCGCCGTCAACGGACCCGCGGCGGGCGGCGGGCTCGCGCTCGTCCTGGCCTGCGATGTCGTATCGCGGTGCCGTCCGCGGTCTTCGCGGTGTCGTTCATCCGGGCCGGCTACTCGGCGTGCGACATCGGCACGTCGTGGCTACTGCCGCGCATCGTCGGCGCCGGCCGGGCCCACGAGCTGATGCTGACCGGGCGCCGCTTCGATGCCGCGGAGGGCCGCCCGGATCGGAATGCTCGCCGACGTGGTCGACTCGGCGGCGCTGCTGGCGACGGTGCTGGCCAAGGCCGCGGAGATAGCCGCGAACCCGCCGTTCTCGGTCGAGCTGACCAAGCAGGGCATGTGGATAGCGCTGGAGACGCCCGGTTTCAGCGCCTGCGTCGAATTCGAGAACAGGCAGCAGGTCATCAGCGCGATGACGAGCGACGCGGCCGAGGCGACAGCGGCATTCCTGGCCAGGCGGGCGCCGGACTACCGCTATCGCTGAGGGTCAGCGCGGGGCCCGGACGCGGTCGATCACGGGCCGCGTGGCGCCGACGGCGTGCACGGCCACGTCGAGGTAGGCGCGGGCCAGGGCCTGGGGCGACTGCGGCCCGCCGGGATGAAACCAGGAGGCGATGGCCTGGATCATCCCGACCAGGGCCCGGCCGGTGGCGTGCGCATCGGTGACATCGAAGATGCCCCCCTCGACACCGGCGGTGATGGCGTCGATGACCATCGACTCGACCCGGCGTCGCTGGGCGGCGTAGCGCTGGCGGTTGTCCGGGCTCAGCGAGCGCAGCTCATGGTCGAGGTAGGCGGTCTTGGTGCTCATGGCCATGAACAGCACCAGGCACTCGATGAGATTGCAGAACCGCGCCTCGGCATCGTCGCCGGCGTCGGCGAGCGCCTCGCAGCACAGCTCGGTCACCCGGCTGATGGACCGGTCGAGCAGCTCGACGAGCAGGGCTTCCTTGTTCTCATGGTGGTAGTACAGGGCCGGCACCGTCATCCCCGCGCGCCGCGCGATGTCGCGCATGCTCGTGCCGTGATACCCGTTGTCGAAGAACGCGTCGAGTGCGCAGCTCAGGATCGGCGAGAGCACCAGCCCGGCGGGAAATCGCCACGACGGGCCGGTCGTCTCGGGTGCTGCCACTCGCTGGGCGGCCTGCCCCACGTGGACCTCCCCGCTGCTTGGTCTGGACAGCTTCGAGCCTACGGCCCGGTTGTGGCGAACGGGCTCGCCACGGCGATTGGGGTAATGCACAGCACCCGCGCGCGTCCGCCTGCTGGCGCGTTGACCGGGTCGCGCCGCCGACCTAGCTTGAGTCAGCACCAGGCACGAGGAGGCATATGGACCGCGGGCTCTACGCCGCCGAGCACGAAGCCTTCCGCGAGACGGTCACGACCTACGTCGAGCGCGAGGTCGTACCGAACATGGAACGGTGGGAGGAGGCCCGGCTGGTCAGCCGCGACGCCTGGCTGGCGGCGGGCCGGCAGGGCGTGGTCGGGCTCAGCGGGCCGGCCGACTGCGGCGGCGGCGGCCAGGGCGACTATCGCTACCGGAACGTGGTGCTGGAGGAGCTCGCGAGAGTCGGCGCGAACTCGCTGTCGTCGAGCTTCTCGCTGCAGGACGACATCCTCATCCCGTACGTGGCCGCGCTGGCCGACCGCGGGCAGCGCGCCCGCTGGCTGGTCCCGATGTGCCACGGCGAGATGATCGCGGCGATCGCGATGACCGAGCCGGGGACGGGCAGCGATCTCAAGGGGATCCGGACCACCGGCCGCAAGGTCGAGGGCGGCTGGCGGGTCAGCGGGTCGAAGACGTTCATTACCTCGGGTATCCAGTCCGACATCGTCGTCGTGGTCGCGCGCACCTCGCCGGAGGGCGGCAGCGACGGCTTCAGCCTGCTGGTCGTCGAGGCGGGCATGGCGGGGTTCAGCCGCGGGCGCAAGCTCAAGAAGATCGGCCTCAACGGTCAGGACACCGCGGAGCTGTTCTTCGATGACGTCTTCGTGCCCCGCGAGAATCTTCTCGGCACCGAGGGCGGCGGGTTCCGCCAGCTGATGCGTCACCTGCCGCTGGAGCGCCTGTCGATCGCGGCGACCGCCGTCGCGAGCGCGGACGCCGCCCTGGCCTGGACGCTGGAGTACGTGCAGCAGCGCCGCGCCTTCGGCCAGCCCATCGCCGACTTCCAGAACACTCGCTTCGTCCTCGCCGAGGTCGCGACGGAACTGGACGTCACCCGCGCCTTCGTCGACAAGGCGGTCATGGCGGTCGGCTCGGGCACGCTGACCGCCGTCGAGGCGGCCAAGGCCAAGCTGTGGGCGACCGAGGTGCAGCACCGCGCGATCGACCGGCTGCTCCAGCTGTTCGGCGGCTACGGGTACATGCTCGAATATCCCATCGCGCGGGCCTACCAGGATGCCCGCGTGCAGCGCATCTTCGGCGGGACGAACGAGATCATGAAGCAGATCATCGGCCGGGACCTGATCGGCCGCCGCTGACCCCGCCGGTCAGGACTGCAGGTCGATGTCGGCGATCCGGGCCGACCGCGTGGTTCCGGCGCCGGCGCGGGCGCCGTCATCGGCCCTTGAAGCGCGGGCGCCGTTATCGGCCCTTGAAGCGCGGGCGCCGCTTCTGGGCGAAGGCCGCGGTGCCCTCCAGGAAATCCGCGGTCATCGCGAGGCCGCCCTGCAGCCGGGCCTCGGTGTCGAGGGCCTCGGGCAGGCCGGCCAGCGTGCTGCGGTTGATGGCCTCCTTGGTCGCCGCGTACGAGCGGGTCGGCCCGTCGGCCAGCCGGAGCGCGAGGGCCTCGCCGACGGCGGCGAGTTCCGCGTCGGGAACCACCCGGTCGGCGAGCCCCCACTCGACCGCCTGCCGGGCGGGCAGCCGCTCGGCCAGCAGCGCCATGACAAAGGCCCGGCCCAGGCCGATGCGGGCGGGGACGAGGAGGCTGGCGCCGCCGTCCGGGGTCAGGCCGATGTTGGCGAAGGCCAGCAGGAAGAAGGCCGATTCCGCGGCGACCACCAGGTCGCAGGCCAGGGCGATCGAGCAGCCGATGCCCGCGGCCGACCCGTTGACCGCGGCGATCACCGGCTTGCGCAGGCCGCGCAGCGCGAGGATGGTGGGCGTGCTGATGTCCCGCAGGTCCTTCTCGATCTCGCCGCGAGCCGCGTCCCCGCCGAACTGGGTCCCGATGTCCGCCCCGGCGCTGAACGCCCGCCCGGCCCCGGTCAGCAGCACGCTGCGGACCGTGTCGTCCTGGTCGAGTCGGCCCAGCAGGTCGAGGAAGGCCCGCGCGGTCGGGGTGTCGAAGGCATTGAGCACCTGGGGACGCTGGAACACCACGCGCACCGCTCCGCCCGCCCGCGCCACCCCGATTCCGGGCGCGCTGGGCTCGGCCTGCCAGACCGTCATGGTCGCAGCTTATGAGCGGGGCCGGCGTACCCGGGTCGGCCCCGCGTCCGGGCCTGGAGATAGCTCCAACCGCGGTCGCCGCGCGGCGCCTGCCGCGCCGCGATGACTGCTGTAATGCGAGCGGCCGCCTGATACGGGCGGACCGAGCACGGCGAGTGGCGGGTCAGGAGGCGACGGTGCGCGCTGCGGTGCTGGACGAGGACCTGACCGTCCGCGAGTGGGACAGCCGCAACCTGCTGCCCGTGCCCGAGGCCCTGGGCGACGAGCTCGCGGCGGTCGCGACCGTCGCGCAGCTCGTCGGGCGGCTGGTCGGCCAGGCCGAGCAGATCATCGAGCAGCGCCTGGCCGGCCTCACCGGCCGGCCCGGATCGGCCTGCCGGTGAATGGTCGTGTCGCGACGACGCGGCTGGACGCGGGACGCCTGGCCGGCTGGCTCTCCGAGAACGGCATCGCGCTCGACGGCGTCCCGCGGCTGGTCCTGATCGCGGGCGGCCGGTCCAACCTCACCTACCGCATCGAGGATGACCGCGGCGTCCAGGCCGTGCTGCGCCGGCCCCCCACGGGGCGCGTGCTGCAAAGCGCCCACGACGTCGCCCGCGAGTACCGGATCATCACCAGCCTGGCGCCGACGGACGTGCCGGTTCCGGCCGCCTATGCGCTGTGCACGGACGAGCGGGTGCTGGGCGCGCCGTTCTACGTGATGGGCTTCGTGCCGGGGACGGTCGTGGCGGGTGACGCGGACGGCGGCCGTTACCCGCTGGCGGCACGCGGGCCCGCCTCGCGCAGCCTGGTGGACGTGCTGACGGCGATTCACCGGGTCGACGTCGACGCGATCGGGCTGGGCACGCTGGGGCGCAAGGAGAACTACTGCCTGCGGCAGCTGCGGCGCTGGCGCCAGCAGTTCCACGCGACCACCAGCCGGGAGCTGCCGATCATCGACGAGCTCCACGACCGGCTCGCCCGGGCCGTCCCGCCGCAGCGATTCACCGGGCTGGTGCACGGCGACTACCGGCCGGGAAACGTCCTGCTCGATTCCGCCGGACGGGTCAACGCGGTGCTCGACTGGGAGCTCGCGACGCTCGGGGACACCCTCGCCGACCTGGGCTGGCTGCTGGCGACCTGGCGGCAGCCCGGCGAGCCGGAGATGCTGGAGTCGCCGACCGCGCGGGACGGGTTCTGGTCGCGAGCCGAGCTGATCGAGCGCTACCAGCTGGTGACCGGCCACCCGGTCGCCGACGTCCACTGGTACCAGGCGTTCGCGCTGTGGCGGTTGGCCTGCATCTCCGAGGGGATCCTGGCCCGCTACCGGGCGGGCGTCATGGGCGACGACGGGTTCGACAGCGAATCCGAGGGCCGGCACGTCCTCGAGCTCGCCGAGGCCTCATGGCGGGTCCTGAACGAGACGGCCTGAACCAGGCCAGCGTCAGCCCGCGGTCTCGCCGGCCGCCACCGGATAGCGCTCCCGCGCCGCCGCGCGGCGGGTGGGGATGTGCTCGGTGGGCGGGTCGGCGGGCTGGTAGCGGCGCAGCAGCTGCCGGGCCACCGTCACCTTGTGGACCTCGTCAGGCCCGTCGTACAGGCGGGCGGCCCGGCTCCACCGGTACATCGCCTCCAGCGGCATGTCCGCCGAGTAGCCCAGCGACCCGTGGATCTGCAGGGCGCGGTCGAGCACGTCATGCAGGACCTTCGCACCGTGGTACTTGATCATGGCGATCTCGGTGCGCGCGCCGCTGGAGCCAGCCTGGTCGATCTTCCACGCGGCATAGAGGGTGAGCAGCCGGGCCGACTCGATCGCGGCCGCCGAGTCGGCGATCCACTCCTGCACCATCTCCTTGTCCGCCAGGCGGCTGCCGTGCACGCTCTTGGACACCGCCCGCTCGGCCATCATGTCGAAGGCCCGCCGGCACTGCCCGATCCAGCGCATGCTGTGATGGATCCGGCCCGGCCCGAGCCGCTTCTGGGCCAGCACGAACGCCTCCCCCTCGGCGCCGAGCAGGTTCGCGGCGGGCACCCGGACGTCGGTGTAGGTGACTTCGTCGTGGACGTAGAGCGGGTCATTGAGGTCGGTGTCGTGCATGTTCGCCAGCGGCCGCATGGAGATCCCGGCGGAGTCGGCCGGCACGATGATCATCGACATGCCCTCGAACGGCGGCACGTCGGGGTTGGTCACGACCATGACGATGTGGAAGTCGCTGCGTGATCCGTTGCCGACGAACCACTTGCCGCCGTTGATCACGTAGGAGTCGCCGTCGCGGACCGCCCGGGTGGTGAACTGCCGCGGGTCGGAGCCGGTGCCCTGCTCGGTCATGGCGTAGGCGCTGTACAGCTTGCCGGCCAGCAGCGGCTCCAGCCAGCGCTCGCGCTGCTCCGGCGTCGCGGCCAGCGCGATCAGCTCGGCGTTGCCCGAGTCGGGGGCCTGGCACCCGAAGACATAGGGAGCCAGGTCGCTGGTGCCGAGGATCTCGTGCAGCAGCCCGAGCTTGAGCTGGCCGTAACCCTGGCCGCCGAGCTCGGGGCCGAGATGAGCGGCCCACAGCCCCTTCGCCTTGACCTCGCGCTGGAGGGGCTGGGCCAGGCGACGGAACTGCGTGTGGTCCAGGCCCAGCACCTCCAGAGGACAGATCTCCTCGCGCACGAACTCGCGGACCCAGCCCAGCAGCTCCTCGTACTCCGGTTCGGTGGTGAAATCCCAGCTCATCGGCGTCAGGCTCCTGTGGGTCGGGGGCGGCCGTCAGGGCGGGCCGGCGCCAGCCCGCCCCTCGCTGCACGATGGCCGCCCGGCCGGCGTCCGTCAACGCGCGGCCGAATCGGCGTTGGCGATCGGGCCAAACGCTCCGGCCGGGCCGAGGTGCCATTGTGGTAACGAAGTACGGGTGGGTCTTGTGCTTCGTCCTGAGGTCGATCAGATTTCTACTGTGTTAACGTTCGCTAAATAGCCGCCAGGGCCAGGTGGGGGGCTTCGTGACCATCTCCCAGTACTTCGTGGACGACGTCTGCGCCGACTCCCATGCCGACGACTACTATGCCCAGGTCGTGGGCGCCTTCGAAGAAGTCGCGCTGATGACGAGCTCGGGCTCAGTGCCTCTCGGCGACGTACTGCGCCTGGTGGGGCAGCGGCTGTGCGAACTGCTGGACGTGAGCCGCTGCTCGGTCTACCTGCGGCGCGATGACGGCCGGTTCCAGGGGCAGGTCGGCTACTGCCCGGGGCGCAGCATCGACGCCGGGGTCAGTCGCCTGGTGTCCGGGGTCGAGGACGACCGGTTCACTGCCGAGATCATCGCGAAGGCATCGCCCGTCGTGGTCCGCGACGCGACCCATGACCCGCGGACCATCCAGCGGACCATGCGCCAGTGGGGCGTGCTGGACATGCTCGGCGTACCGCTGGTCGTCGACGGCGACGTCATCGGCATCATCTACGTCGACAACCAGGGCCGGCGGCGCGACTATACCCAGCGCGACATCAAGCTGGCCCAGGCCTTCGCCGGCCTGAGCGCCCTGGCGGTGCAGCAGGCCTGGCTGTATCAGCAGCTCGCCGAGCGGGCCAAGGTGATCGACCACCAGCGCCGGGTGCTCGGCGAGACCACCGTCATCCACAGCCGGGTCACCCGAGCCGTCCTGGATGGCGCCGATACCGACGCCATCCTGGCGCTCATCGTGGAGATGCTGGCCAAGCCGGTCGTGCTGTACTCGCCGAAGCTGGACATCGTCTCCTGGGCCGCGCCAGCGGGCAGCGACCAGTCCCGCGGCCCGGGGATGACCGCCGCCCAGCTCGCTCTCCCGTGGGTGCGCGAGTCCCTGGAGTCGCTGGCCAACGGGAGTCCGAGCGCGATGCTGCGGGCCAGCCAGCAGACTCGCTGCCGGCGCTTGTGGGTGCGGATGGTGGTGGACCTCCAGTGCGTTGGCTACCTGGAGCTCTGCGAGATCGGCCGGGCCTTCAGCCGGGTCGACTCCAAGGCGCTGGAGCAGGCGTCCACGGCCGTCGCGCTCAAGCTGCTCACCGATCAGCGCAACCACGAGCTGCAGCGGCAGGAGCGCGAGGAGTTCCTGGCCGACATCCTGTACGGCCGGCGCGACTACGAGTCCCTGGCCCGGCGGGCGGCGTTCTTCGGGGTGGATATCGCCAGCGGCCACGCGGTCTTGCGCCTGCAGTACGCGAAGGAGGCCGAGGACGACGCCTGCACCGGGCAGCAGCGGCGGGCCGGGGCGAGCGCGCTCGTGGCACGCCACCTGGGCCCGGCCGGCCGGCCGGTCGCGGCCACCAGCGTGCCCGGCGCCGACCTCCTGCTGATCGAGGTCCCGCCCGCTGAGACCGGCGCGCCCGACAGCGCCCTCAGCGTGGCCCTGCGGTCGGCCTTCCCCCGGCTGGACCAGCGGTTCGGGGTCCGGTTCGCGGTCGTCTCCGACATCTGCCGCTCGCTGCGTGGCCTCCCCTCCAGCGCCGAGCGGGCGCGTGACACCGTCGACCTGCTCACCGAGGCGGCGGCCGGCCCGCGAATGGCCGCGGTGGCCGAGTACGACCTGGTCCGGCTGGTCACGCGCCGCGACGGCGTAGCGGGCGCGACCCGCTACGCCGAGGAACTGCTGCGCCCGCTCGTCGAGCACGACGCCGAATGCGATGGCGCGCTGCTGCCGACGCTGGAGGCGTTCATCCAGTGCGAAGCCCAGATCCGCTCCACGGCGCTGCTGCTGGCGGTGCACGAGAACACCGTCCGGTACCGGCTCAACAAGGTCCGCGAGGTCTCCTCCATCGAGCCGAAGCGGCTCGACTCCCTGCTCAACGTGGCAATGGCCCTCAAGGTGCAGCACCTGTTCCGGGCGCGGTCCGCCGCGGCCGGCTGACGGCGCCCGTGCCGAGCAACCCCAGCAACCCGAGCAACCCGAGCAACCCGAGCAACCCGAGTGACCCGGCCGGGCCGGACGAACCTGGCGACCTGTTCTCCCTGGCGGGCCGGACCGCGCTGATCACCGGGGCCAGCCGCGGGCTCGGCCGGGCGATGGCCCTCGCCTTCGCCGAGGCCGGCGCGGATATCGTCGTCACCAGCCGGAGCCTGGCGGCCTGCGAGGACGTCGCGGCGCAGGTGCGGGAACGAGGGCGCCGGGCGCTGGCCGCGCCGTGCCACGTCGGCCGCTGGGACCAGCTTCCTGGCCTGATCGAGACCGCCTGGGACCACTTCGGCGGCCTCGACGTGCTGGTGAACAACGCCGGCTCGGCCCCGCTGTACGACTCGCTGACGGCGGTATCGGAGCCGCTGTTCGACAGCGTGCTGAACCTCAACCTGAAGGGGCCATTCCGGCTGGGCGTGCTCGCGGCCGACAAGATGCGGGCGCGCGGCCGCGGGTCGATCATCAACATCTCCAGCCTGGCCGCGGCGCGGCCCGAGCCGAGCGCCCTGCCGTACGCCGCGGCCAAGGCGGCGCTGGACGCGGTCACCGTCGGGATGGCCGCCGCGTACGGCCCGGACGTGCGGGTGAACAGCATCCGGCCGGGCTCGTTCGCGACCGACGTCAGCCGGCACTGGAGCCCGGCCGCCGCGGCGCAGTACGCGAGCCGGGTGGCGCTGCGGCGCATCGCCGAGCCGCGGGAGATCGTGGGCGCGGCGCTCTACCTGGCCAGCGACGCCTCGGCCTTCACGACCGGCGCCATCCTGAGCGTCGACGGCGGCCCGCTGTGACCCGCGCCGCCCGGCGGCCGGCGACGGGGACGGGGACGGGGACGCTGGAGATACGCACAAGCGGCCGGGGCCGCGGCCGGGGCACGCGGCCCGGCGGCATGTGACGATTCGACCCATGGCAGCGGCGGGGGCGGAGGGGACTTTCGCGGCCAGCCCGCTGTCGTCCTGGCTGTCGGCCCAGCTCGGGTGCCGCGGGCCGTTCCGGCTCGTCCCCCTCAGCGGCGGGAATTCCAACGACACCCGCATGGTGGTCGGCGACGCGGGGCAGTGGCTGCTGCGGCGCCCGCCGCGCACGATCATCGCCCCGACGGCCAACAACCTCGAACGCGAGTACCGTGTGCTGGCCGCGCTGGCCGGCTCCGGCGTCCCGGTGCCGCGGGTGATCGCCTACACCGCGGACCCGGCCGTCACGCCGACGCCGTGCCTGCTGATGGAGCTGGCCGGCGGCGCGCCGCTGCTGGCCGAATGGCCGGCGGGCTGGTCGGCGCCGCCCGGCGCCCTGCGCTCGGCCGGGATATCGGCGATCGAGGCGCTGGCCGCGCTTCATGCCGTCGACTGGCGAGCGGCCGGGCTCGGCGACTTCGGCCGGCCGCAGGGCTATCTCGCCCGGCAGGTCTCCCGGTGGCGGGCGCAGTACGAGCGCAACCAGGTGCGCGACCTGCCCCTGTTCGAGCAGCTCAGCTCCTGGCTGGAGGGCAACCGGCCCGCCGAGGTCGCGCCCGCCCTGATCCACGGTGACTACCACCTGGACAACTGCCTGTTCGTCGAGGGCCCGCCGGTGCGCGTCAGCGCCATCATCGACTGGGAGCTGTCCACCATCGGCGACCCGCTGGTCGACCTGGGCCTGCTGCTGGCGTTCTGGGGACCCGATCGCCCGCCGCTCCCGGCGATGCCGCGCGTCCAGGCGCTGTCGCGCGGTCCCGAGGCACCCTCGCGGCGGGCGCTGGCTGATCACTACTCGCAGGTCACCGGCCGGGACACCGGCGGGCTGAGTTTCTACATGACGCTCGCGTTCTTCAAGCTCGCGGCGATCGTCGAGGGCGCCTACGCCAGCTTCCTGGCCGGGCAGGCCGACTCGGGCTACGCCCGCGCGCTGGCCGACGATGTGCCGCGGCTGCTCCAGGAAGCGGCGGGGTTCGCCGACCTATGAGACGCCCCAGAAAGGCCGGGACACCATGACCTACACCTGCATCGCCTACCGCGTCGAGGACGGGATCGCCACCGTGACCCTCGACCGGCCGGAGCGGCTCAACGCACTGACGAACACGATGGCCCAGGAACTGGTCCGCGCGATGGACGTGATCGACGCCGACGACGACGTGCGCGCCGTGGTCTTCACCGGGCGCGGCCGGGCGTACTGCGCCGGGGCGGACCTGTCGGGCGGGGGCGAGATATTCGAGCGGGACGAGTCGGGCGAGTTCCGGATGGATCGCGACGCCGACTACGGCGGCATCGTCGCGCGGCGCTTCTTCGAGAGCACCAAGCCGCTCATCGCCGCGATCAACGGCCCCGCGGTCGGCGTCGGCGTCACCTCCACGCTGCCCATGGACGTCCGGCTGGCCTCCGAGGACGCGCGCTTCGGCTTCGTCTTCGCGCGGCGCGGACTGGTGCCCGAAGCCTGCTCGAGCTGGTTCCTGCCCCGCATCGTCGGCATCAGCCAGGCGCTGGAGTGGGTCTACTCGGGCCGCGTGTTCCCGGCCGACGAGGCCCTGCGCGCGGGGCTGGTGCGCAGCGTGCACCAGCCCGATGACCTGCTCCCGGCGGCTTACGCCCTGGCCCGCGAGTTCGCCGAGTCCAGCGCGCCGGTGGCGGTCGCCATCGCGCGGCGCATGCTGTGGCAGATGCTCGGCACCGGGACCCCCGAGCTCGCGCACGAGCTGGACTCGCGCGGCATCTTCTTCCTCGGGCGCACCCCGGACTGCGCCGAGGGCGTGGCCGCGTTCCTGGAGAAGCGGCCCGCCCGCTTCACGATGAAGGTGTCCAGCGATCTTCCCGGCTACATGCGGCGCTGGCGCGAGCTCGGCAGCGCCGAGGCGCTCGTCCAGGCCGCGGGCTAGCCCGGCGCGACGGCAGACACGAGATCGGGCAGGAGCAGATGAACTCGGTACCCACCACGACCTACGCGGGCGACGGCAGCTACGGGACCTACAACGTGCTGCCGGGCGACTGGCTGCGGCTGGCCGCCCGGCGGGCGCCCGACAACACGGCGGTCATCCTCGGCGACGGCCGCCGCACGACGTACGGCCAGCTGAACGCGCGGGTCAACCAGCTGGTCAGCCTGCTGGTCTCCTGCGGCGTGGCGCGCGGCGTACGCGTGGCCACGATGGCCACCGACGGCCTGCCGCACCTGGAGGTCATGCTGGCCACGCTGAAGCTGGGCGCGACCTTCATGCCGCTCAACTTCCGGCTGAGCCGGCGGGAGGCCGACGTGCTGCTGGAGCGCGGCGAGCCGGCCATCTTGTTCCACTCCGCGCGGTACGCCGAGATCCTCAGCGGGGTCACCGACGCCCACCCGTCGATCAGGTACCTCGTCTGCCTCGACGGCCCGACCGACGAGGCCGTCTCCTACGAGGACCTGCTGGCCGGGCGGGGCACGCAGGAGCCCCCGCCCACCCCGGCCGACCCGGAGGATGTCGCGATCCTCGCGTTCACCAGCGGCACCACGGGCCTGCCCAAGGGCGTGCAGACCTCCTACCGGATGGCCCACGGCGTCTGCGTGGTGCAGTTGCTCGAGTGCGAGATGCGGCGTTCCGACGTCTACCTGACGTCCTCGCCGATGTTTCACTCGGCGGGGTACTTCCAGATGCTCATGTGCATCTACCTCGGCTGCCCGGTCCTGGTGCTGCCGCAGTTCGACCCCGTCGAGGTCCAGGCCTGGCTGGCCCGCCCGGACGGCCCCACCGCCGTCTTCCTGGTGCCGACGATGCTGCGCCGGGTGATGGACGTGCCGGGCGCCCGGCAGGCCTCCTACGCTCAGCTACGGATCATCTGCTACGGCGCGGCGCCGATGCCGCCGGCGCTGCTGCGCGAGGCCATGGGGCTGTTCGAGTGCGACTTCGCGAACAGCTTCGGCGCCGGCACCGAGAACGGCGCGTCGGCCTGGCTCACCCCGGCCGACCACCGCCGCGCCGCCGCCGGCGAGGAGCACCTGCTCGGCTCGGTGGGGCGTCCCGGGATCGGTACCGAGCTGCGCATCTGCGACGAGGACCTGAACGACCTGCCGACCGGGACCGTCGGCGAGATCGTGACCAGGAACATCACGACGATGTCCGGCTACTTCGGGATGCCCGACCGCAGCCGGCAGTCGATGCCCGGCCAGGGCTGGTTCCGGGCCGGTGACCTCGGTCACCTGGACGAGGAGGGCTACCTCTGGCTGAACGGCCGGGCCACCGACATGATCATCCGGGGCGGCGAGAACATCTACCCGCTGGAGATCGAGCATGTGCTGGCCGAGCACCCGGCCGTCTCGGAGGTCGCGGTCGTCGGCGTCCCCGACGAGCACTGGGGCGAGGCCGTCCGGGCCTGGATCGTGCTGCGGGCCGGCGCCGCGTCCACCCCCGCGGAGCTGGACGGCTACTGCGCGCGGCACCTGGGCCGGTACAAGGTCCCGACGGAGTACTGGTTCGTGCCCGAGCTGCCCAAGAACGCCAGCGGCAAGGTGCTCAAGCGCACCCTGGTGACCTGGACCCCGCAGGACGCGCGGGCCGACGGCGGACGCCTGTGACGCCGCCGGCGGGCGGGGCCAGTGGAGGTTTCTCTAAAGCCGCCCGAACCCGCCGCCGGGGCCGGGCCGCCAGCGGCGCGATGATGAACGTGCCAGGGCAGATCGGCGAAGAGGTGGTTGGGTGCTAACAGGTGAGCAGTACGTCGCGACGCTGGATGACGGGCGGCGGACCTACATCGACGGCCGGCGGATCAAGGCCCTGAGCACCGATCCCACCCTCCGGGTCGCGGTCGACCTGGTCGCGGCCGGCTACGACCGGTTCCACCGCGCCGAGCCCGGTGCCCGGAACCCGCTGCTGGCCCCGCCCACGTCGCGCGAGGCCCTGCGGGAGACCGTCGGGCTGCTGCGCGGGGTCGACCTGCTCGCGCACACCACGTTCACCTCCGCGATGACGCTGCTGACCGTGCTGCCGCAGCTGGACGACAAGTACCCGCAGTACGCCGAGCGGATCCGCGCGCACCTGGACTTCGTCGGCGACAGCGACCTGCGGGTCACCGAGTGCATCACCGACGCCAAGGGCCACCGGGCCCTGTCGCCCGGCAAGCAGCCCGACCCCGAGGCGTACCTGCGGGTGGTCGAGCGGCGCGGCGACGGCGTGGTCATCCGCGGCGCCAAGCTGCACATCACCGGCGCGTCCCTGGCCCACGAGCTGTTCGTCATGCCGACGAAGAAGATGAGGCCCGGCGAGGAGGACTACGCCATCGCGTGCGCGGTGCCGGCCAACGCGCCGGGCCTGTCGACGATCAACACGACGTACGCCTTCCGCGGCGAGGACGACCGGCACTACCCGCTGTCGCGCAAGCGCCAGATGCCCGACTGCTTCGTGATCTTCAACGACGTCTTCGTGCCCAGCGAGCGCATCTTCCTCGACGGCCAGACCGAGTTCTCGGCCACCTTCGCGCACTCCCTGGGCCTGTGGGAGCGCCTGGGCGGGGTGGCCGAGATGGCCCACGACGGCGACCTGCTAGTGGGCCTGGCCCAGCTGATCGCCGACGCGAACGGGCTGAGCCGGGTCAGCCACGTCAAGGAGAAAATCAGCGAGATGGTCATCTACGCCACGCTGGTGCGGGCCGGGCTGGACGCCGCCATCGCCAACGCGCACTCCACCAAGGACGGGTTGGTCTACCCCGACGAGCTCTACACCAACGCGGCCAAGTACCACGGCGCGGCCGAGTTCAACGTGATGGCCCGGCACCTGATCGACATCGCCGGCGGATCGGTGCTCACCGCGCCCACCATCGGCGACCTGGAGCTCCCCGAGCTTGAGCCGTACGTGCGCCGGTACATGACGGGCAACCCCGACGTCACCGGCGAGGACCGGCTGCGGCTCATGCACGCCATCCGGGACATGGTCGCGGACGCCTTCGGCGGTTACCACTACGTCACGAACGTGCAGTCCGGCGGCGGGCTGTACGCCCAGCGCATCGTGACCAGGAAGCACTACCCGATGGACGAGGTCGTGGCGATGGCCCGGTCGGCCGCCGGGCTCAGCTCCGCGCCGTGAGCACCCTCGCGCGGCCCGGGCTCACCGCCGAGCAGGCCGACATCGCCGGGACCATGCGGGACTTCCTGGCGACGCACAGCGCCGAGCCCGAGGTCCGGCGGCTCATGATCACCGAGCGCGGCTTCGACGACGCGGTCTGGGCCCAGCTCGCCGAGCTGGGCATCCCCGGGCTGGCCATTCCCGAGGAGTACGGCGGGCTCGGCCTCGGGGTCACCGAGCTGAGCCTGGTCATGGAGGCCGCGGGCGCCGCGCTGCTGTGCGCGCCGCTGCTCTCCTCGGCCGTCCTGGGCACGGCGCTGCTGCGGCGGGTCGCCGGCCGGGCGGCGCAGGCCGACCTGCTGCCGCCGCTGGCCAGCGGCGCGCGGCGGGCGGCCGTCGCGCTCGGCGACCCGGCCGCGGACGGCCTCGGCGTGGTGCCGACGGCCACGGCCCGGCCGGCCGCCGCGGGCTGGGCGGTCAGCGGCGCGTGCCGGTTCGTGCTGGACGGGCACACCGCCGATGACATCCTCGTGGCGGCGCGGGCGCCGGGCGGAGTGGTGGGCGTCTTCGCCGTGGACGCCGCCGCGCCGGGCGTGCGGCGGAGCCCGATGGCGACCCTCGACCTGACCCGCAAGCAGTCGGTCCTCAGCTTCGCGGACGCGCCCGCCCGGCCGCTGTCGGAGCCCGGCGCCGACGCCGCGGCGGCGATCGGCGAGGTGCTCGACTGGGCCCGGGTGCTGCTCGCCGCCGAGCAGGTCGGCGGGGCCGCCGCGTGCCTGGACGCGGCGGTGGAGTACGCCAGGACACGCGCTCAGTTCGGCCGCCTGATCGGCTCCTTCCAGGCCGTCAAGCACACCTGCGCGAACATGCTGATCACCCTGGAGGGGGCCCGCGCGACGATGCTCGACGCCGTGCGGGCCGCCGGCTCCGGCCCCGCCGGCTCCGGCCCCGGCAACTCCGGCCCGGCCGGCCTGGCCCTGGCCGCGAGCCTGAGCCAGGTCGCCTGCTCGGACGGCTACTTCGCGATCGCCTCTGACGCGCTGCACGTGCACGGCGGCATCGGCTTCACCTGGGAGCACTCGTCGCACCTGTACTTCCGCCGGGCCAAGAGCAGCCAGCTGATGCTCGGCGCGCCCGGCCACCACCGGGCGCGGCTGCTGGAAGCCGCCGGCCTCGGCCGTCCCGACGGCGGCTCCTGGGCGGCCGCATGAGGCACGCGGGAGCCACCTCATGAGCGCGCCGGACGAGCTGGCGGTCTTCGCCCAGCGGGCCAGGGCGTTCCTGGACGAGAACGCCACGCGGCGGGTCACGCAGGACACCGCCTGGGGCGAGGGGCCGGACCGGGTCCCGCTGCTCGAGCAGTCCGACCCGGAGGCGGAGCGGCGCGAGCTCACCGAGGCACGGGCCTGGCGCCAGCGGGTGTTCGACGCGGGCTTCGGCTGGCTGGGCGGCCCCGCGGCCTACGGCGGCGGCGGCCGGACCCCGGAGTTCGACGAGGTGTTCCGGCGCATCGAGAACGACTACGAGGTGCCCGGCCGGGGCTTCTTCGGCATCGCGCGCAACATGCTGGCGCCGGCCATCTTGCGGCACGGCACCGAGGAGCTCAAGCACACGTTCCTGCGGCCGCTGTTCCGCGGCGACCTGGTGGCCTGCCAGCTCTTCAGCGAGCCCGGCGCCGGCTCGGACCTGGCCGGGGTGCGCACCGCCGCGCGGCGCGAGGGCGACGGCTGGCGGGTCAGCGGACAGAAGGTCTGGACGTCCTACGCCCACCTGAGCCAGGTCGGCGAACTGCTGGCCCGCACCGACCCCAGCGCACCCAAGCACCACGGCCTGACCATGTTCGTGCTCGACATGGAGCAGCCGGGGGTGGACGTGCGGCCGCTGCGGCAGATGAACGGCGGCGCGCACTTCAACGAGGTCTTCCTCACCGACGTCTACGTTCCCGATGCCCATCGCATCGGGGCGCCGGGGACCGGGTGGCACGTCGCGCGCACCACCCTGACCAGCGAGCGCGGCGCGGTGGGCTCCGGCGAGTCGACCCTGACGGCGGACTATGTCGACCGGCTGGACGCGCTGCTGCGCCATGTCGGCGGCACCGCCGAGCCGCGGCACCGCGACGCGCTGGCCGCCGCCTACGTGGCCGGCCGGATCCTGGCGCTGGTGAACGAGCAGGCCGGGCTCCAGGACAACCCGGGGCCGCTCGGATCGGTGGTCAAGCTGCTGTTCAGCCGCCAGCTCGAACGGGTCGCCAACACCGCCGCGGACTTCCTGGGTGACCGGATCCTGGCCGACACCGGGGAGTGGGGCACGTTCGCGTGGTCGGACTTCCTGCTCTCCGCGCCCGGGCTGCGGATCGCCGGCGGTACCGACGAGATCATGCTCAACATCCTCGGCGAGAGCGTTCTGGGCCTGCCGAGGGAACCCCGCCCGCGGGAGGACCGATGATCACCGCCCGGCCGGGTCAGCTGGACGGCCGTACCGTCCTGGTCACCGGCGGGAACCGGGGCATCGGACTCGGCCTGGCGTGCGGGGTGGCCGCCGCCGGGGCCACCGTGGTGATCTGGGGCCGCGACGAGTCCGCCAGCGCCGCGGCCGTCCGGCGGCTGCGCGAGTACGGCGGCACCGTCGAGGCGCTGCCCTGCGAGCTCTCCGATGAATCCTCGGTCATCGAGGCCTTCGGCGCGACCGTGGCGGTGACCGGGCGGGTCGACGCGGTGTTCGCGAACGCGGGGATCGCCTCGGCCGCCGCCCCGTTCCACGAGCAGACCGACGACGAATGGCGCCGGGTCTGGCAGGTGAACCTGGGCGGTGTCGTGTTCACCCTGCGGGCGGCGATCCGGCACATGCTCGAGCGCGGCGAGGGCGGGTCGCTGGTCGGCGTCGGCTCGATGGCGGCCCGGGTCGGCATGCGCAACTTCTCCCCCTACAGCACGAGCAAGGCCGCGGTCGTCGCGCTGATGCAGACCCTGGCCGTGGAGTACGCGCGCCGGGGCATCCGGGCCAACGCCGTGCTGCCGGGCTGGGTCGAGACCAGCCAGACCGCCGACGCGTCACCCCGGCTGCGCGAGTGGGTCACCCGGCGGACCCCGATCGCGCGCTTCGGTACCCCGGACGACTTCGCCGGAGCCGCGGTTTTCCTCGCCGACCCCACGCAGGCCTTCCACACCGGCGACACCCTGCTGCTCGACGGCGGGTACCTGAAGATCTGAGGCGGACATGACCCCCGAGACCGAGCCGGTCCTGACCGAGCAGCGCGACGGCGTGCTGCTGGTGACGCTCAACCGCCCCGACGCCCTCAACGCCGTGAACTCGGCGCTGGGCGAGGGCCTGCTGGCCGCGGCCCGGCGCCTGGACGCCGACGACTCGCTCGCCGTCGCGGTGCTGACCGGCGCGGGGCGGGCCTTCTGCTCCGGGATGGACCTCAAGGCCTTCGCCGCCGAGGGCGAGCCGCGCGGCATCGAGGAGTTCGTGCATCGCGGCACGGCCAAGCCGATGATCGCCGCGATCGAGGGCTACGCCGTGGCCGCCGGCCTGGAGATCGCGCTGACCTGTGACCTGATGGTGGCCGGCGAGGGGGCCCGGCTGGGGCTGCCGGAGGCCCGCGTCGGCCTGTTCGCCGGCGGCGGCGGGCTGCTGCGACTGGGCCGCCGGGTGCCCTACTCGGTGGCGATGACGATGGCGCTGACCGGCGAGCCGATCTCGGCGCCGGAGGCGGCCCGCTACGGGCTGGTGTCGCAGCTGGCGCCGGACGGTGCGGCGCTGCCGGCCGCGCTGGCGCTGGCCGGCCGCATCGCCGCCAGCTCGCCGCTGGGGGTGCGCTACTCCAAGCAGCTGCTGCGCGAGACGCAGGGGCGGACCGAGTCGGAGTTCTGGGCCTACCAGCGCCCGCTGCTGCGGCAGGTGCTGGACTCGGCCGACGCACGGGAGGGCGCCGTGGCGTTCGCCGAGCGCCGGCCCCCGCGCTGGACCGGCCGCTGAGGCTGGCCGCTGAGGCCGGCCGCCGCCCGCCCGGCACCGGGCCGACCGTCGCCCATCGTCAGCCCTCCTCCGGCTCGTACATCCGGAAGATCATCTCGGCCACGCAGACGGGCTTGCCGCCGCCGTCGCGCTCGAAGGTGTCGGTGATCGTGCACTGCAGCCCGCCGGGCACCTCCTGGACCGCCTCCAGCGTTACCCGCAGCCGCACCCGGTCGCCCACGGGCAGCGGGGCGGGGAAGCGCACCCGGTTCAGGCCGTAGTTCAGGCCGAAGCCGAAGCCGTCCACCCGGTAGATCTCGTCCTGCAGCCGCGGCGCGAGCGAGAGAGTGAAGTAGCCGTGCACGATCGTCGTGCCGAAGGCGCTGGCCCTGGCGCGCTCCACGTCGACGTGGATCCACTGATGATCGTGGGTCAGGTCCGCGAACGCGTCGACCTCGGCCTGGGTGATCCGCACCCAGCCGCTCACGCCGAGTTCCTGGCCGGCGTGGTCGTGCAGGGCCTTCGGCCCGCGCAGCACCAGCATCGGTCAGGCCCTTTCGAGCAGCAGCCCGGTGCCGAGCCCGCCGCCGCAGCACATGGACACGATCGCGTAGCGCCCCCCGATGCGCTCGAGCTCGTTCAGCGCCTTGGTGATCAGGAACGCCCCGGTCGCGCCCAGCGGATGGCCCAGCGCGATGGCCCCGCCGTTCGGGTTCACCCGGTCCGGATCGGCCCCCAGCTCCTGCTGCCAGGCCAGGACAACGCTGGCGAACGCCTCGTTGACCTCGAAGACGTCGATGTCGTCCACGGTGAGCCCGCTGCGCTCCAGCAGCCGCTCGGTGGCCGGGATAGGACCGGTCAGCATGAGCACGGGGTCGCTGCCGACCAGGCAGCTGTCGACGATCCGCGCCCGCGCGCGCAGGCCCAGCTCCGCCACCTTAGCCGCGTCGGCGACCAGCACCGCCGCGGCGCCGTCGGAGATCTGCGAGGCGCTGCCGGCGGTGTGCACGCCGTCCGGCCGCGCGACCGGCCGGAGCGCGGCCAGCGCCTCGAGCGAGGTCTCGCGCAGTCCCTCGTCCCGGCTGAAAACAAGCTGGTCACCGGTGGGCTGGTGCTCCTCGTCCAGCACGGGCACCGGGACCGGGACGATCTGGGCATCGAAGCGGTGCTCGGCCCAGGCCCTCGCCGCGTTGCCCTGCGAGCGCAGGCCGAAGGCGTCCGTGTCCGCCCTGGTGATGCCCCACTTCTCGGCGATCCGCTCGGCCCCCTCGAATTGCGAGGCGAACTCGAAGAGCTGCTCGTACTGCGGCGGGACCGGGAAGCCGAGACCGAGCTCGGGCTGCATCGCCGCGCCGATCGGGATCCGGCTCATCGACTCGACGCCGCAGGCGACCGCGAGATCGACGGTGCCGGCGCCGACCAGCGCGGCCGCCAGCGATGTGGCCTGCTGCGACGAGCCGCACTGGGCGTCGATGGTCGTGGCGGCGACCTCGACCGGGAGACCGGCGGTCAGCCATCCGGTGCGGACGATGTTCATCGACTGCTCGCCCACCTGGCTCACGCAGCCCCCGATCACCTGCCCGACCCGGCCGGCGTCGACCCCGCTGCGCTCGACCAGCGCGCGCAGCACGTGCGCCAGCACCGCGGCCGGGTGGACAGCGGACAGGGCCCCGTTGCGGCGGCCGATCGGCGTGCGCACCGCGTCAACGATCACGATATCGGTCATGAGGCCATCCTCATCAATGCCCGGCGGCGACGCCGCCTGGCCGCCCGGTGTCACTGTGGGATGCTCCAAGGCGGCCAGTCCCGCCAGCGGCCGCGCCGCCCGCTTCCGATTGCCTGGCCTGGCCCAACGTGACCGGGCGGACCTGCCCGTCAGTCCCGCCGCGGCGGAGGCGACCTGAGTGAGCCGACCGGGCCGCGCCAGGCGCACACGGTCCGGCACCGGGTCCCGGCCAGCGTGTGGAGAATCCGACAACCACGGCTAGCAGGGGTCCTGTTGTGACTGCGCTCACAGCCTACGCTTCCGCGCAGTCGCTTGTGCGGCGGCCATTGAGCATCCGGCTACGGAAGACGACGGCAGAGGAGCACGAGGCATGGCGATTAAGGTGCATGACGGGCCTTCCGGTAACGCTCCGTCGGAACTGCTCAGTGTCGATCTGCCGCGGCGGTCGTTCCTGGGCCTGGCGGGCACGGTCGGCGGTACCGCCGCGGTGGGCGGCCTCCTGGCCGCATGCGGCAGCAGCAGCAGCAGCGGCGGCGGCAACTCGGCGTCGGACCCGTTCGTCCTCGGCGAGGTCCACGCGCTGACCGGGCCCGCCGCGACGACGTTCGAGCATTACTACCTGCCCGTCTCCATGGCCCTGGCCAAGATCAACGCTTCGGGCGGGATCGGGAACGCCAAGGTGAAGACGATCGTCAAGGACGACCAGGCCGACCCGTCCCAGGAGCCCACGGTCTTCCGGCAGCTGGCCCAGTCCAACGTTCACTTCGTCATCGGCCCCAACGACAGCACGACGGGGCTGGCCGCCGTGCCCATCGCGACCTCGGCCAAGATGATCCAGCTGAATATCTGCGTGGCCGACCAGCTCAACGACCCGGCCAAGTACCCCTACTCCTACCTGATCGGGCCGACCAATACCCCGCTGATGCAGTCGATGGTGGACTACTGCGTCCAGCGCGGCTGGAAGAAGATCGTCCTGCTGCACGAGGACTCCGCCTTCGGCACCGACGCCGTGGCCCCGGCCACGGCCCGCGCCACGCAGCAGGGCGCGAAGCTCATCAGCGTGCAGCACCCGACGTCCACGACGGACATGGCCCCCTACGTCGGGCAGGTGCAGAAGATCAACCCCGACGCCGTCCTGCTCATGCAGGAGGTGCTCGCCACCGAGGTCGCGATGTTCAACGCCTTCGAGAACATTCACTACAACCCGCCGAAGATCGGCTCGGAGGGCACCGCCGACAACTCGGTGATGACCGCCTCGCCCGCGGCGCAGATGTCCACGCTGCTGTTCGCGTACTGGAAGAACTTCTCCTACGCGGCGGGCTCCAGCCCGACCTCCATCCCGGCCAAGTCGCTGGATTACGTAAAGCAGGTCCAGGCCAAGCTCGGGAACTTCGGCGGGCTGACCGTCGCCGGCCTGGCGTACGGGATCTACGACTTCCCGTTCATGCTCCAGCGGGCGGTGAAGATGGCCGGATCACGGGACCCCGACAAGGTCCGGCACGCCCTGGACTCGATGCCGGCGTACGACGGGGTGATCGGCAGCATCAAGTTCAGCTCGACCAATCACAGCGGGCTGGGGGCTTCGGACTTCGTGATCTGCCGCGCGGCCTCGGCCTCCGCCGCGCAGTCCCTGGGGGGCTACATCGTGGAGCGGGCCTGACCGCCGATGGACGCTATCTTCTACATGCTGGTGTACGGCGGCATCTACGGCATGATCGGCATGAGCTTCAACGTGCTGTACCGCCCCACCAACGTGTTCAATTTCGCGCAGGGCTCGGTCATCGTCATCGGGTCGCTGCTCGCCTCCACGCTGCTGGCCACCCAGGTGCCCTGGCTCGTGGCGCTGCTCGGCGGCACGCTGGCGGGCGGGGTGCTGGCGGTGGCCATCGACTTCGTCGGCGTGCAGCCCATCCTCAAGCGTGACTCCGCCTCGCAGAGCTGGCTGATCACGACGCTGGCGGTGTCGCTGGCGGCCGACGACCTGATGGGCAAGATCTGGGGCGGCGAGGCGCGGCAGGTGCGCTATCCCTACCCGTTCTCGGCCAGCTACGTGGTGCGGGTCGGCGACACCGGGCTCAGCAACTACAGCTTCGTGCTGATCGTGGTGCCGTTCCTGGTTCTCGCCGCCCTGTGGCTGGGCTATCGCACCCGGATGGGCCGCGCGGTCCGCGCGGTCGCCGAGGAGCGCCAGGGCGCCGTGCTGCGCGGGATCGATCCGGTGGTCCTGACCCGCTGGTCGTGGTTCCTCGGCGGCGCGCTCGCGTCCTTCGTGGGCGTACTCGCCGCGCCGCTGCTGTTCGCCTCGGTGACGCTCGGCCCGACGCTGCTCGTCTCGGGATTCATGGCCGTCGCCATCGGCGGGGTGGGCAACAACACCGGCGCGCTGATCGGCGGGTACCTCGTGGCCCTCATCGAAGGGCTGGCGGCGCTGCGGATATCTTCCTATCTCGCCAGCCTGGCCACCTTCGCCGTGCTGCTCGTCGTCCTGCTGATCCGGCCGAGCGGCCTGTTCAGCGAACAGCAGGCGCGCCGTGTCTGACGCCGTCCGCCGACTGCGGCCGCGCCGGGCCGCTGCCGTGCCCGCCGCCGCGGAGGCCTGGTCGCGGACCTGGCCGTGGTGGGTGGTGGTGGTGCTCGCCGGCATCGCCCTGCCGGTGGCCAGCGGGACGTCGTACGCCTACTTCGAGGCGGCCGGCGTGGGCATCTACGCGCTGGTCGGGATCGGGATGAACCTGCTGTACGGGCTGGGCGGGCAGGCCTCGCTCGGGCAGGGCGGGATCGTCGCGATCGGCGCGTACGGCGCGGGCATGCTGATCGTGCACGTGGGCTGGGGGCTGTGGCCGGCCGCGATCGCGGCGACGCTCATCGGCATGGTGACCGGCATCGTCATGGGCCTGCCCGCGCTGCGCCTGTCCACGTGGTACTTCGCGCTGGCGTCGCTGGCGTTCAGCGCGGCGGTCGTCGGGATCATCGACTACTGGCAGAACGCGACCGGGGGCGTCAACGGCCTGGTCGGCATCGGCGAGAACGTCTCGTCGCAGGATCTGTACTGGGTCGTGCTCGTCATCAACGCGCTCGGGCTGCTGCTCTACTCGACGTTCGCGAACTCGCGCCTGGGCCGCGGGCTGATCGCGGTCAAGGCCGGCGGCGAGGCGGCGACCATCTCCGGCGTCCGGATCGTGCGGCTGAAGCTGACCGTCTTCGCGGTCAGCGGCGCGTACGCCGGCGCCGCGGGGGCTATCTTCGCCATCGCCCAGCAGGTCATCTCGCCCAGCGACTTCACCTCCGACTTCTCGATCTTCTTCATCGTCATCGTCGTCGCCGGAGGCGCGGGCCGGCTGCTCGGGCCCGTCGTGGGGGCCATGGTGTTCTTCGCGGTGCCGGACCTGCTGACCTCCCTCCAGTCCTGGCGCGAGGTGATCTACGGCGGGGTGCTCCTGGCGTTCATGGCATTTGCCCCCGACGGCATCATGGGTGCCCTCGAGCGCGTGGCGGCCGCCGTCTGGCCCGCGCGGTGGAAGCTGCCCGGACGGCCAGGGACGGCCGGTCCGGCGGCGGCCGGCGGCCGGGCCAGCGAGCTACCCCGCATCGCGGCGGACCGGCGCACGTCGATCGCCGATGTCGTGCGCGTCCCCGGGGCCGGGAAATCGGGCCGGCTCGTTGTCGACCAGGTGACGATGGCCTTCGGCGGGCTGCACGCGCTGGAAGACGTGTCGATGGTGCTCGAGCCGGGCAGCATCAACGGTCTGGTCGGCCCGAACGGGTCGGGAAAGACGACGCTGCTGAACGTCATCACCAGCCTCTACATCCCCTCGCGGGGCCGGGTGAGCCTAGGCGACACGCTGCTCACCGGCACGCCCCCGGCCCGGCTGGCGAGCCTGGGCGTGGCCCGGACGTTCCAGACGCCTCGGCTGCTGCCGGAACTGTCGGTGTGGGAGAACGTCATGCTGGGCGGCTCGTCGGTCGAGCGGGCCACCACCGCGGAGATCCTGCTGCGGCTGCCGCGGGCGCGCCGGGAAGCCCGCGAGCTCGGTCAGCGGGCAGTCGAGCTGCTCAGGCCGCTGGGCCTGGCCGGCCGCGCCGGACAGCGGGCCGGGGATCTCCCGCACGGCCATCAGCGGATGGTCGAGATCGCCCGCGCTCTCATGGCGCATCCCCGGCTGCTGCTGCTCGACGAGCCGGCCGCGGGACTGTCCAGCGAGGAACTGGGCCTGCTCCACGAGCTGGTCCGGCAGCTGAGCGGCAGCGGCATGACGATCCTCATCGTGGAGCACCACATCGGCTGGATCCGTGACGTCTGCCAGGCGGTCACCGTCCTGGACCGCGGCAAGATCGTGCTCTCCGGCGAGCCGGACGACGTGTTCGCCGACGCGCGCGTCCGCCAGACCTATCTGGGGGTGGTCGTATGAGCGCGCCCAGGACCGCCCTGTCACCCCCGCTGCTGGAGGTCGAGAATCTCAGCGCCGGGTACGGCCGCGTTCCCGTTCTGCGTGATGTCAGCCTGTCCGTCCGCCAGGGGGAGACGGTCGCGGTGCTGGGCAGTAACGGCGCGGGCAAGTCGACGCTGCTGCGCGCGATCTCCGGACTCATCCCGGTGTCGCAGGGCTCTGTTCGCTTCCAGGACCGTGACCTGCGCGGAAGGTCGCCGCAGCGGATCACGCGGGCCGGGCTGCTGCATGTCCCCGAGGGGCGCCGGCTGTTCAGCAAGCAGACCGTCGAGGACAACCTCATCCTGGGCATGTACGGTGCCGGGCTCACGCGCGGCGAGGAGCAGGCGCGCATCGGCGCGGTGCTGGAGGTCTTCCCGGCGCTGAAGACCCGGATGCGGGACTACGCCGGATTCCTCAGCGGCGGGCAGCAGCAGATGCTGGCGATCAGCCAGGCCCTGGTGCGCAGGCCGCACCTGCTGATCCTGGACGAGCCGTCGCTCGGCCTGGCGCCCATCATCCTGGACGAGGTGTTCGCCGCGCTGACCCAGGTGAAGACCGAGGGCGGCACGGTGCTGCTGGTCGAGCAGCTGGCTGACCGGGCGCTGCGCCTGGCCGATCGCGCGTACGTCATGGCCTACGGCCGGATCACCGCGCACGGTGACGCCGCCACCCTGCGCGACAGCCCCGACCTGGAGCAGGCCTACCTGGGCGACGGCGCCGCGAGGCATGATCACGATCACCGGACCTGACCGGAACGGTACCGGGCCGCGGTTGACACCGTTCATCGACGTCAGCCATCCTCGGTCACGCGACCGCGACGTCGCTGTCGGCCTCGCGCGCTGGCCCCGGCCAGCCGCCGCCGCAAGCTCGAAGAAGAGGTGAGTGCGGTGCACGTCAGCACCATTCAGGCGGGCGATTTCCTGCGGCTGAGCGCGCAGCGGTTCCCGGACCGGGACTGTTTTGTCTTCGGCGACGGGACGAGCCGCTCCTTCGCCGAGACCAACCAGCGGGTCAACCGGCTCGCCGACGCGCTCCGGCGCCGCGGGCTGGCCAAGGGTGACCGGGTGGCCATTCTCGGGACCGACAGCGGTGAGTACGTGGAAGTGATCCTCGCCTGCATGAAGCTCGGCGTGGTCTACGTGCCGCTCAACAACAGGCTCGCCGACGCGGAGGTCCTGACGCTCCTGCGCAAGGCCCGGCCGAGGGCACTGTTCAGCAGCGGGCGCTACCTGGAGCGCGTGGCCGCCCTCGCCCCGCTGCTGACCGGCATCACCCTGCTGTGCTCGCTCGATGGTGACCGGCTGCTCCCGTTTGACGCCCTGCTGGGCGAAGGCCACGATGTCGAGCCCTTCGTGGAAGTCCAGGACGAGGACGTCCTCGCGCTGGCCTTCACCAGCGGCACGACCGGGCTGCCCAAGGGCGTGCTCCAGTCCCAGCGCATGCTGAACGCGCTGGCGCTCAACATGTCGATTGACTACGAGATCATGGCGGAAGAATTCCGCTACACCGCATCGCCGATCTTTCACATCGCCGGCCAGGCGATGATCTTCATGCACATCATGCGCGGCTTTCCCACCCTGATCCTGCCGCAGTTCGACGCGGGCCCGGTGCTGCGCTGGATGCAGTCTGGCCGGCTGACCGGGGCCTTCCTCGTGCCCACGATGATCAGCCGGCTCCTGAGCGATCCCCGAGTCGCCGACGGCACCTACGAGGGCCTGCGGTCGATCATCTACGGTGCGGCGCCGATGACCCCGGCCTTGCTGCGCCGGGCCATGAGCGTGTTCAAGTGCGACTTCATCAACGCATTCGGCGCGGCCACCGAGGGCGGGCTGCAGGCGTCGCTGTCGGCCGCCGATCACCGGCGGGCCGCGGCCGGCGCCGAGCACCTGCTCGGGTCGATCGGCAAGCCCGCGTTCGGTGTCGACCTCCGCCTGGTGAACGAGGACGGCCAGGACGTTCCGCCCGGCGAGGTGGGCGAGATCGTCACCCGCAGCACCGCGGTCATGTCCGGCTACCTGGAGATGCCCGAGGAGGCGGCGCGCGCCATCCGGGACGGCTGGTTCTGGGGCGGTGACCTCGCGCGGATGGACAAGGACGGATACCTCTACCTCGCCGGCCGCAGCAAGGACATGATCATCCGGGCCGGCGAGAACATCTACCCCATCGAGATCGAGACAGTCCTGGCGGACTACCCCGGGGTCACCGGGGTCGCGGTCGTCGGCCAGCCCGACGAGCACTGGGGCGAGATCGTCGTCGCCTTCCTCACCGCTGAGGCCGGGGCCGCGATCGAGCGGGACGCCATCCGGCGGTTCTGCCGGGAGCGGCTCGCCGCCTACAAGGTGCCCGAGGTGGTCACGGTCATCGCGGAGATGCCGCTCAACGCCAGCGGCAAGATCCTCAAGCGTGAACTGCGGGCCGGGCTCGCGGCGGCGAACCCGGTGACGGCCCGGCACTGACGCCCCGGGCTGATCTGGAGTTCCTGGGCGAGCACGCCGGCGCTGTGTCCTGGCGCGCTATAGGTGTTCTGCCAGCCAGGCATGCACCTCGGGTACACGATTCTGCAGTAGCGTCAGGTGCCCGTCGTCGTCGAGCAGCCGGGCCTCGACGCCGGGAATGTGCGCGGCCAGCCATTCGCCGTGGCCGAACGGCACCATCATGTCCTGCCTGCCGTGCAGCAACAGGACCGGGACAGTGATGCCAGCCAGGTCGAATCCCCACGGCCTGACCGTGCAGTTGTCGTCCCACCATCCCTGGCTGCCGGGCGCCAGACCGTCCTGCCCGGAGGAGGTCAGGTACTCGGCCAGCTTGCCGCGCAGGACTGCCGCATCTGCCGGCGCGAGGAGTGACTCAAGCACCTTGGCGAAATCCTCTGGCTGCGTGGCCAGGAGTTCCTCCCGGTCCTCGTCCGTCTGTGCCCTGGCCGCAGCCTCGTCGGTGAGGAACAGGCGGAAGTAATCCACGTTGCCCTGGCCCATGCCGCCGAAATAGTCAAGGCCGTCAGCGCCATACGGCGCGAGCGAGGCGAGCGAGGCGGCGGCGGTCACCAGGTCCGGGAGCAGGGCAGCGCACGCGAGCACGTGCGGGCCGCCGCCTGAGATGCCCCACGTGGCCAGCTGGTCGACGCCGAGCTCAGCGCAGATCGTGCGGACATCGCCGGCGCAGTCGGCGACGGTGCGCCCCGGCTGCGGCGAGGACCCTCCGTAGCCCGGCCTGTCATAACTGATGAGCCGCAGCCCGCGGGCGGCGGCATCTCGCACGTGCGGGCCATAAAGGTGCCTGGAGGTCGGCGTGCCCATGTGGACCAGGACCGGCCGGCCAGCGGGATCACCGGACTCCTCGACAGCCAGTGTCCGGCCGTCCGGGGTGCGAACTGTGCGCTCCACGCTGTCTCCTTTGCTCCGCGCCGTGTCCACCTCAGCCATCAGCGCACGGGTGACGTTAGAGCAGGTAGTTGCCGGCGGCAACTGAATACTGACCACTGCGCGGCAAGGCAAGCCGCCAGCTGATCAGTTTTCACTTGCCGTTGGCAGTGTCGGCATGGACCGTCGGATTCTTCGTCGAAGGCCAAGGTGAGCGCTCCCCCGATCATCTGCTCCTACTGTTCGAGCGCGGCGTCGACGAGGGCGACGACGACGGGCACGACCTCGGTAGGGGTGCGATCCGGCCCGGCGAGGGAGTCGAAGGTCTCGAAGCTAGTGAGGGTGTGCAGCACGCTGACGAGCGCCTCGGGATCTCGGCTTGGGGTGAGACCGCCGGGGTGCTCGGCGAGGCGTCCGAGGATGACCCGGAGCCCTTGGCGGTTCCGGTCGTCGCGTGCGGCGATGACGGCGCCGACGTCGGGGTCGAGGTGGGCGAGGGCGCGTAGGCGGCGCATGACGATCCGGTCGGCCGCCCAGAACCGGGCGAAGGCGGCGACAAAGCCGTGGAGCGCGTCGAGCGGGTCAGGGGAGGTGAAGACCTGGCTGAGGTCGCCCATCTGGCCCGAGGCGGCCAGGTCGTCACAGAGCGCCTCGAGCAGTCCGGACTTGGAGCCGAACTGGTAGTAGACGGTGGCACGGGCGACATCGGCCCGCTTGGCCACCGCGTCGAGGGTGAAGGCGGTGTAGCTGGTGGTCTCGGCGAGAAGGGCCCTGGCGGCGTCGATCATCCGGCGGCGTCCCTCGTCGATCTCCGCCTGGCGCCTTCCGAGCTGGTAGGGGCGGGGGCTCACCGGGTCTTGACGGCTCCTTCATGCGGGACTACGTTCAGACGTGCTGTCTGACTAAATAATACACCCCGAGAGTCCAGCTACGCCATCAGTGCCTCGGCATCCCGGGTAGAGAGGAGCAATCGGTGGGTGAAGCTGCGATCGTCGTCGACGACCTCGCCAAGTCCTACGGAGCGGTCGTCGCACTGGAGGGGATCGGCTTCGAGGTGGCGCCGGGCACCGTCACCGGGCTGCTCGGCCCCAACGGATCGGGCAAGACCACGACGGTGGCGATCCTCGCCACCGCGCTGCGGCCTGATAGGGGGGTCGCCCGGGTGTGCGGGCGCGACGTCGTCCGCGATCCGGCCGGCGTGCGCCAGATGATCGGCTTCGCCGGCCAGTTCGCGGCCGTCGACGCCAACCTGACCGGGAAGGAGAATCTCGTGCTGATCGGCCGGCTCAGTCGCCTCGGGCGCCAGAAGGCACGTCGCCACGCCATCGAGCTGGCGGAACGCTTCGGTCTCACCGACGCGGCGGACCGACTGGTGCGCACCTACTCGGGTGGGATGCGCCGGCGCCTCGACGTCGCCGCCGCGCTCGTGCACCGCCCGCCGGTGATCTTCCTCGACGAGCCAACCACCGGCCTCGACCCCGAGAGCCGGCTGTGGTTGTGGGAGACGATCCGCGAGCTCGTCGCCGGAGGGACGACGGCACTGCTCACCACCCAGTACTTGGAAGAGGCCGATGCGCTCGCCGACGAGGTGGTCATCATCGACCACGGACGAGTCGTCGAGGTCGGCACCCCGCCCGCGCTGAAGGCGAGGGTCGGCACCGCGGTCGTCGAGCTCACCTTCGCAACCGGCGCCGACGCTGACGCCGCTGAAAGCCACCTGGCCCGGTCGCCCTTCGCAGCCGAACGTGCCGGGAGCATCTTGCGGGTCCGCTCCGAGCACGGATCGGCCGCCGTGATCGAGATCCTGCGCGCCCTCGACGGCGCGAGCTCGGCTCCCACCGGGGTCGCCATCAGGGAGGCGACCCTCGACGACGTCTTCCTCGCCCTCACCGGAACCGCCACCGAAGCCAGCGCTGCCGCGGTCCCTGGTGGGCACGCCCGAGGTGCCGCATGATCACCCTGCCAGCCTCGCCCTCTCCCTGGCTCGACCTGGCGCCGGGAGCCAGCAGCTCGAACCGGGTCGTGACCGCCGTGACCGACACCTTGGCGGTCTGCGGTCGCAACCTGCGGGTGCTCTCCCGCAGCCCCCAAGCCCTCGTCTTCGCCACCGTCCAGCCGGTCATGTTCGTGCTGCTGTTCCGCTACGCCTTCGGGGGCGCGATCCATGTGCCCGGCGTCCCCTACGTCGACTACCTCATGCCGGGCATCTTCGCCCAGGCGGTCGCCTTCGGCGCCATGGGCACCGCGGTCGGCCTTGCCTACGACGCCAAGTCCGGGCTGATGGAGCGGTTCCGGACCCTGGCGATGTCGCGCACGGCCGTCCTCGCCGGGCGCACCCTCGCCGATCTCGTCCGTAACATCGCCGTGGTCGTGGTCATGGCCGGCGTCGGCTTCGCCGTCGGGTTCCGCACCCACGCTGGCGCGGGCGGCCTCCTCGGCGCGCTTCTCCTCGTGACGCTGTTCGCCTACGCGCTCTCCTGGGGCTTCGTCGCCCTCGGCCTCGTCGTAGCGGACCCCGAAGCCGCCCAGGGGGCAGGCGTGCCGGTCATGTTCCTCCTCGTGTTCTCCTCGGCGGCCTTCGTTCCACTTTCGACCATGCCCGGCTGGCTACACGTGATCGGCGCCCACCAGCCCGTCACCGCCCTCGTCGACGCGGAGCGCGCCCTTCTCCTCGGCCGCCCCGCCGCAGGCGATGTCATGTCGTCTGTGGCCTGGAGCGTCGGGTTGCTCGCCGGCTTCGCCGTGCTCGCCACCCTCGCCTACCGCCGGACCGCCCGATGAGTAGCCAAAGGAGGCTCCCCATGGCCAGCACGCCCGTCGGCGCGACGGTGATCCACCCCGACCCCGCCAGCGGGAAGGCCATGGTATGAGCCGTCCCCCCACCCCAGCAGACCGCAGGCGCCAGGCGGCGCTCATGAAGGCGGTCAATGTCCCTATGCGGGCCCTGCTCGGCCTCCCCGTTCCCACCCCGCTCGGCGGCCGGCTCATGCTTGTGTTCCATACGGGTCGCCGCACCGGGCGCCACTATCGCCAGCCGGTGAGCTACGTCACCCGCGACGGGGTCCTTCTCACGCCCGGCGGAGGGCGCTGGACCTTGAACCTGAACCAAGGCGAGCCCACCCGGATCCGTCTCCGAGGACGGGACATCTCGGCCCGACCCGAGCTCGTCACCGACCCCGATCTGGTCGAGTCCCTCCTCGGCGTGATGCGAGCCGCGAACTCGAGCCTCGACCGCTTCGTCCGCCTGCCGAGGACGCCCGAGGGCCGCTACGAACGAATCCCGCTGGAGGCCGCGATCCGCCACGGCCTTTGTGTGGTGCGCTGGCACCCCGACGGGGGTCCGGCGCCTTCGGCATAAACCCCTTGTCAACTGCCACGTGCTCAGGGCCACCGCCGGCAGCTCGCGCCGGTGAACGCCGCGCTGATCCATGACCGAGACCCAGCTGTCGTTTCGTCCCACCGTTCCTTGCGCCACAGCAGTGCTCCCAGATTTCGGCCCCGCCATCCCCCGAGCGATGCCGAACCGGTCGCGTGCAACGCCGGTCCGCCTGCCTGAGCGAGGTGTTGTTCAGTGCGGCGGGTGCCCATGTATCATTTGAGCAAGTGCTCAATGTTATCGCTGAGGAGCGGGGCATGGCGAAGCCTGGGGTGTCGAGTCGGCTGGCACGAGGCGAAAGCCGGTCGTCGGCGACCAAGCAAACGCTGGTCGAGGCCGCGATCGAGACTCTGAAGATCGAGGGCTTTGGAGGAGCGAGCGCCCGGGCGATCGCCGAGCGGGCCGGCTGCAACCAGGCGCTGGTCTTCTACCACTTCGGGTCAGTCGCGGACCTCTTGTTGGCAGCGCTCGACGCCGTCAGCGCGGCTCGACTGGAGCGGTACGGCTTGGCTGTCGCTGACGTGACCTCGCCGGTCGAGATCCTCGACATAGCCGCCGACATCTTCAGCGAGGACCTCGATGCGGGCCACGCAGCCGTCTTGGTGGAGATGATCGCCGGCGCGTCGTCGACTCCCGGTCTCGGTGCCGAAGTGGCCCAGCGCGTGGAGCCGTGGAAGGAGTTCGCCCGCCGAGCCATCGACCGCGCACTGGACGACTCGCCGCTGCGTTCGGTGGTGCCGGCCGAAGAGCTTGCCCACGGCGTGGTAGCGCTCTACCTCGGCCTCGAACTGCTGACGCATCTCGACGGGGACCGCGCCAGCGCGTTGAAGCTGTTCGACCGAGCCAGAACGCTCGTCGGCGCCCTGGCATCGTTGGGGGCAACGGCGCCCGCGGCGCCCGCCCGGAATCAGCAGCAGGTGTGACCAGCCCGCCGGCCTCGGGACTCGTGCCTCGCCGACGATGACCCGGTCCGGCGACATGCGAAGCGCCCAGCGCACCAGCTCGGCGAGGGAGATCCCGCCTTGGCCTTCGAGGTTCGCCTCCCGGGCCTCCAGCGCGATGCAGTCGGGGTGGAGATCGGGGTAGCGCTCCAGGCCGAGCTCCAAGGAGTCCTCGATCGTGACGAGGCGCTCGGACGGCGAGATGTCTGCCGCCATGGCTCGAAGCAGCGTGGTCTTTCTTCCCCGGTCCCACCACAGATGACGCACGACTTCTTCGCCGCCATCAGTGCCCGCAAGAACTCGCGCAGCACCACGTCCACGGTGCCGGTCGGGATCAGGTCGTCGAGGGTGACGCGCAGGTAGCGATGGCGACGGATCGACACGCACGGCCGCGCCGCGACGGCCATCAGCGCGAACAGCCGCGATCCGTCGGGCAGCTGCAGGGAGATCCGCGGCGAGCCCCGGTCGAAGCGCCGCTCGCCGATCCCGACCCGTGCCGCCGCAGTGCGCAGCATCTCCTCGAGCTCGGCGTCGGAGTCCGCGATCGGCGCCACCTGCTCGCGCCGGCCATCCGCGTAGCGGACCCACAGCACGTCACAGCCGTTCGCGTTGATGTTCTCGATCGCCGGGTCGTCGAGGAGGCGCTGTAGGCGGTTCAGGCGGAACAGCGCGTCGAAGACGGCCCGGGCGAGGAGGTCCTCCTCGCCCTCGGACATCACCGCCTCCCCGGCACCGAGCGCCTCGCGGGCCCGGCGCTCCAAGGCGTCTGCGATCAGCTGGCGTCCGAGCGCCTGCTCGTCGGCCGGCCCGAGCGGCGGCCGGCCAGCTGCCTGGTGGTCCCGGGTCCGCTCGGAGAGCGCGGCGAGCACCTCGGCCCGCAGCCCCTCCACGAGGGAGTGGTCCATCAGCGCGCGGTCCACCGGTGCCGGGTCCAGCAGCTCTCGGTCGCTTGATGCTCGCTCGGCCAGGCGGTGCTCGGTGCTCATGTCGACGCCCCCTCGCGACCTGCACTCCCGTTCCCGGTCCCCACGGCCGCGCCGATCCGGAACGGCCGGAGCATCCGCACCCGCAGCGACCCCGCAGCTGGTGCAGGATCGCCGGCCGCCACGGCGGCTGTCGGTGCGGTGTCGGCAACGAGGCGGTCGGCCAGGGTGCGTGCGGCCCGCACGAGCGGGGAGAGCCGGAGTTGGCGGTCCGAGGCCGGCAGCGACGTGAGCTGCTCGGCGGCCTGCGGGTCCCAGGGGAGACGTCCGAGCACCTCGATGCCGAGCGCCCCGGCGACCTCGTCGTCGGGGTAGGGGCCATCCCCCACGAGCACCAGGCCCATCCGGCCGGCTTCGAGCCGGCTGGCACCGACGGTGCGGGCCTCGACGAACGTGGCGAGCGCGTGCAGGTCGCAAAGGCGTGGCCGAGCCACCAGCACGACCCGCCCCGCGCCGGAGGCGACAGGGGGCATCGGTGCTGCGGCGTCGAGCCGGCCGACATCGACCAGCACATCCGCGTCCAGCTCACCGAGGCGGTCAAGGAGGCCGGCGAGCATCCCCACCGCGCCGCGCGTCTGCTCCGCGCCGGCAGGCGCGGCGAGCACCGACGCGCCCTCGGGCAGGTGCTGGCAGTGCGCCCAGATCGCCTCGGGGTCGCTCGTACGCCGGGCGGCGGCGGCGACCGACACCAGGCTCGGCTCAGCCGCCCACCCCGACGCCCCAGCCAGGGTTCCACCGGCAGGATCGAGCTCGACCAGGAGCACGCGGCGGCCCGCCGGCCACGTCGCCGCCAGCGCGACGCCAAGCGTGGTCGTCCCGCACGAGCGGACCGCGCCGAGCACGGTGACGGACATCGTCAGCTCCCTGCCCCGAGCTGGACCAAGCTCGCCTCGCCCGCCGCGGCGAGCGAGGCCACCCCGTCCGCGTCGGTCTTCGCGACCTGGAGGGAGAATACCGTGGCAGCATTCGAGCTCGCCGGGGCGGCTTGGAGCGCGAGCACCGTCGCTTCGGTGGCCGGGCCGGCCTGGACGCCGAGGTTCCCCCCGCCCGCCGCGCCGGCCGCGGCCCAGGTCACAGACCAGTAGATGGTGGCGGTCACGGTGAAGGTGCCCGCCGTCGACCAGGTGTAGGAGCAGGTCGTCGTCGCAGCATGTGACGACGGGTCGTAGGGTGTGCCGGGGCCGTCGCAGGTCACGGTGCTCCCGTCGCCCATGTCCCAGACGACCTTGGTCGGCGTCGTCGTCGTCGTCACCGACCCAGCCGAGGCCGTCGCGGTGAGGGGCTGCCAGGCGGCAGGGCTCACCCACAGCCACGTCGCCACCCCCACCAGCTGTGGGTTGCCGTCGGGCGGGGCCATCTCGATCACCGGCGAGGCGCACCCAGTGCGCTTACGTCTGCGCCTGGCCGGCCACAACTCGCATCAGGTGTCCTGATTCAGGGTCTCGGACCCAGCCATCCGGGGGCGCGACCGCCGAGGGGAACGTCGTACCAGACAGGTCGGCGCCGGTAAAGTCTGCGCGCGCGAGGTTGGCACTCAGCAATCCTGCTTGGGTGACCGTGGCGCGAGCGAATCCTGCTCCTGCAAGATCTGCTCCGGCAAGATTCGCGCGGCTAAGGTCAGCTTCTGTGACTTCGGCGTCCGTGAGTGTGGCGCGAGTCATGTTCGCCCGGCTCAGGTCCGCCTCGATGAGGATCGCCCTGGTGAGATCGGATTCGTAGAAGACCGCGCCAGCGAGCTTCGCGCGGAAGAAGCGGGCGTTTGTAAGCTCGGCCTTGAAGAACGTGGCACCCGACTACGCTCAGGTGGCACCGGATTCTCGCCCGCAGACTGCCGCTGTTCCCAGGAATGCTCCCGGATGAACGCGGTCAGGACTTCCATCACGGTGGAGTGGTCTCTGGCCGAGTCACGGGCGACGCGCTCCTGGGCGTAGATACCGCCGATGCGCACATCAACCTTGTCGGAGCCGAGCTGCTCGATGGCCTTGGTATAGCGGTCAGTCACCTGGCCCTGCCGCGACAGCCTGAAGTTCAGCCCGGTGTACACCAGCGCGCCGGCGGCGAACAAGCCGGCACCGAGAGTCAGCAACTGGGCCCGGACCGCCTCGCGCGCTCCCGGCAGCCGGGCGGCACGTGCTGGTCCGGCAATGGCCCCGACGTCATGTCCGGCGATCATGTCCGTAACCGGCCAGATCACCGCGACGGCGAGTGCGAGTCCCACCATGAGGAGAACACCAGCCCACCAGTTGGCCGCTATCCATGCGCCCATGCGTCGTGACGTCACCGCACCAGGCTAGGCCCGGCGCCGACATCAGACCGCTCGGTCGTCACGCTCTCATGCCGCGCAGCGGTCATTCAGCAGGCGACGATCACGGGCCGGTTGGCAGCGGCCGCCGCCAGCCGCGTCAGGTCATCCGGATCGCTGGTCAGGATCCGGTCGCCGGGCCCGGCCAGGAGCACGACGCTGGCATCGATCGCGTCAGCCGTGCCCGCCGCGGCCAGCAGGACGCCAGCCGCGCGGCCGTCCGAGTGCTCTACCGGGCGCACGTCGACCGCGCGCAGCAGCCGCGCCAGGCCGGCCTGGCGGCCCAGTCGGTCGCGCCAGACCTGAGCGACCACCATCGCGTTGCTCCGCAGTTCCAGCCCCTGCTGCTCCGCCGCCCGCAGCCGGGCGATCATGGCGCGGTCATCCCGGTCAACGGCTACCAGCGCCCCCGCGTCCAGGACCAGCGCGCTCACGCGGCGCTGTCAGCGGCGCGCAGCCC
>Ga0307373_10002050_pt1 | contig 36881 bp, 35 predicted proteins | sample OX2MG_FD_202534 | JGI IMG/M metagenome (GOLD analysis project Ga0307373, IMG submission 202534) | Soil microbial communities from Risofladan, Vaasa, Finland - OX-2 | ecosystem: Environmental > Terrestrial > Soil > Coastal area > Acid sulfate soil | place: Finland: Risofladan, Vaasa | collected...
CGGCCGCAGGTCGAACCGAGGTAGGAGGTCGCTATGGGACGACAGACCCACCGGTGCTGATCGTGCGCGTCAACGCCCCCGCCGTCGACGGGCGCGCCAATGTGGCCGTCATCGAGGCGGTGGCGAAAGCATTTGGCGTAAAGCGGCGCGAGGTGGACGTCGTTGCCGGGGCATCACATCGGTCCAAGACGCTTGAGGTGACGGGTGCCGACCCGGCGGTACTCGCTCTCCTTTTGGACCCCTAACCGGCGCGCGCCTACGTCGCCGCTACGTCGACTCGTGCGCCAACGCGTCGTCCCAACTGCTGCCCGATTCGAGCAAGGGGCGATACCCCATCAACCGGCGTGGCCGCCCGATCGCCATCGCGGCGCGTAGGCGACCGGCCCGGCCGAACAACGCGACGAACTTTCCCTCCTCGAACGAGCCATCGACGATCTCCACGTCGTCTTTCCCACCTGGGTTCCCGAGCACCTGGAAGCGGATGTCGAATTGATCAGACCAGAAGTAGGGAACGGGCGCGAACGGCACGGCGTCGGACCGACCGGCCAGGACACTGCGAGCCGCGGCCACACCCGCTTCGGCCGCTATCTGCCAATGCTCGATACGTATGGACTCTTCGGCACCGTCGTGACGCCACACCCACCGGGCCATGTCACCCGCGGCAACGATTCCATCCGCAGCAAAAAGCCGGTCATCGCAGACCAGACCGTTCTCCAGGGTCAGGCCTGAGCCCTCGAGCCAGCTGACCGCCGGCGCCACGCCGATCCCCACCACCACTACGTCGGCCTCGAGAACGTCACCGCCCTCGAGCTCGACCTCGAGCCCGTTCGAAGAACCTTCGACGCGGCGTATGCCGGCCACACCGACACCAGTTCGGAGATCAACCCCGTGGGCAGCATGGAGCGCTCCGCAGTACGTACCGATCAGGGGTCCCAGCACGTTGGACAGCGGGATCTCCATCGCCTCTATCACCGTGACCCGACAACCGAGTCCGGCGCACGTCGACGCCACCTCGGCGCCGATGAACCCGGCACCTATCACAATGACGCGACACGACTCGACGGCGGCCAGCGCGGCTTGGAGCCCTACGGAGTCGTCGAGCGTCCGCAGTGTGAACAGCCCGTCACGGTGCCCCAAGCCCTCCGTCCCCGGCAGCTTCCTCGGCGTCGCTCCCGTCGTGAGCACGACCGCGTCCCCCGCCAGGACCGTGCCATCGTCGATCTCGACCTGATGTGCCTCGACATTTAGGCGTACCGCTCGATGACCGAGGACTTCGTGCACCCGCAGCTCGCTGCTCCGCTTCCGATCAGCCAAGACGGCCTTTTCGGGTGGCCAGGTCCCCGCGAGAACCTGCTTGGACAGTGGTGGTCGGTCGTAGGGCAGATGCAACTCCTCACCCACCAGCGTGATCGCACCGTGAAAGCCCTCTGCCCGTAACGTTTCCACGACGCGCCAGCCGGCCAGCGAGGCGCCGACAACTATGACCGTCCCATCGGGAGACAGCCCATCCACCGTCATGCGCCACCGAACATAGCGACCCACTCTTGGACCGACCGAGGTCGAAAGACGTAGTTGGACTTGCGGGTCGTCCCCATGCTCTGTGAGGGGTCTCGTGAATACAGATGGCCGGGAAAGAGCACGGCGTCATCAGGGACGCGAGAAAGACGGTTGTTGATGGAGTCATACATGGCGAGCGGATCGGATCCCGGAAGATCGGTGCGCCCACAACCCTCGAGAAAGAGGGTGTCACCGGCCACCAGTCGGCCGTCGACGAAGAAGCACTGACTTCCCGGCGTGTGGCCAGGAGTGTGGATCAACTCCACTCCGACGGAACCGACTCGCACCACGTCGCCACTGTCGTGACCCACCAGATGCGATGCGCCCACGCCGGTCGTCCGCTCCACCCACGGTACCTCCTCCTTCTGGAGATGGATTGGAACCTGGACCCTCTCCAACAGCGTGCTGATGCCCTCGAGACCCCACCCCGCCATCTCCCCACCGACGTGATCAGGGTGATAGTGCGTGGCGAGAACACCGGTGAGCTTCATGCCATCTGCCTCCACAATGTCAAGCAGATCCCCCACGGCGTACGCGGGATCGACAATGACGGCTTCCCCCGTCACACGATCTCCGATGAGGTACACGAAGTTCACCATCTGCCGCGCCATCTGATCTCCCCGGGCGAAGTCCCGACCCGACAGAAGCTGGCGGAAGTACAGCCGTTGGTCATCGTAGGTGTCACTCATCGTCGTCGTCCACTTCGCCGGCCAACGTATCCAACCGCGGCACGAGCTCCTCCACCTGGGCGCGTGTGTGCCGGAGTCTGCGATCGAGTTCATCGATCAGCGCGGTAGCCCGCTCCAGGCGCGCCACCAGCACGTCCACATCAACCTCTCGCTGTTCGAAGAACTCCACAATGGAGTCCAATTCCCGACTGGCGTCGGTGTAGCTCAGCTCCTCCACCGGGAGCGGTTCATTTGTTACTGCGGTCATGACATCTCCTCATCCTTCTCTTCGACGCGATCATTCCGGATTTCGGTCGACTCCACTCGTGACAGTGCCGACCCATCCGCAAAGCGTGTGACCACCTCGCTCCCCGCGGCGAGACCGACCGCACTCCTGACAAGTTCCCCCGACACGGTGAGGGTCAACGAGTACCCTCGTTCCAATTGTCGGTCCACGTCGTACGCGGTGAGCAAACGGCGCCACGATCGCACTCTTTCCGCCTCTCGGGCGAGATGGCCGGACGCCAATGGGCCGAGGCGCGCCGCATGCGTCCGTGCTGCGCCCTGACGCGCTGCCAGCCCCTCGGGGGCCAAGCGACCGATCGCCGTGGCACGCCGCGCCAGGCGCTCTCTATGTACTCGCAACTGGCCGCGGGCCGCACGAGTGAGTCGACCCCGTGCTGCAGAATCTCTGGCTTCCGCCTCTGCGAGAAGCGAGGGCACGCGTTGGCTCAGCACTGCTGCAGCCGTTCCCACGTGCTGCTCCCACCATTGGCCTACCCGAAGGACGATCTCATGCCCACACTCGGTGGGGGTTATGAACGCCCGATGAGCGACAATGTCGGCCACCGACTCATCCCCCGTATGGCCGATTCCCGTCCAGACAGGCTTGGTGGCACCAGCGATGGAGCGGGCCACCACCTCGGTGTCGAATGAGGCCAAGTCCGCCTTCGATCCCCCACCCCGCACGACGACGATCAGGTCACACTCAGTGCGGCACAAGGCCCTCACCGCTCTCGCCACCCTTGTGGGCGCATCCCCTCCCTGGACCGCCACGGGCACGACCTGGACACTGAATCCGAATCCCGAACCGGTCAGCTGACCCAGGAAGTCTTGATAGCCCTCTGTCCCTGGACTGGCCACCAATCCCACCCGGAGCGGCACCTCAGCGACCGGGAGCGAAGCATTGCGACGGAGCAACCCCTCGGCTTCCAGCTTTCTCAACAGCTGGGCGCGCTGCGCCGCCAAGCGACCCAGCAGGGCCGTGACATCGAGCTCAGAGAGGATGAAGCCGATTTCGCCCTTGGGTCGGTACAGATCGATTGTTCCCCGCAAGACGACGACCATGCCCTCGGCGAGCGTGATGCCGTTCTTGGCCAGTCCGCCCTTCATGGGCAACCAGGTGCCCTTCCAGCACTTGACCCTCAGCGCCGGAGCACCCCGGCCCCGTGGAGGCTGCCCCCCACCTGAGCCATCATCGGGGTCAACCAGGTCCAAATAGCAATGGCCGGACCTACCCGCCTGATCCGAGAAGCTGTGGATCTCCCCTCGCACCCACAGCTGGCGATTCCGGGGAAACATGGAGGTCAGCGCATCTTCAACCTCGTTATAGAGGGCACCAATCGAGAGCACACCGGCGCGGCCGCCGTCCTCCGTTGGATCATCGGATGCCCGGCTCGGCGGAGCCTCGGGGTCGAAAAGCCGGTGGGCGGGGCTGGTCATTACGGACACCCTACCGACGAGGTGTGCGCCGCTACGACCTCTCCACTGGTGGCAGACTGTTGGGGACGGTGAGTCGGCCAGGTGGCCGCAGCCCGGACCGTATTTCGGGATCGTGTTGAGGAAGGTCGGGACTCCATAGAGCAGGGTGCTGGCTAACAGCCAGTCGGGGCGACTCGCAGGAAAGTGCAACAGAAAGAAGACCGCCGATGGCGGACCCCTCGGGTCCGCACAGGTAAGGGTGAAACGGTGCGGTAAGAGCGCACCAGCGGTCAGGGTGACCTGATCGGCTTGGTAAACCCCACCCGGAGCAAGGCCAAGCGTGGGAAACGGGCTGCTCGTCCGCTCTCTGAGAAGGGGGCATCCCCAGGTAGGCCGCGTAGATGGATGGTCACCAAGGCCCGCAAGGGCTGAACAGAATCCCGCCTATCGGCCGACTCACCGTCAACCAGGCCTTTTGTAGAAGATCGGGTCGAAAATGACTCAAGTGTGACTCAATGTGCAGCTCACCGACTCGGCCTACGTCGCGGCCCGTCCAAAGAAACGGCGAGTGTCCAGCTGATCGCGCGAGGCATGCAATTGCCGTCTGGTAGATAGCCGAACTAGCCAACCGGAGGGACGTCGCGCCTGAGTCTGCGAGGCCATCTTCTCGGCTCTTGAAGTTCAACCATTGTTGCAATATCAGTTATGAGATGTTGTGTGAGGTCAAAGTCATGGCCGTCCCTTAGGGGGTCCACGAATAGCATTTCATGAGAGATGTCAGCGAGGTCCTCATCTTCCCGATGTACGGCCATAATCCGAGCTCCGCGTTTCTTGGCATCTGTAACCCGTTCGAGGAGATGAGGCGAGTGGGAGCAAGATGAAACGACAAGGAGTGTCTGATTCCGAGTCATTTGGCTGAGCTCACTTAGGGAAACAGCGAGATGCGCTGGCGCTCCTTGCGGCACCTCCCACCGCACCAGAGTTGGAATCAGATCAGCACGGTGGTCCCTCTTTGCCTCTTCCGCGAGATGCGCGACGAAGTGCCAGGGCTCGAACTCAGGTGTGCCTATGACCAGAAGACGATCAGACTCGTAGCGACGCCCGCCCAGTACGTTGGCGAAATGGAGGGTCTGAACACCGAGATCCCCCAGATGCCTGACCCATTTCTTCACGTGTTTTGTCGATGTTTCCATGGTCTTTCCTCATTTGTTGTTAGAGCTCGGAACGGGCGTTGTCGCCTTCCTTCCATCGGCCTGGGCCTTCACCGAGGTCGGTTTTTTCGTGCGAGCAACGTCCGGCTGCTTCCCATCATTTAGAAGTGTTCCGCGCTCGGACTGGGAAGTGTGCCGGTATAGCCCAATGCTGAATCGGGCGTATAGACCGCGACACTTGGCGCTTTTTGCGTCGGATTGCCGACGCTGGCCGCTCCCAGAGTGATGGTCAACGTGTTGGCACCATCCCATTGGATCGAACTGCACGAGGCGCTGATGAAGAGTATGCAGCCGAGGCTCGTGCCACCGAAGGTGACCGTGCCATTGAAGTAGCCACCTTGACCCAGGTCGATGGAACCGAAGTGAAATCCACCCGCACAGTCGCTTGAATCGCTGACCGAAGTGATCATGCCATCGCCGCCGGCGGTCTCTGCGGCGGTCACGACAACATTCGCCCCTATGAGCTCTGGGTAACTCGCCGATGTCCAACCTGAACAGAAACTGTTCAAACCGGGCGGGGTCGTGTACGTCACGACGATCGTGTCACCTTGATCGGCCCGGCCGTCGTTACCCGGCCCGTTGTTAATGGCCAGGAATCCGGCGATGAGAGATGACGTCGAGGTGACCACGACCGGCTCAGCACCACACCCACTCACGGCCGGAGTGTTGTTGGCGTCCCCTGAGTACGACGCCACGAAGTAGTAGGTTCCGGCGGCCACGGCAGCTGTCCAGTTCGGCGAATCGGGCACGGTTCCGCTTGCGACAGTCACCGGGCCGAGAGTCGAGATCAGGCCGCCGCCTCCGCTGGTACAGGTGGCGTTGCCATAGATGCTGTAGGTGACGGATCCTCCTGCGCCGGCGCCGGCACCAGAAAGGAGGGCGGTGTCGTAGACCGTGCCCCCAACGGTCACACTCGTGGCCGAGAGCTGCGTGGAGAGTATGGGGGCATTTTGGTTGACCGTGATCGGCTCAGCGCCGCAGCCACTCACCGCAGCGGCGTTATTCGCATCACCCGAGTACGACGCCACGAAGTAGTACGTCCCCGCGGTCCCGGTGGCCGTCCAGTTCGACGAGTCGGGAACGCTGCCGCTGGTGACCGTCACCGGTCCCAGAGTCGAGATCAAGCCACCCCCGGCGCTCGCGCAGGTGGCGTTGTTGTACACGGCATAGGTGACGGACCCGCCTGCATTGGCGGTCGCCCCCGAAAGGGTGGCGGCGTCATAGACCGAACCGCCGATGGCGACGGTCGTGGCCGAGAGCTGCGTGGAGATGGAGGGGGTGCTTTGGCTCACCGTAACGGGTTCAGCGATGCACCCGCTGGCTGATGCGGTGTTATTGGCATCACCTGAGTACGAGGCCACGAAGTAGTAGGCCCCGGCTGCGTTCGGTGTCCATGCCGGTGAATCAGGCACAGCGCCGCTGATGACCGTGACCGGTCCCAGGGTCGTGATCAAGCCTCCGCCTCCGCTGGTGCAGGTGGCGTTGTCGTAGACACTGTAGGTAACAGATCCGCCTGCATTGGCGGTCGCCCCCGAAAGGGTCGCGCTGTCATAGACCGACCCGCCGATGACCACGCTAGTGGCGGAGAGCAGCGTGGAGATAGTGGTGCTGCTTTGGTTGACCGTGATCGGCTCGGCACCACACCCACTGACCGAAGCGATGTTGTTGGCGTCACCCGAGTACCACGCCACGAAGTAATAGGGGCCGGCCGCGGTTGGTGACCAGGCCGGCGAATCCGGAACCGCGCCATTCGTGACCGTCACCGGACCGAGAGTGGCAACCAGACCGCCGCCGCCACTGGCGCAGGTGGCGTTGTCGTAGACGCTGTAGAGGACGGACCCCCCTGCGTTGGCGCTCGCCCCCGAGAGGGTCGCAGTGTCATAGACCGAACCCCCGATCGCGACGGTCGTGGCGGAGAGCAGCGTGGAGATGGACGGCACATCTTGACCCACCGTGAGTGGTTCGGTGCTGCACCCGCTCACCGCAGCGGTATTGTTGGCATCGCCTGAATACGAGGCCACGAAGTAGTACGTGCCGGCCGCGTTCGGCGTCCATGGCGGTGAATCGGGGACGCTGGCGTTGGTGACCGTCAGCGGTCCGAAGGTAGTGATGAGGCCCCCGCCGCTGGTGGTGCAGGTGGCGTTGTCATAGACGGCGTAGGAGACGGTGCCGCCCGCTGCAGCTGTTGCACCGGACAGGGTCGCGGTATCGTAGCCGGTGCCACCTATGGCCACGGTCGTGGCCGAGAGCTGGGTAGAGATGGACGGCACATCTTGTGTCACAGTTATCGGCTCTGCACCGCACCCGCTCACCGCCGCGGTGTTGTTCGCATCACCCGAATACGAGGCAACGAAGTAGTACGTCCCGGCCGCACCGGTCGCTGCCCAGTCCGGTGAATCGGGAACGGTTCCGTTGGTGACCGTCACCGGACCGAGGGTCGTGATGAGTCCCCCGCCGACGCTAGTACAGCTGGCGTTGTCGTAAACACTGTAGGTGACAGAACCCCCAGCATTGGCGCTGGTACCCGAAAGCAGCGCAGTGTCGTACGTCGTGCTCCCAATCGCCACGCTCGTAGTCGAGAGCTGAGTGGAGATGGTTGGGGCATTTTGAGCAACCGTAAGCGGCTCGGCACCGCACCCGCTCACCGCCGCGGTGTTGTTCGCATCACCCGAATACGAGGCCCCGAAATAGTACGTCCCGGCCGCACCGGTGGCCGTCCAGCTCGGCGAAGCGGGAATCGTTCCGTTTGTGACCGTCACCGGACCAAGGGTCGAAATCATCCCTCCGCCTCCGCTGGTGCAGGTGGCGTTGTCGTACACGCGGTAGGTGACAGAACCGTTGGCGTTGGCGCTGGCTCCGGCAAGCGCTGCGGTGTCATAGACCGAGCCTCCCATGGCTACCGAGGCGACCGACAGCTGGGTGGAGATGGTGGGCGTGCTTACCGTAGGGGGCGGAGGAGGTGAGGCCGGTGGGGTGGGTGGGGTCGGCGGGGTGGGTGGGGTCGGCGGGGTCGGCGGGGTCGGCGGGGTCGGCGGGGTCGGGCTGGCCGGGGCGGGAGCGGTAGGGGCAATCGGGGGCGGTGGCTCGGTGGGTGATGTCGTGGAGGATCCACCTGGACCTGCCATGGACGGCTGAGCCGGTGTGGGAGTCGAGGTATTGGCACTCACCGCAATCGGCTCAGCAACACACCCACTGGATGCCGCACCGTTGTTGATATCACCGGAGTAAAAGGCAACGAAGTAGTACGTGCCGACCGATTTTGGCGTCCAACTGGGCGAGTCAGGCACATTGCCGCTGGTGACCGTCACGGGGGCCAAAGAGGCGATCAAACCGTTGCTGTTCCCACAGTTTCGATCGTCAAAAACGTTGTAGGTGACAGTGCCACCTGCGGTGGCGCTTGCTCCTGAAAAAACGGCAGTGTCGTGCACCGCGTTGCCAGGCGTCGTGGCAGTGGCCGAGAGCTGGGTGACAATCACCGGGGTTTCTGGACTGACCGTGATGGGCTCAGCAGCGCAGTCACTCACCGTCGCACTGTTGTTGGGATCACCTGAGTACGAGGCAACGAAGTAGTACGTCCCGGCTGCTCCAGTAGGCGTCCAGGTCGGAGAGTCTGCAACGTTGCCGTTGGTAACGCTCACGGGTCCCAATGTCGCCACCAAGCCCCCGTTATCGCTTGAACAGCTGGCGTTGTCGTAGACGGTGTAGGTCACAGTGCCCCCAGCGGTGGCACTGACTCCTGAAAGCCGAGCGGAGTCGTAGACCGAGCCACCGAGGGCTACGGCATTCGACGAAAGCTGCATGGAGATGTCGGGCCCATTGTGACCACCTGTCGGGGTCTTGATACCTGATGGAATCGTCGCGGCCGCAAGGACGCCGTTCCCGTGAGGCTGAACGGGGAGCTGCCCCGCCACGAGCGCGCCCGCGGCCAGCGTCCCAGTGAGCGCCGTGGCCTGGGTGGCGAGCACAGCGACACGGCCCAGGTTTCCGATCTGGCTTATGAACGGGAAGTCGAACAGCCACGACACCGGCCCGATGATCCAACGCAGTCGACCCAGGGACACGTTGAGAAATGCTCGAACCACAACCGGATCGAACTGCGTCCCGGCGCATCGGGTCAGCTCGTTGCGGGCATCCGCCGGGCTCGACGCGCTCTTATACGAACGCACCGCCGTCATTACCTCAAAGGTGTCGGCGACAGCCACAATGCGTGCCCCGAGGGAAATGTCATTACCCGCGAGCCCGTAGGGGTAACCGGTGCCGTCGAAGCTCTCGTGATGCTGTTCGACCGTCAAGGCCCAATCCCCGAGCCATGCATGGAGCGGTGCGATGAGGCGACGGCCCTCCAGGGGATGTTGACGCAAGGTCGCCCACTCTTCGTCGGTTGGCTTTCCGGCCTTGTTCAAGATGTCTGGATGAACCGTCATCTTGCCGATATCGTGAAGAAGCGCAGACCAACGCAGCCGGTCACGGTCGTCTTGGGAAAGCCGCATCTCATCGGCGATGAGGTCAGCGAACGATCTGACACGTTCAGAGTGCCCGCGAGTTCGTCTGTCGTGTTGACCAAGAGCGGTAGCCAGCGCCAGAATCTCGATGGCCGCATCATTGAGGTCGCTGTCGGGTGAGACTTCACCGGATTGCAGCTGTCGATCCAGGCTGCGGGTTGATCCCACCTTTCTCAGAACCGCCAGACGCGACGGTGCCTTGTCGGGGAACAGCATCGACATGTTCAAGAGCGCAGCGAGCGGCAAGAGTCGTCGAGAGAGCCGACCGGCACCAATGGCCGCGAGCCCCGCAGTGCCGAGAACGCAGATCCACCACAGAACCTCGGTCAGGTCCGTATGAGGACGAGGCAACAGGTGAGACAGCGCGAAGGCGATCGCCGCTGACACGGCGATGGGAATCGCCACCACAGTGGCAGACACCAACAGACTCGCTCGGGAGAATGACTTCCAACGGCGGCCAGAATCGTTAGTTGGTTGAGCCACTACGAGCCTCTTCCAGCCTTCGACGCACAGGCAGTTGAGTAGGCACTACGAGTTCTGGGACGATTCCCGTCGCGCGTTGAGATCGTCACCCGTGCGGGGCGTCCAAACCATTCGGAGCCGATATGGAACACCATTCAAACGCCCATTTCGATCTGCGGTCAATACCTAGTCGAGGCGTGGGACCTCCCCGATCCCCCGCTCGCATCAAAAGCCTGACTGCAAAGGCTCTCCGGGGTAACCACCCAAACCCAACAGGAACCCAACTTCTCCAGCGGTAGTGTCCTCCAAACAGTGCGCGCTTGAAGTGAGTTCCCAGGTCCCCCTGACATCGCCGCAGAGGACGCGGTCGGCCGCGGCATCCTCGAACTCCTCGATATGTTCGATACCGGAGAACATGCTGATGTCGGGGAAATCACCCGCACTGTTGCTCATGAGGGCCGCTGGCAGGGCGAGCTGACCCAGAGGGCACTCGACGGTCGAGACCTTCTGGTCGAAGCCTCCGTCTCGATACTCGCCGACGACGATGGCTCGGTCTTGGGATCGGTGAGCATCGTGCGCGAGATCAGTGGGCGCAAGGCCGCTGAGCGTCAGATCGCCTTTCAAGCGACCCACGACGGGCTCACCGGGCTGTTGAATCGAACTGCCTTCTTGGAGCCTGCGGACGCCTATCTCGAACGAATCATGGGATTGTTCACTGAGCCTGTGCGGTGCCGAGTTGGCGCGTCGCATACGGTGGGAGTAAGCGTCGGCGTCGCCCACTCCAAGCTCGACGACACTGCCGACGGCCTCTTCCGTCGGGCCGATGATGCCATGTATAAGGCCAAGCGCTCAACCGAAGTGGCGTCGGCTTACCGCACGGCCTAAACAAGCCGTTTGTGGCTTTGGGTAAGCAACCTGGCTATTACGACGGAGACGATGACCACGACGACCATTGCGCGAGGATAGGTGACCGCACGGATGGATTCCCGCTTTGTCGCCTCGGTACTGATTCCTCAACTCCGCCGTCAGCGTCACGATGAATGGTGAGCACACGCCGGCTGAACCTCGAGGAGATGAGTCCACCGTGAACAGACTGTGGTGCGGAGGACAACTTGGCCGTCCCCGGCCGGGCAACGACCTGCGGGTTGTGTACGAGTGCCGGCGCTCGCCGAAATGGCCAGTTTTTGGTGGACTCAACACGCATTGAACTGAACCGTCCAACCCTGGCCTGGCATGTACTGGGCGGTGAACAGTAGGCCGGCCATGTCGCCGTCCCACGCATTGCCACCCGGCGTGAGGGGGGCGACGTGGTGCCAGGTGATCTGCGGCAGGGAGGTGAGTCGGTAGCCGCCGCACGATGCACATCCCGAATTCGCCTCGACGATGTCATGGAGCCATACGGCGAGATCGGCGGCGGCCCGCGAGGAGGGACCGACGGGTGTTGCCGGTGGTGCGTTCGATGCCGCGCTCCGGGCAGCGGCCACGTCGGCGGGGTACGTGCCGGCCGCCTTGCCCCCGCTGCCCAGGCAGGTGAGTAGGTAGTCAGCGGCGGACATGGAGCCGGGAGTCGGATTGGTGCGAGGGATGGTTCCGGGCTGAGCTTCGACGAAACCACGGAAGGCGTCATAGCGCGACACCAGGTCGCTTTGGGCCGTCAGCACCCGAAGCAATACCTCCGAGGGGAGACCTGCGGGAATATCGTCCGCCGCCGGAGCGGGATCGGCGGCGGCAACGCTGTCGAGCAACTGCTGAGTGATCGTGATCTGCGTCGTCCCGATGGCACCATTGGCCTCGACGGCTGCGGCCTTCAGATTCTCGTCGATACCGGCTGCGGCGGTGAAGAACCTCGTCAGGTCGTCGAGTGCACTCGGCGGTCGGGTGGTCGAGGACACATTGGTCGACGGGATACTGGTCGACGTCGAGCCGGTACCTTTCGAGCTCGTGAGTGGAGCATTCGCGCACGATGCACCTATGAGGACCACAAGGGCCAACGCCACGACTGTTCTGCGCACAACCGCCTCTTTCCCTCGCTCATCCCAGCTTTCGCCGAGCGTCGCGCAGCTGATAGGGCCAGAGGTCCCACCGAAGATCGAGCATTCGCAGCTGGGACAAATGAGCGAACTATCGAGAATTCAGCCAGGACACCTCGGGAGACCCAGACCTCAACTGAGGGACCCTGGACCCACCCGTTGTCAGACCCTGGAAGGAATATTGTCCGGCAGAACCCCGTTCCGTGCTGAACTCGTGACTCAATCTTGACTCCATATCTCTTCGCGTTCAGCAGGGAGGGTGCGGTGACCTATCGGCCGACCCACCGTCCGTCATCGACCTCGGCGGGTCATGGAGTCCATCGGTGGTAGCGGGTCGTGACCGGCCACCCGGTCTGCCAACCGGACCGCTCGGTACCGTCAGCGTTCAAGGCTTGCCCCCGCGATTGACAACCCGAATCTCCTCCGGTGCCCGCTTGGGCGTCCGAGAGTAGAGTGCCCTCGATTCTCAAGTCATCGTCGACCCGGCTCCGGGTAACGACGGCGGCCGATTCGGGGGGAGTGGGCATGCGCAGAGCACTTGGCGTGATGGCCGGAGTACTGACGACGACGACGGCCCTCGCCGGTGCCCCGATGAGCGTCGGGTCTGCCGGTGCGGCTGGCGGGAGCCATTTCACGGGCGCCCCGATCACCATAGCCTTCATCAGCTCTACGACCGGCCTCGCGGCCCCGCTGTTCCAAGAGGCGCCTCAAGGGTTCCTGGCCCGCGTCGCTCTCCAGAACGCCCAGGGAGGGGTGAACGGCCACAAGCTGGTGCCTCTGGTCATCAACGACCAGACCAGTCCGAGCTTGGACGCCACGGGCGTTCAGTTAGCGATCTCGCGCGGCGCCATCGGTATTGTGGCCGACAGCTCCCTCTTCTTCGGCGGCTACAAGTACGCCCAGCAGGCCGGGGTACCGGTCACCGGAAGTAGCCTCGACGGTCCGGAGTGGGGCGAGCAGCCCAACACCAACATGTTCGCCTCGGACACCGGCAGCGTCGACCCCAAGTACCCGGCCAACACCGCCATCGGCGCGTTCCTCAAGGCCCATGGCGGGACGACCATAGGAACCTACGGGATCGGCATCTCGCCCTCGTCGATCCAGTCGGCGATCGGTACCGGGATCTCCTTCACCCACGCCGGTGGCAAGGTGGGGGTGCTCGACACGTCGGTGCCCTACGGCTCGGTCGACTTCACCGCCGCCGCCCTCACGGCCCGTTCCAAGAACGTCAACGCCGTGTTCACCGGCATGGGCAACAACCAGAACTTCGCTCTGGCCACCGCCTTCAAGCAAGCCGGGGTGAAGCTCAAGGCGGTGGTGTTCCCTACGGGCTATGAGGCTGATGTGATCCACACGCCGGCTTGGCAGGAGTTGCAAGGAATGTACTTCAGTGCGGAGTTCCGGCCCACCGTCCTGCCCGATGCGGGCACCCGCCAACTGGTGGGCGCCCTGCAGAAGTACCAACACCGCTCGCCGGCCAACTTCCCCACCTACGTCGTGGACGAGGCCTGGGTGGGCGCCGACCTCATGATCAAGGGGCTGCAGTTGGCCGGTCGCAATCCCAGCCGGTCCGCGGTCATCAAGGCCATACGAGGGATCAAGTCCTACAACGGCAACGGCCTGCTACCAGAGTCCATCAACTTCTCGACCATCTTCGGCCACAACCTGCCCAAGCAGTGTGCGTGGTATCTGCAGGCCCGAAAGAACGGGTTCGTGCCACTCTCCACCCAGCCGGAGTGCGGGACCTACATCGCCGGTACGGCGACGGCCCAGAGCTGACTACGAAAGAATCCGCGCCGCCCTATCGCCGTCAGGGCTAGCTCCTTACCGGCTCGCGACCTTCTCATTCCACATCGCCGGACCCGACGAGATGGCAAGCAACGATTTCCGCATCCTCGCCGGCAGGTAGCGTGGGAGGATCTGATCATTCACCTCGGTTAGTGCGACGCCTTGATCCTCTCGAGCGTCAGGGCCAGCTTCGGACACACATCCACCGTGTCCCGCGCCAATCTCTCGAGATGTTCCGGCACAGCTCCCTCCTCGATTATCGGATACCCCCAGTCATCGAGCCTGATCAGCTCCGGTATGTATTCCGCACAGAGTCCCCTGCCGTCGCAGGCAATACGATTGATGCGAAGTCTGGTGGATGTTTTCATCGGGATCCCCCTTCGATCAGAAGGGGGATGGGTGTCGTGTCAGACGCCGAGCACCAGCCTTCCAGATGTCGTTCCACCTCATGATGGAATACGTCAAGAGCAGATCGAATCTGGCGAGCTGCACCGTCAGGGTGGCTGCACGCCCCTCGACCATCGACTTCTACGAGCCAACGCGTGAGTTCATTCATTCGGGCCGGGCCCCCTTGGGCCAGTACCTCCAATTCGTGTGCGATGGCCGGTAGCCCAAACTTACACGGTCCGCATTGTCCGGCCGATTGCATGGCCATGTATCGTGCCAGCCGCGCCGTTTCGGCCAAGCCGCAGCCACTGGCTGGGAAGGCAACGAGTAGTCCGGCACCCAGTCCGACCTTCAGACTCTGAGCGCTGAAAGGGAGTGACATTGCGGAATCGCTGGAAATCCACCTACCGAAGTATCCGCCAATGAGAAGCGCCTGCAGCTCTGCCGAAGGACCGCCGGCAAGGGCGAGGATGTCACTCACACGTGAGCCGATAGCCACCTCGCGCACACCGGCACGTTCTACAGACCCCGCAATCGTCACGAGCATTGATCCGGGTTCCCGCGGGGTGCCAATCTCTCTATACCACTCCGATCCATGGCGGCAGATGAGTGCTAAATGGGCCAGGGTCTCGACGTTCTGCACGAGAGTGGGGCGACGGCCAAGACCGCGCTCGCTCATACGTGGCGGCTTGTCCATTGGAACTGCTCTACCGCGTTCGACCCAGTTGACCACTGCGCTCGCCTCACCGGCCACGAAGCTATCGGCGGCGGTCACGACACGAACCGGAACCCGATCAATGCCCCTCAGGAGTCGTTCGTCCACGGCGGCATCGACTGCCGCCCGGACTTCCCGGTGCACGACCAAAACGATTTCTGCGGCCATAACGATGTCTGCCGCGACCGCCGCCCCGTCGAGCACCAAGTGGGGCGCTCGAGCAAGGAGGACCCGATCTTTCATGCTGGCAGGCTCCCCCTCGGTGCCATTTCCGATCACAACGGGTTGACGGGTCCCCGCCAACACGGCTCGTAGCTTTTGAACAGTCGGAAAGGCTGCCCCGCCTCGACCAAAGAGCCCCGCGCATTCGATCTCGTGCAACACCGAATCGCGCCATTCTTTGCTGGTGTGATTCTGCGCACACGTACCATGCCGTTCCAGATGGGCGCTGAGATCCTCGGGCCCCGAACCGTCAGCGGGCAGAACCCGTGGAACGAACGATACGTCACGGCCAGAACGTAGTGACCTGGGAACTACTCGTGTCGACGTCATCATTTACCACCAATCTGCACCACCGTACGGGGTGTGGCTGCTGGTTGTGCACTTCCATCCATCCACCTTGTCCTATTGCCACGAATCGCGAGGGAGACTCTCGTTGCGATGGCCACAATGACCGCACTGGCCGATCCCCACACAAGAGCGGCGACCCACCAAGTCTTCATATCGCCTCCCGCACTCAAGGCATGCAAGAAGGCGAGTGGCCATGACAGGTACGCCAGCCAATGCACTGCTCGCCACAATCGATGACCGACGTGTCGCCTAGCCACGCTGGTCAGCAGCACCGCTGCCCCAAGGTCGACCGCTAACGCACCCAGCCCAATTGCGACGGGACGGTAGTGAGAAGCGAACGGAAGGATTGTTGCCCACCATCCGATGGCGACATATGGATCCAAGATGGCCGTAACGACATGGTGGAGGAGCAGTGCAACGGCAAATAGAGCCAGTGTCCGATGCAACTCGGCCACTGCGAACCGGGGCATGCACCGTGAGCCGGAACCGAGCCGAGTAGAGACTCCCAATACCAACACTGACGTGAAGAGCACAAGAAGAACCAGGCCGCTGCCGCGGGAGACAAGCCACATCCAAGGAAGGTTCGTTGTCGTGGCAATCGCACTCATGACACGTTCCTCAGGGCGCGGCTTCGGGGTCCGACGGCATCAGCCACTGCAATGTCGATCAGGCCACCATCTTGAAGAGGCCATGGCCCCAACAGACGAATGGATCCGTCGTAGGCGACCAGGCGGGCCGCCAGTCCGGTCGCAAGCAGCCACTGCTCGGCTTCGTCACCCCCGACAATGAGTGCCGTGGATGCAGCATTGGCGGTGACACAGCTGGGTGCAGCTACCGTCGCTGTTCGCCACGGCCCTTCGGCGGGAGCGCCTGTGCGCGGATCGATGATGTGATGAACGTCCCGTTGACCCCGCTTCCAATGCCGACACGTGACGGACGAGGTCGCCAATGCCCCGTGAATCAAACGCACATCCTGGGTTGTGGAAGTGTCTATGGAAGCGGGATTTTCGGCGACCCGGACGGGCCAGCCTCCAGCGGGGCTCTGTCCGGCCACAGCGACATCGCCTCCCAGACTGACGAGCACCCCACCTGTTCGCCCGATTGCCCGAATGGCCGAGTGGGCGGCGCGATCGGATCCGAGGCCCTTGGCTGTCGCTCCGAGGTCGAGCACTGTGCCAGGAGTACGGCGCACCAGACGACCGTCTATGTGCACCGATCTGTAGCCGGGGGCAGGGCTGGGCACCGTTGAAAGCTGCCCTTGGAGTCCGAGCTCAGCGAAATCTCGGTCATAGCCCCACGTCACGAGCGCCTTCCCTACTGTCGGATCGACCAATCCAGCTGTCCAGTGCGCTGCTGCCAATGCCATCGCGATTGCCTCGGAGAGTCCGTCGCTTAGGAAGAACACCTCCCCGTTCGATCGATTCAGCTTGGAGATCTCTGAATCCTCTCGGAATCGGCTGGCCTGTGCATCGAGGGCCATAAGTTCGCGATCGACCGCATCGAGCGCATGCTCCAGCTCGGGGGGTGGCCATACCACCACGCGAGCGGTCGTGCCGAGAGCGGCCCTCTCGGCTACGGCAACTCCGGGCTCTTCCAGCTGCAGGGATTGCCAGGCCGCCAACCCCTCCTCAGACCTCGTGAGGACCGACATTACGAATCCCCCGAACCCGCCGCAACGACACGGCTGGGGACTCCGGCCTGAGCGTTCGCCCTTGAAACTGAAGTGGTCACGCCCGACGCGCTCGTGGTCGCAACCGGAGTGCTCACCGACGGCGCCGGCTGGGCGCCAATCGTACTCGTCACATTCCCCGAATTGGTCACGGCGGTCGCTCCGGTGGTTGCCGCCGGAACAGTTCGGGCGAGCACCCCTGTGGTGGCCCCAACGCCGACGACCAATGCGGCGAGCGACCAGTTTGACAATCGGCGGATCCGCCTGAGCCCGCTATCGCGAACCGACTCGGCCCTATTCTGGTTTGACGCCAGCTTCGATCCTGGTGTCCGTGCGTCCCTCTGATGTGCCTCATCTCCGTACCTCTCCATCTGAGCTCGCTTTCTGAGTTGATCTCACGCGTTGGCGTACCACCATGATGCGATCCGGTTGATGAGCCCACCATGAGAAAAGGATGTACATGGCTCACATAATCCGGAGCCAGGGCCGGCCGGTCCATTGCCCCGTCCGGATCGGCTCTAACCTGGGTGCGTGCGTGTGCTCGTGGTCGAAGACGACGTGCGGATGTCGAACCTCCTGAAGCGAGCCCTAGAAGAAGAGGGGCACGCGGTAGACGTGGCCCTCGATGGACCAAACGGGCTATGGATGGCCAAGGAATTCCCCTATGGTGCGATCGTCCTGGATGTCATGTTGCCCGGATTTGATGGCGTTGAACTCTGCCGGCAACTTCGTGAAGCCTCTATCTGGACCCCGGTGCTCATGCTGACAGCGCGAGACGAGATCGGTGACCGGGTACGGGGCCTCGATGTGGGTGCCGATGACTACCTTGTCAAGCCGTTCAGTCTGCTTGAACTGGCAGCGCGCCTGCGCGCCGTTTCGCGACGTGACGATCGTGCTCGACCGACCGTCCTTGCCGTCGGAGATCTGAAGCTCGATCCTTCAAACAAACGGGTGTGGCGGGGAGGCGTCGAAGTGCAACTCTCTCCGAAGGAGATGTCCGTTCTTGAATTGTTCATGCGCCATCCTGGAGCAGTACTGACTCGGTCGGAAATCATTGACGCCGCGTGGGACTTTGCCTACGAGGGTGGATCCAATGTGGTTGACCAATACATCAAGTACCTGCGAGACAAGGTCGATGCGCCGTTCGGACGTCATGACATCGAGACGGTGCGGGGCATTGGATACCGTCTGCGCGTTGAGACCGATCAGTAGCTGATGTCTATACGGTTGCGGCTTGCCGTTGTCTTCGCTCTCGCCTCGGCGCTCCTTCTTGCCATCGGGGGATGGCTCTTCGTCTCCACCCTTTCCAATTCCCTCATGAGCTCGATCGACTCACAGCTTTCCGTACAGGCCAGCCACGGCTCGAGCTATCTCACTTCCAACCCGAGTATTCCGACAACACCCTCAGGTACCAATGCACCCGAGTACGTGGTTCAGGTGATCGACCAGGCCAACCAGGTACGAGGCGCCAGTGCCGAAGCTGGCCGACAGCCACTGCTTTCGCCGTCACTTCTCAGCGAAGCCAGAAGTCACGCGATTCTGGTAACCGTCATGCACGCCACCGAAGGCCAGCGAGTGCTCGCCCAACCTTACCCGGGCAGAAGTGGCTGGCTCGTCATTGCGGCCGTGTCGCTCGAATCGTTCAATGCCACGATCAGTCGAGTGACCAACCAGCTCGCTGTCGGATGTTCTCTCGTCGTCCTCCTGGCCGCGGTTGGTGCATATTTCCTGTCGCGGTCGGCGCTCAGACCTGTGGAGCGGCTGCGCCGGGAGGTAGCAAACCTGTCCGAGCGGCGCGTTCCCGAAGCTGTGGGGGTACCCAAGACCAACGATGAGATCGCTGCTCTGGCAACCACGATGAACGAGCTACTCATGCGCCTTCGAAGCTCACTTGAACGTGAACGAGGCCTTGTCGCCGATGCCAGTCACGAGCTCAGGACTCCGTTTGCTGTCCTTCGGGGTGAACTCGAACTGGCACAGCGACCTGGCCGAAGTCACGACGAGCTGGTCGCTGCTATCGCTGCGGCCGCTGATGAAGCAGCGCGCCTCAACAGAATCGCCGACGACCTACTCCTTCTCTCAAGGGGTGATCAGGATCAGCTACCGATGCATTTCGCTGTTACGAACGTCCATCAGCTGTTCACGATGATCTCCCGTCACGCTGAGGGCCGGATGCAACCTCGTGGGATCTCTTGCAAGGTTGAGGTCCCAATTGACCTCTATGCGAAGCTAGACGGGGACCGCGTTCGACAGGCAATCGACAATCTGGTCGAGAACGCGCTTCGCTACTCACCGTCAGGTGCGGAGATCACCCTGACCGCGCGCGCTCATGGCGAGGACCTCGAATTGGAGGTGGCAGATCACGGACCGGGGTTCCCGACAGACTTCCTTCCTTACGCCTTCGAGCGCTTTCGCCGGCCTGACTCCAGCCGATCACGCATTGAAGGGGGGGCCGGACTTGGGCTGGCGATCGCAAAGACGATCGCGGGTGCGCACGGGGGTACGGCCACGGCGGTCAATCGACTCGAGGGGGGTGCCATCGTCCGTCTCGTTCTTCCGAATGCGATTGTGGATGCCGGAGCCGAGCTCCTGGCTGAGGATCTCAGTTAGCCTGCCCCGTGTGAGCGCGCTGCTTCAGCTCGAGGGACTGCGGCGGGCGTATGGAACCGTGACTGCGCTAAATGACCTTTCCTTCGATGTGCCGGCCGGAGAGGTCGTCGGCTTCCTTGGGCCAAACGGTGCGGGAAAGACGACGACAATGCGGGCCATCTTCGGCCTCACCGAGCTCGATGCTGGAACGGTCCGATGGAAAGGCGCACCCGTGGGCCAAGCGGAGCGCCGCCGCTTTGGGTACATGCCAGAAGAACGCGGGCTCTACCCTGGCATGCTCGTCGGTGAGCAGATTGAGTATTTGGGCCGGCTGCACGGACTCAGCACACCACAGGCAGCTGCCGCGACCAACACCTGGCTCGAACGGCTCGACATCAGCGACCGCAGAAACTCCAAGGTCGAGACGCTGTCCCACGGGAATCAGCAGCGGGTACAGCTGATGGCGGCCCTCGTGCACAAACCCGAGTTGCTGGTCCTCGATGAGCCGCTGTCAGGGCTGGACCCCACCGGCATCGACGCGATCGGCCAGGTGCTGGTGGACCAGGCGCGGGCCGGGTGCTGCGTTCTCTTCAGCAGCCACCAGCTCGACCAGGTGGAGGACCTCTGCGAGCGGGTGATGATCATCGACCACGGCCGTTTGGTCGTATCGGGAACCGTGGACGAACTGGCAACCAGTGGACCCCGGCGGCTCGTGGTCCGCGTGGAAGGCGACCGGTCCGCCGCCTGGACCCGACAATTGCCCGGCGTCACGGTGTCCGAACTCGACGGTGGTGCCGCCCGGCTGATCTTGGAGGACTCCCTCGACAGTGACGACGTGCTCCGTGCCGCGATGCGAGCAGGGCGGGTCACCCAATTCTCTTTCGAGCGTCGCCGTCTCTCTGAGGTTTTTCGCGAGGCGCTCGTGTGAAGTATCTCTATATCGTCCTCATCGCTGCGGTGATCATCCCGCTCCGTTTGTGGATGTCCAGGAAACGACGAAGCCGGAGGGCCGAGAAGCATCCGAAGGCCGATGGCACAAAGAGCGCCGATCCGATCGAGAGTACGGAGCCCGGTCCCACCGCAAGCCGACCGTCGAGATTTCTCTCCCTCGAAGGCGCTCTCGGCGACGTCGGGATCGTTGCGATGCGCGAGATCAAAGAGCGCGTGCGGGGACGGATCCTCAAGTTCGGGACGCTCATCATTCTCATCGTTGTCGCCGCGGCAATCATCATCCCGACCCTGCACAGCGGCAGCGGACCCACCATCCAGACAGTGGGAGTTGTCGGCGGTCTTTCGCCCGAGGCCAGGCAGGCCGTGGACATCGCAGGGACGCAGAACCAAGACTCCGTCAAATTCATGACGGAGCCGTCACTCGCGACGGCAAAGGCCAACCTGCGGTCGGGAAAGGTCGACGTCGTCATCGTCGACGGCGACCGGGTGGTGCTCAACAAACCGGCGAGCTCGAGTAGTTCGCCGGCCGATCCAGGCCTCGTCCAGGCCGTTGCTGACTACCTGGGTGTGTTAAAGACGTATCAAGCCGCCGGGCTCACTCCGACCCAAGCCACTGAGGTGAGCCAGGCAAAGCCGGTCCCCGTGCAGACCCTCGAGCCGAGTTCAAAGGGCACCACGCAGACGACATCGGTCATCGGGCTCGTGCTCTTGTTCACGATGCTGACGCAGTACAACACCTGGATCCTCATCGGCGTCATGCAGGAGAAGTCGAGCAGGGTGGTGGAGGTCTTGCTGGCGACGGTTCGACCGATTCAGTTGCTGGGCGGCAAGGTACTGGGTATCGGGCTGGTGGCTCTGGCCCAGGCCACTCTCATCGTCAGCTTTGCCCTTATCGTCGGAGCAGCAGTGGGTTCGGACCTCTTGCACGGTTCGGCGCCGTTGGTGCTCGTAAGTCAGCTTCTCTGGCTTGTTCTCGGTTACGCCTTCTACTGCTGGGTGTACGCCGCGGGCGGCTCGACGGCGGAGCGCCAGGACCAGGTGCAGACCCTTGCCCTACCGCTCAGCATCCCGATTCTCTTGGGCTACATCTTCTCCATCACTGTGGTGAGCTCGGGACATGCCGACCTCTTCTACAAGATCCTTGCGTACCTTCCCCCGACGGCGCCGTTTTGCATGCCCGTCCTCGTCGGGCTGAACCAGGTCACATGGTGGCAGTTCCTCGCCTCCGTGCTGATCACCATCGCGGGGACGTTCGGCATGGCGATCTTCGCCGCCCGTATCTACCGCCGGGCCGTGCTAAGGACGGGGGGACGTGTGCGAATGCGCGAGCTCATCGCACGCCGTGCCCACTAGTCCGGCGATGACCGCCCCTCTTCAAACTCAGATATGCCACTTCTCGCTCCGTGTTGGGCTTCTTGGAAGAGGTCCGACATCGTGCCTCGTGCGGACTCGGTCACACTCTGGCCGTGTCTCGGTGGAGCTGCCAGACGGCGGCGAGCACGAATGCCGCCAACCACACGACAAGGTTGAGAACCCAGACCCACTCGAAGTGGCTGCTGACAAGTGGGTAATGCACGAGTTCGTTGACCCCGTACAGGGGCGTGAACCTCGCCAAGCTGGCGTAGGTGTGCGGGAAGTGGCTGACGGGAATGAAAGGGCCGCCGGCGAAACTACACACCATCAAGACGAGCGAGATGATCTGCGTGATGTTTCGGAGGGCAGTAGATCGCCGATCAACAGTCCGAGGGCGGAGAACAAGAGTGATCCGATCCACACGCAGACACCGGTGATGACCTACGGATAGGTCGGATGAGACCGAAAAGGGCTCGGCCACCTCTCCGCTTTCGGAAAGGTGACCGAGCAGCCTGCGATGCACGACGAGGATGTGCTCTTACGAGACGTCTCGTCTCATCGTGAACCGGGTTCCTCCAACCGCGAAGAGCACTCCGTAGCCGACCAGGAGCAGCGCGCCGGCCCACATGGGAAGCAGCCCATTGCTCGCCGCTCGGTTCGCCTCTCCGGTGAGGGCCGCTGCTGCGCCACCGGGGATCCACTTTCCCACCTCGGGAACGAAACCTCCGAGCAGGCTTTCGACAACCAGCACCCATGCCAGTGCAACGAACACAGCTGCCGTCTGGTTACGAATCAACGATCCCAGACCCACGCCGACCGCGGCGTAGATCGTCATGGCGGCGATGCCGCCGAGGAGCACCACTCCGACATTGTGGCTGAGGATGTGGACGTGGATATGTTTGCTCGCCAGCCACGGCACTGAAATAGCCAACGTGAGTGCGGCTGCCACTATGGCGATCCCGGCTCCGACCAGCACCGATGCGACGATCTTGGCGCTGACAACCCTCCCACGTTTGGGAGACACGAGAAACGTCGAGGTCACAGTGCTGTGACGAAACTCCGCAGCCATGATCAAGATGCCGATGATGAGGACGATGATGGTGCCCGACGATCCTGCGGACATGACGTTGCGTACTCCTTCGCCCGTGCTCAATGCCGGAGCGCCGCCAGACTTCCCAGCGGTGCTCATGGCGCTGATCACATTGATGGCCGCGAAGGCCAGTGCGGCGGCCGCCAAGCCATAGAACAACCGAGTGGTACGCAACTTCAACAGCTCGGCACGAATGAGGTTCTTCATCGTAAGGCTCCTTTGGTGATCGGGTCGGTGGTTGAGGCGGTGAGCTCGAGGAAATACTCCTCAAGGTCGAAGTGCTTGGAGGTCATCTCGAAGATCACGACACCTGCGCCCGCGGCAACGATGCCGACGGTCTCGGTCGTGGTCTCGAGTGCCATCACGGTTTCTGAAGTCGTGAGTTCTGCGGCGATGCCCTTGGCCGTAAGTGCATCGCGTAGTGCTTCGGCCTGTGGCGTTCGCACCCATACACCTGGCTTCGTCCGATCAGCCAGATCGGCAAGCGAAGACTGAGTGACGAAACGACCCTTCGCAATGATGACGACATCGTCGACGGTCTGGGCCATCTCGGCCAGGAGGTGACTGGATACGAGCACGCTTCGTCCCTGATCCGCATAGGTGCGTAAGAATTTCCGCAACCAGTGCACGCCCTCGGGGTCGAGGCCATTCGCAGGCTCGTCGAGGATGAGAACCTCGGGCTCACCCAAGAGCGCGGCGGCCAGGCCGAGGCGCTGGCGCATGCCGAGCGAGAAGCCCTTCACGCGACGATCGCCGACGTCGGTGAGACCGACCTCGTCGAGGACTTCGTCCGCGCGGGTGACCGGAAGGCCGGCTGCAATGCACAGGACGCGAAGGTGGTCACGCGCTCGGCGGCCGGGGTGGAAACTGGTGGACTCGAGCACCGCCCCGACGTGGCGGAATGGATCGACAAGCTCCTGATACGGCTTGCCCGTGATCGTCGAGCTGCCTGCCGTTGGAGTGATGAGGCCGAGCAGCATTCGCAAGGTAGTGGTCTTGCCCGCGCCGTTTGGTCCGAGGAACCCCGTGATGCTGCCTTGCGCAACCTCGAAGCTGAGATTGTCGACAGCGACGACATTTCCGAATCGTTTGGTCAGGCCGTTTATCTGGATGGATGTCATGACGCCACTGTGCGCTGGTGCCGTCGCAATCGCCTCACCATTGAGACAGGTTCGCCCTTCCCCATCAGACAGAGATGGATCGATCGGATCTCTGTCTCATGGGGGAGGAGGCGGAGATCCACCTCGATTACGATCGACCCATGGGAACTGCGCTCGACCTGGCCAAACGCGCTCAGGCGTTGAACCGGCGCTACCCGCTTGCAGCCGACACCCTGCTTGCCGTCGCCCTGGCAGCGGCAGCCCTTGTCTCACTCGCGGCCACCTATGACGAGCTACCCGCGACCGACCCCATGTTCAGTCATGGGTTCACACTCGCCGTCGTTGCCTCGATGCTGGCCCTCACCCTCCCGTTGGCATTGCGACGACGATTTCCATTCTCTGTCGCCGTCGTGGTAGTTATCGCGTTCCTGGTCGCCCGGATCGTCGTTCACGTGCCCGAGGCAAACGTTTCGCTGCTCGCGGCGTGGTTGATGATCTACAGCGTCGCTGTCCATGGCCAACGACGATTTCGGACACCGGTCCTTATCGTTTGCTACATCGCCATTGTGGCCGAGCTTGTACGCGAGCTCTTCTTCGCCAGCTATGCGAACGGGCCTCCGCTCGCGCGTAGCTTCAACCTCTTCTACAACATGCTCGTAGTCGCCCTGCCCTGGCTACTCGGTGCTGCCATATGGTCGTTGCGAGATCGTCAACGCAAGCTGGCCGATCAGACCATCGAACTCCGAATCGAGCGCGAGGAGAACGCTCGTCAAGCAGTGTTCGCGGAACGGGTCCGGATCGCCCGCGAACTGCACGATGTCGTGGCTCACCACGTGAGCGTGATCGGCGTACAGGCGGCCGCAGCGCGACGGGTGATGGATCGCCAACCGGCTCGGGCGGCTGAGGCACTGAGTTCGATCGAGGAGTCCAGCCGGCGGGCCGTGGTCGAGCTTCATCGCCTCCTCGGGTTCCTTCGCCGCGCCGGTGAAACCGACGAGCTTTCCCCCCAGCCGGGCCTCGCCCAACTCGGCGACCTGATCGCCGAGGCCGGCCAAGGCGAACTACTCGTGGACCTGACGATCAAGGGCGAAGCGCGGCTGCTTTCTCCGACCCTCGAAGTGTCTGCCTATCGGGTTATTCAAGAGGCGCTGACCAACACCCGTAAGCACTCGAGAGCGACAGCAGCAAGCGTTCGGCTCCGATACGGGATAACGGAACTTGAGGTGGAAGTACTCGACAACGGACCGGGATGGGAGGCGGAACAAGCGGGGAGCCAGGCCGGCCATGGGTTGATCGGGATGCGCGAACGTGCGGCGCTGCACGGTGGACACCTCCGCGCTGGGCCTCGACCAGGAGGCGGATTCGCAGTACATGCGTCCTTCCCACTGAATAGTGACGCCGCGTGAGCGTCCGGGTCGTGCTGGTCGACGATCAGGCGTTGATCCGAACCGGCTTCAAGATGATCCTCGAGACCGAAGACGACATCGACGTCGTCGGTGAAGCAAGCGATGGCGAGCAAGCGATATCCATCGCCCGCTCGGTGCGACCAGACGTCGTGCTCATGGACGTCCAGATGCCGACAATGGACGGCCTGGAAGCCACCGGCCGCATTGCGCGGGATGCGAGCATCCCAAGTCGGATCGTCATCCTCACCACTTTCGAGCGTGACGACTACGTCTTCGAAGCGCTTCGCGCCGGGGCGAGTGGGTTCCTGCTCAAGAATTCCCCTCCCGAAGAACTCGTGCATGCGGTGCGCGTCGTTGCTTCAGGTGATGCCCTTCTCGCTCCGTCGGTCACCCGAAAGGTCATTGAAGGGTTCATTCGCCGACCGGCGCAGCGCAGCAACGATGTCGAGCTTGGGCGTCTCACCGAGCGGGAGACCGAGATCTTACGTTTGCTCGCCACCGGGAAAAGCAACTCGGAGCTTGCCACCCACCTCTTCGTTGGGGAGGGCACCATCAAGACCCACGTCTCGAATCTGCTCACCAAGTTGGGACTGCGGGACCGGATGCAGGCGGTCATTTTCGCCTACGAGAGCGGCCTGATCGAACCGGGACAGCATCGAGAATAGATACGGCCTCAGCGGTCGGCCGGCGACGTTGTCGAGGAGACCTAGCGGTGAAAGAGTGAATGGGGCCGGAGAAGGAGCGAGCCATGACGGCAGGGAAGATGCGGGCTTGGGCGGTCGACGTGCCGGGCCAGATGAGCACGCATCCACTTGCGCTCGTGGAACGGGACGTTCCAGAACCGGGAACCGGGCAGGTCAGGGTGCGTGTAAGCGTCTGCGGCGTCTGTCGTACGGACCTCCATCTGGCGGAGGGCGACCTTTCACCCAGGCATCATTTGGTCATTCCGGGCCACGAGGTCGTGGGACGGGTCGACGCGGTCGGGCCCGAATCCACCCGATTCAACCCGGGTGATCGCATCGGGGTCCCGTGGTTGGCTCATACCTGCGGGCTTTGCCGCTTCTGCCGCAGTGGCCGTGAGAACCTCTGCCTGAACCCCAGCTTCACGGGCTGGGACGTCGATGGCGGTTACGCCGAGTACGTGATCGTCAACGAGGGTTACGCCTATCCGATTCCTGACATCTTCAGCGATATCGAGGCTGCGCCGCTCCTTTGCGCAGGCATCATCGGCTTCCGAGCCCTGCGCTGTTCGGGCCTTCCGCCTGATGGCCGTCTCGGAATCTATGGATTTGGTGGGTCAGCCCACCTCACGGCTCAGATTGCCCTCGCCGAGGGGGCCCGACTCCATGTCATGACCCGGTCTCCGGCCGCTCGCGAGCTCGCCCTCGAGCTTGGGGCGAGCAGCGCGGGGGACTCGACGGACATGCCACCCGAACGGTTGGATGCCGCCATTTTGTTCGCGCCCGTCGGAACCATCGTGCCGCGGGCCATGGAGGCGCTTGACCGCGGGGGCACCCTGGCGATTGCTGGGATCTATCTGAGCGACATTCCGTCGCTCAACTACGACCGTCATCTCTTCGAGGAACGATCTCTGCGCAGCGTGACGGCGAATACGCGGGCGAACGGGGCAGAGTTCCTCGAAACGGCGGCACGGATCGGGATCAAGGTCTCGACCAGTGCGTATGCGTTCGATGATGCCAACGCTGCGCTTGTCGACCTGGCTCAAGATCGTGTCAATGGTGCGGCAGTCCTGGTCCGTCCATCGCAGTAGCGGACGGGGACGTCTGCGCCAGGCCGTCACGGTCGCCGGCCTGTCCCCGGTAGGTTCACCGTTGCGCAGCGTGCAGCGGGGAAGGGCTACGGTCTGACCTGAGATTGACCCCGTCGGAAAGGATCAAGAGGAGAGCGTGTAATGGCGACAGAAGGAGCAGCCAAGGCGACTGGCATCGTCGTGGGAATCGACGGTTCTGCCGCCTCGCTGGAGGCCCTCGAGTGGGCGGCGCGACAGGTCGAACTGACCAATTCGACGTTGCAGATCGTCGCGACATGGGATTGGCCGATGACCTTTGGCTGGGCCGTGCCCATTCCCACCGGGTTCGATCCGCAACAGAATGTGCAAAAAGCCCTCGCCGAGGCAGAAGCCGATGTACGGGCACGACACCCCACAATCCAGATAATCACACGTGTGCTGCAGGGGCATCCCGCCCCTCTCCTGGTCGAGGCGTCAAAGGGGGCGGAACTTTTGGTCGTCGGGAGTCGTGGGCACGGCGAGTTCGTCGGAATGCTCATCGGATCGGTGAGCGAGTTCTGCGCCACGAACGCTCACTGCCCCGTACTGGTACACCGCTCGGCGGCTTAGGGCGACGCCGGACTTCCACAGGGTTCCCACCTGAGAAGCGATTTGTCACTATCGTCTTCCTCGTACTTCCAGCGCCCGAGGGGGTCGAGGCGTACGGACCACTAGCGAAGGAGTGAACGATGCTCAAGGGCTTTAAGAACTTCCTCATGCAGGGCGACCTCATCGTCATTGCGGTCGGCCTCGTTGTCGCCCTTGCATTCAGCACACTCATCAAGGCCTTCACCGACAACGTCATCACGCCACTGATCAACGCAGCGGGTGGCGGCGGGGCCGCGGCCAAAGGCCTCGGGTGGACCATCAACGGACAGAGAATCGACCTTGGTGCGTTCATTGCGGCCATCGTGTACTTCATCATCTTCATGGCCGTCGTGTACTTCGTTCTGGTCGTCCCCTACCGGGCCTATATGAAGAAAAGGGGAACGACGGTCTTCGGTGACCCAGCTCCCACAAAGGAATGCCCGAGCTGTCTGTCCGGTGGCCTCCCTCTCGCGGCGACGAAGTGCAAGTTCTGCGGCAGCGATGTGCCAGCCGCGCCGAGTCCAGCCTGATCGCCTGCCATTTGGGAGGCCCTGGTGGCACGGCCAGATGGAGACCCTGGGTCAGCCGGGTGCCTGCTTATTGGCCCCGAGGATCACCGTAAAGCGCGACCCTCCGTTCCGGTCGATAGGCGACTCGGCCCGCGTCGTGGCGCCCATGGCCGAGGCCAACTCTGCGACGATCGCCAATCCGAGCCCTGACCCGAATCGGCGGCTCGGACCGTGATCGGCTTGGTAGAAGCGTTCGAACACTCGCTCGACGTCAGCGGGCGGGATGCCTGGACCATCGTCTTCGACCGTGATGATCTGTGTCTCGGGCAACACCGGGGAACCGGCACGCAGCACAACGGTCACGCGGGAGAGCGCGAATGCGAGCGCGTTTTCAAGGAGATTGGCCAGTATCTGCGCCAAGCGATCGGGGTCGATCAGCATCGGTCCCACTGGGTCCGGCGGCACCTCTATCACAAGGCTCACGCCACTCCTCTCGGCCGGAGGCCGGAATCCTTCGGCCGTTGTGTGCACGACTTCCGCCACATCGGTTGGCCGCGCGTTGATCGACATCTGCCTGGATTCGAGTTTTGTCAGGTCGAGCAGGTCACCGACCAATCGCTCCAGCCGCCGGGACTCCGCGATGATCACCTCTGCCGCCTTCGAGGTGTCCTCGACCGCACCGTCCGTGATCGCCTCAGCAAAGCCGCGGATTGAAGTGAGCGGCGTCCGCAGGTCGTGCGAGACCGACAGGAGGAGATGCCGTTCCCGGCTTCGCCCATCCTTGAGCGCCTGAGCCATCTCGTTGATAGAACGGGCCAACGACGCAGACTCGGCATAGTCGTGGGCCCTTTGGGGTACCTGGCTGTCGAGGTTCCCCGCCGCGATGCGCGCCGTCGCCTCCATGGCCTCGACAAGCGGTCGGGAGAGGCGACGGCTCAGTTGCCACGCGACGAGCGCGGCAACAAGCAGAGCGAGCCCTCCCGACGCGAGGAAATAGCCCCAGCTTGGGCCGACGTCGCCCACGTCGCGAGTCAGGACGACGGCGATCTGGCCGCCGAGTCTGAGCTGCGCACGCTCGAGGGGTGTGAGCGTGATCGGGGCGGCAGCAAAGACAAAGTTGCCATTCCGCCCCGAGACGGTGTCCCCTGCCAGAAGGGCTTGCGGATTCAGTTCCGTCGACGTCAAGCCAGACGGGAGCGCAGAAGTCACGATCCCCCGGGCACTCACTCGCACAAACCGCGCGTCTTCGAGGCGCAGGACTTTTCGCACGGTTTGCAGCACCACAAGGCGCTGGGTATGGCTCGTCCCTGCAGTAAGTGATTCCGCCTCCGTCACCAACTGCTGCATCGCCTGTGTGCGCGCCGCGTTATGGGTCAAGATGATGCTTCCTGCACCGGCGATAATGAGCACGCCGGCCACGAGTCCGATAAAGGCCGTCATCAGGCGGCGGCGCACAGAGTTCCCTTCATCCGAACCGATAACCGACGCCCCACACTGTGGCCAGTGGGAGGCTGTCGCCCAGCTTCTTGCGGAGCTGGGCGACATGGACATCGACCGTGCGTTCATCGCCATACCAATCGGCACCCCATACGCCTTCGAGAAGCTGGTGCCGCGACAGGGCAAGACCGATGTTCCCGGACAAGAAGGTGAGGAGATCGAACTCGCGGGTGGTCAGAGGGACAACCTCTCCACTGCGGCGAGCCTCGCGACGCCGCAGGTCCACTTCGAGGTCTCCGATGCTGACGATTTCTTGCGGAGGGGCGACGTCCCGCGTGCGGCGAAGGATGGCCCGCACCCGGGCCACCAACTCGCGGGGTGAGAACGGCTTCACCAGGTAGTCGTCCGCCCCCAGCTCGAGCCCGAGAATGCGATCCACCTCGTCGTCACGGGCGGTCAGGAACAGGACCGGAAGATTCCCCTTGGCCCGAATGCGGCGACACACATCGAAGCCGTCGAGCTCGCCCGGGAGGCCCACGTCGAGAACAACGATCCAGGGCTCCTCCTGCTGGATGAGGTTCAAGCCCTGCTCACCGTCTCGGGCGAGCAGCACGCGATAGCCATCCCGACGAAGGTACAGATCGACGAGGTCCGAAATATGGGGGTCGTCTTCAATCACCACCACGGTGCCGTGTTGCTCTTCCACGACCCCAAGCCTCGCACTTTACGGAGCGAAAAGGGCGTAAATCGTGCAGCCATTACAAAACCATGATGTTTGGCGCACACAAACATGACGCAACGACCTCACTCTCAGAGAAGGAACAACGCTGGGTCACCTCGTGATCCCAGGAGACGAGGACCTGTGTCGAAGAACAGAATCATTCTGGGAACAGTGGCGCTGGGCACCGCCGCGTTGGTGGGACTGGGCGGCGCGTCTGCGTTCGCCGCGACGCCCGGTGCGGGCACAACCACACTTCCCGGCATCCAGGCGAAGGCGGCGGCCGCCCATCACGCTGCGGGTGCATGACCTCAATGCGGCCATCTCGAAGGTCAATGGGACCGGCCTCCTTGGCTCGAGCAGCGCTTCATTGGCGTCGTATCTGCAGGCTGACATCGCACCCCTCCAGGCGCTCGGAACCAAGATCGCCGGCGATACGACCGTCGCGACAGCGCAAGCGGATGCATCGACCATCTTCACCTCGTACCGCGTGCTGGCTCTTGTCCTCCCGGCTGCGCGCTTGGCCGCCACGGCCGATGGCATCGACGCCACGGCGATCCCCGATCTCACCAGCCTCTCGGCCAAAGCGGCCTCGCACGTGAACCCATCGAACCGAGCCGCCGTGCAGCCCCTCATCGACGACCTGAACTCCCAGATCCAATCAGCGACGAACGGCACCGCAGCGGTGGCCACGACGTTGCTGGGCTACACACCCTCGCAGTGGAATGCCAACCATGACCTGCTGACGGCGTCACGTGGTTCCGTACAGGCCGCGAAGGGCAACATCACCAACGCCCGAGACGACGTGCAGCAGATACGCCGCATCCTTACGTCGACGGCGCCGTCGCCCACTCCGACGACGTCGGCGTGAGGAGAGGATGCAGCGCCAGCAGCCTCACTCAGCCCGGAGCATGAGGGCCGTAGGCGTGCGCGCGGCACTTCGTGCGGGAACGGCTGCGACGACATTGGCCAGGACGACAGCACCGAGGGCGATGAGCGCCACCCACAAGACCGGCACGGTGGGTTCGGGTACGGCGTAGATCAATCGGGCGAACAGGACCCATAACCATCGCCCGAGGACGATGCCCAGGGGCACGCCCACCACGATCCCCACCACGGCCGCGACGGAAGCCTGCCAGGAGACAGCGGCGGCGAGCTGGCGTTGGGTGAAGCCGAGCGTCTTCAGCAAAGCCAGGTCGCGTCGGCGCCGGCGCACCGATGCGGTCAAGGTCAGGGCCAGTGCGGTCACGGCTCCCAGCGCGAGACCCGAAACGAGAAGGATGGGCGTCACGCCGATGGTGCGGTAGTCGACGATCTCGGCCGGGCGTTGGACACCGACCACGGCGATCGTGTCACCCGCACCGCCCCCATTGGGGACTACGGCGAAGGCTCTGTTGGCGGCACGGGCGATTCGTTGCAGATCCTTCGATCCGACCGAGGGTGAGATACCGACGCGTAACCGCACCAACGCCAGATTCGGTCCGTTGAGCGTCGGATCGGGACTCTCCATGGCCTGCTGGAATTTGGCGGGCAACGTGGCAGTCGAGACGAACGCTCCAGTGCCCATGGATGTGTGATCGGACACGATGCTGGCGAATCCCACTGCCGGGAAGGTGGCCGTACCGACGATGACGAGCTTCGTGGGCGGGACATAGATCGGAGCGTCTTTGGCGCTGCCGTAGGAGACCGTGACGGTGTCGCCCAGTCGCTTGTGGAGCTGTGCCATGGTGGCCGCACCGAGCACGATCTGGTTCTTCTTGTCGACGGCATGGCCGGAAAGCATCGCCGGCGAGATCTTGGCGTGCGTTTGGCCAAAGAGGAACGGGATGTTCTGTCCGTCGATGTCCGCTTCTTGGTACGAGACCCCGGTGTAGGCCGCCACGTCGGGGTCCCGGGCCAGCAGGGCAAAGGCCTGAGGGGGAACATTGCCACCCCCCGAACCAACCTGGCTCAACATGTACGACCAATTCCAGCCATAGAGGGGAGGGTGCGTCACCAGTGTCTGCAGGCTGCTGCCAAAGGTCACGGTGGTCACCGCCAGTGCGACGGCAAGCGCGGTGCCGAGGAGCGCCGACCGCACCGGCACGGCCGTCCGGCCACTCCCCGATTCGAGTGCCATGCGCACTCCGACGACGCCCGACACGGGCAGTCCGGCGGCCGCTCCGGCTTGGGCCAGCCTTGACGTTGCGGGGGGCGCAAGCCTGGCTCGGCGTACCACGCGGTGGGGCAAGCCCCAGAATGTCAAGAGCACGGCTGTCGCGCTGAGCCCGACCATCAGCACGACCACGCCGAAACCCAACACGGCCCAATCTGCCGCGACCCCTCCTGACGGATAGACCGCACGCACTGGTCCCAACGGCGAAAGTGGCGAGAGGGCCACCGCCACGCCGACGGCCAAGAGCGTCCCGCACACAACGGCTCCGAGAATTCCTATCAGCCCGTCCGCCGCGACGGTCAGCGGGTCGGCGCCGAGGGACCGGAGCACCGTCACGTCGTCTGCACCAGCGCGCACTCGTCGGGAAATCGCTTGGCCCGCAATCAGTAACGCAGCGAGGAGCGCGACGCCGCCGAACACACCGAGCGCGATCGTAATGGGCTTTATGGCTCGATCGGCCTTCGCCGCCACTGGAGCGGTGGCATGTACCGTCGAGATGACGCCGCGGGGTACCAGCCGGGCCAGCTCCGACTCCACTGCCGGTACGTCGCGATTGCCATCGACTGTCTGTATCCCGAACGTCTCTGCCCCCGAAAATTGCTGCTTTGCGTGGGCCAGTACCTCTCGGACCAGGGCCGGCGTCAGGATGATGAATGTCGGGACACGATCGATGTCATCCTCGACGATCTCCGAGCTCAACGTCGCAAGCCCTACCAATTTTGCATTGAACCGGATCGTCGGCGCTACACGCGGGGTGCCAATTCCCGGTTCCTCTTGCTGTGCTTGCGAATAGATGCCATAGGGGATCGTCTCGCCCACGTGGAAGCCAAGCTGATGCGCCGCGAGAGGGGTCATCATGATTTCGTCGGTTTTTGCGGGATCAGCCATCCGGCCCTGCGTCACTGCGACTCGATCTTGATCAAAGAAGAGGCCGTCGACACTCGCGATCGGGTAAGCCAACGCGGTCGATGCCAGTCGAGGCGCACCGTCGGCCCGCAGCGGTGCGGCAGAGAGCAATATCCCCGCCTTCACGGTGCGCACATCGGGCAGGTGCGCAATCTCGTCGGTCAGCCTGGGCGAGTAGTTGGGGTTGGACGAGGCGTTGTTTGCGTTGGCTCCGTAGATCGTGACGACCAGGTCCGGTGGGTTGGTGCTGGCCAGGAACGTGCTGAAGGACGCTTGGGTGCGGCGAGCCGCGGCGAGGCCTCCCATGGCCACTCCGCCGACCAACCCTATGAGGAGGACGACGGACAGATAGGCACCCCACCGCTGGCTGAACGTGGCTCGAAACCGGTACCACGCCGTACCGAGCGCATGTGGTGTCACGGGCAGGCTCCACTGCGTCTAGGAGCCCTCACGGCCAGCGCACCTGCGGACCCTCGATGTCCCACCACCCCACCGGGGAAGTCTCGCCGGAACCGGCACGCCGGCCAAGGGTGGCAGCATCCACCCGATGGCTGGTACCAGCACTACAGGTCATCCGGCCTCAAAATTCGCTTTGGCCGGTGCTCACAGCCCCTTCGCGCTACCGTGATCCCTCAAATGGCTGTCATCCGCGTGGCGCTCGCCGAGGACAATGTGCTGCTCCGCGAGGGCATCTCCCGGATCATCGACGCCCGAGACGACCTGGAGCTGGTGGGGACCGCCTGCGACCTGCCCGAGCTCCTGGATCTGATCCAGAAGGAAGAGCCTGACGTCGTCGTGACCGACATCAGGATGCCGCCGACGGGTACCGATGAGGGCATTCAGGCCGCATCGTGGCTACGGAAGCATCGGCCACAGGTCGGGGTTGTCGTCCTCAGCCAGTTCACGGCGCCGGCTTATGCGTTGGCCTTGTTGGAAACCGGCTCCGCCGGGAGGGCGTATCTCCTCAAGGAACGGGTCGCCGGGGTCAACGAGCTGGCGCAGGCCATCCACACCGTGGCGCAAGCGGGCTCGATGATCGATCCCGTGGTGGTCGACGAGCTGATCGAAGCGCGCTCGACCCGCCGCACGTCGGACCTCTCGTGGTTGACGCCCCGCGAGTCGGAAATCCTCGGAGAAATGGCGCAAGGAAAGAGCAACGCCGCCATCGCCTCGTCGTTGCAGGTCTCGGAGCGTGCGGTCGAGAAGCACACGAACTCCATCTTCTCGAAACTGGGACTGACCGAAGAAAAAGAAGTCAACCGAAGGGTCAAGGCGGTCTTGGTGTACCTGAGCGATCCCGGGGGAGGCTGACCCCACTGGCTCGAGGGTGCCAGTACCACCGTGACGGGTGGAGCTGCATGCGATGATGGATCGATGAGTGACCCGCTCCCCGTGCTCGTGGTGGATGACCAGGCACCTTTTCGTTCTGCCATGAAGGCCGTCCTGCGACGCTCGCCTGAGTTCGACCTCGCAGGTGAAGCGGCGAGCGGGGCGGAGGCCATCGCTATGGCCGACGAGCTGCAACCCGCATTGGTCCTGATGGACATCAACATGCCGGAGATGAACGGCATCGAGGCGACCCGACGGATCGTCTCATCCCACCCCGAAGTGATGGTGGTCCTGTGCTCCACCTACGAGGTCGGCGATCTCCCTCCGGAGGCGGCAACGAGCGGAGCCCGCGCCTATATCAACAAGGAGCACCTTGGCGCCGACATCCTCAAGCGGTTGTGGGCCGAGCGGGATTCGGGAGAATTCATCACGACCTGAGAACCGTTGATCGGATCAGATCAGCGGCACCGAGCCGTTGACCCGGGCGCCATGGCCCGGCGAGGACTCCCACCGCACTGTACCGCCGATGGCGCCCAGCCGGTCGGCCATATTGATGTACCCGTGCCCGCGCTGTGCCTTTTCCACATCGAAACCGGGCCCATCGTCGCTCACCGAGAAAAGGAGCCCACCCGACTCTTCCCACAACAGCACTTCCACGTGCGCGTCGATGGCGTGCTTGGCTGCGTTCTGCAGCGCCTCCAAACAGCAGAAGTAGATGGCGGCCTCGGTCTCTGAGGAATAACGGCCGATACCTTCGGCCACGACATCGACCGAGAGCGGATTGCGATTGGCCGCGGCGCGCAGCGCCTCCACCAGGCCGCTGTCCACGAGGAGCGGCGGGTAGATGCCGTGGGCGAGCTCTCGCAGCTCTTGAATTGTCTCCTGCACTTCCCCTGCAAGCTCATCGAGCATTTCGGCGCCGGCGGCCGGATCATCTGCGATGACATCGCGCGCAAGGCGCAGGTTCACGGCCAGCGCCACGAGGTGCTGTTGTGCGCCATCGTGCAGGTTCCGTTCGACGCGCCGCCGCTCGGCGTCCCCACTGGCCACGATACGTGCCCGGGATTCACGCAAGGCATCCGCTTGCTTCCGGAGCTCGTCCAGGGTGGTCTGGAGCGCCGTGTCGAGTTGCGAGTTGTGAAACGCCAGTCCCACCTGTCGAGCCAGGTCCGTGAGCACACGATCGTCATCCTCGGAGAAGAGGTCGTCGCCCGACGCCCTTTCGACGACGACCAGACCGAGGAGCTCACCGGCATGGCTGATCGGAGCCACCCGGAGCTGGGCTTGGGCCCGGCCGTCGAGAAGGGCCGGCAACCAGACCGATACCCACGCACTGCCCGACACTCCAGCCCGGGTGACGACGGGACGCTCGCGGCTCGTCACCACAATGGACAGGGGGCCTGCATCGGGAACCGAAACCGCCCTCTCCAGGACTTCGCCCATGCCCGTATACACCTCGGCACTCACCAATCCCATGGTCTTGCGGAGCGATTCGGCCAACTGCAGCAGGAGCTCGTCCATCGGTATGGCTCGCGTCAACCGACTGCCGAAGGTCCGGAGGACTTCGTCCGGCGCTTGCCTGGCGCCATAGACAAATCGGGTAGCCGAGCTCACGAACCGCTCTCGGGCCGGGACGAACACAACGGCGGCGATGCCGGTCGCCAACATCGAGAGCCCCAGTGTCGTCCGATCAGTCGTCGT
>Ga0307373_10002052_pt1 | contig 36854 bp, 29 predicted proteins | sample OX2MG_FD_202534 | JGI IMG/M metagenome (GOLD analysis project Ga0307373, IMG submission 202534) | Soil microbial communities from Risofladan, Vaasa, Finland - OX-2 | ecosystem: Environmental > Terrestrial > Soil > Coastal area > Acid sulfate soil | place: Finland: Risofladan, Vaasa | collected...
ATCAACGAGCCAAGCCCATTCGGGTCGAATCGGGGAGTACACCATTCTGAAGCCGTTGCCGTTGGGTCCGGGCGGGGTGGCGGCGACGCCGAGTACGGCCCCGGTCCGGGAGAGGACGGCCACCTTGCCCGAAGTTGCTTCATACAGCGTATTGAACAGGTAGATATACGAACCAGCGACGACCGAGCCGATAGTGAAGTTCGGGGTCTTGGCGTCCTGTGCGCTCAATCCGAAGAGCTTCAGCATGGTGGCGTTGGTCATGCTCCACTGTTCAACCCCCTGGCCGTTTACCACCTTCAAGTTCCCGGCACTGTACTCAGTGTATACGCCAGCGTCGGAGAGTACGGCCAAGGCGGGTTCGGCGACCGGGGTCGGAACCGCAGTCGCGCTAGCGGTCGGGATAACGGTTGGTGTCGCTCTGGCGGTTGGGGTTGGCGTGGTGGCCGGAGACGTGGCGGCGCCGCAGGCGGCCAGGAGGAGGGCTAACGGAACGGTGGCGATCAACCCATGACGGTGGCTTCGGTTTCGGGGGTGCATCGCACCCGCATCAACCCCACCCTTGATCATCGGGGAGTTCGATTCGGTGGTCACGGCAGGCACCTCCTCATCGCAGTCTTCGCCTTCTCCATCACTGCGAACAGGGCCAGGGGCCACCTCTTGTACCGTCAAAGGTCCCACGATCTGTGGGCGCAAGCGAAGCACGAGGACCAGCTGAGATGAAGGTGATGGAGTGACTGCTCATGACCAGGCGGGAGAGTCGGCGCCGGAACGCTGGACCGCATCGACCGTGCGGACCGATATGTGGGTGGATGCCGATGACGATCCCCGCGATACCGGCGTCGAGCTCCTCGACGAGCGTTCGACCCTGCTCGACTATCTGCGCGCGTACCGATTGACGCTGCGCCTGAAGTGCGCGGACCTCGACGCAAGTCAGATGGCGACGCGATCGGTTCCGCCGTCGACGATGTCGATGCTGGGACTCGTCCGGCACATGGCGGATGTGGAGCGATCGTGGTTCCGGCGCGTCATGGCAGGTGAGGTTGCGCCGCGACGCTTCTCATCCGAAGAGAACTGGGAAGGCGCTTGGGAGGGCGCGGTGGCGGATCCCGCAGTGGTCGCCGAGGCCTGGGCTGCACTGGAAGACGAGGTCGCCTTCGCGGAGCGATTCGTTGCGGAGACGAGCGACCTCGGAACGATGGGCCGCATGTCTGACGGGAAGACGCTTCAGTTACGTGAAGTGCTCGTGCACATGATCGAGGAGTACGCGCGGCACTGCGGACACGCCGACCTCATCCGCGAGCGAATCGACGGTCGCGTCGGTCAGTAGGGTGAGCACGTCATGAATCGGGTCGTCCTGTTCACGATGACGTTGCTCATCCTGCTGCTCATCGACGTGGCGGGCGTGTACGTCGCCGCGACCGGACGCTCGGTGCTCGTCGCGATCCTCCTGTGCATCCCCGGAGTCGTCCTCGTCTGGGCGATCGTTGGCGTTCGCTTCGATGTCCGGCCACGGAGACCGCGCCGGTGGCCGCATCGAGGTGCGACGCGGGTCGGCTACAACCCGTGGCTCGGAGGCGGCATCGACGAGGATCGCTGAACGCCCCGGCAACCCTGGTCGGAACGGCATGATTCGGTGATGGACGTCGCATCCGCGAACGTCGGCCAGAGGATCGAGGTTCCGGGACCGTCGATGTCCCCCCTCATTCGGTGGGTGCTGCCGGCGGGCAGCGCCGCTCTGGCCATCGCGCTCATCGGCGGCTACGCCTTCCGCTGGTCGTGGACGGGGATCACCCCGAGCGATCAGATGTGGGACCTGCTCCACGTGATCGTGCTGCCGGTGGTGCTCGCGACGCTCCCCATCTGGTACCGCACGCGCCATCGCTGGAAGATGGAATGGCGCGCGGTGTTCGCAACCGTGGGTGTCGTCTTTGCCGTGCTCGTTGTTGGCGGGTACACGCTCAACTGGCGCTGGACCGGCTTCCAGGGCAACACGTTGTGGGACTGGCTGGAGCTGCTCGCGCTGCCGCTGGTCGTCGCCTCCCTCCCGCTGTGGTTCGCGACGCACAAGCGGTTCGAAGGCCGCTGGCGGGCGGTCGGCATCTCGGCGCTCGCCGTCTTCGCGGTCGTTGTCATCGGCGGGTATGGACTCGGCTGGCAATGGACCGGCTTTCAGGGGAACACGCTCTGGGACTGGATCCGCCTGCTGCTGGTGCCGTTCGTCCTGCCGGCGACGCTGGCGTGGTTCTCCGCGCGCTCGGAGTCAGAGCGGATCAGAGCCCCGGCTGCCTGACAGGGCGCCGACTCAGGCGCCGTACAGCGTCGTGAGCGCCCGCGTGTTCCCTTCGAATCGCGACCGCAGCTCCTGAGGCTCGAGCACCTCGACGTTCGCCCCGAACTTGAGGGACTCGCCGTACGCGTGGTCGACGGATTCGGTCGGCACGACCGCGGTGGTCCAGCCGTCGGTGTCCGGTCCCGACGAGTTCGTCTCGATCGCGGCCGCGACCGGTGCGTCGAGCAGAACGCGTCCTCGGAGACGGCCCGCCGGCGACATCCGGATGGTTGCCTCACTCCGGGCGACGAGATACCACGTTCCGGCCTTCAGGACCAAGTCATGCGGGTCGAGGGTCCAGCTCCGCCGCGCCGGTCCTGAGCCCGAGGCCCTCCGCATGGGGTATGAAGAGCACCGCGCATCCCCTGCGTGATCCACCGTCTTTGGAGGGCCAGCCATGCTCATCAGCACCGCCAACGACCTGCCCGGCTATCAGATCACCGAGGTTCTCGGTGAGGTCTTCGGACTCACGGTTCGCGCACGCAACATCGGCTCGCAGTTCGGCGCGGGACTCAAGTCGATCATGGGTGGCGAGCTCAAGGGAATGACGATCAACCTCGCCAACAGCCGCAACGAGGTGATCCAGCGAATGGTCGAGGAGGCGCAGGCCAAGGGCGGCAATGCCATCGTGGCGATGCGCTTCGACACGTCGGAGATGGGTGGCACCTGGACCGAGATCTGCGCGTACGGCACCGCCGTGATCGCGAACCGCGTCAGCGCGCCGACCCCGCCACCCGTCTAACCGGCGGCGCGGACCTCCGAGAACCGGCCGATGCGGAACGGCGCAAGATCCACATCGGACGTGCCCGTCGTCACGAGCTGAGCGATCGCCTCGCCCAGCCCGGCCGAATGCTTGAACCCGTGCCCGGAGCACGGCGAAACGAGCAGGACGCCGGGCAGGTCGGGATGCTCGTCGACGACGAAGTTGGCGTCGGGCGTGACCGTGTACAGGCACCGAACCGCGCGTTGGCACTGCGGCTCCAGCGCCGGGAGGCGCGGGCCGAACACCGCATAGCCGGATTGCGCCTCGGACGCGTCGACGTCCATCGACGCCGCTTCGGCCGTGGTGGTGATGTCGAGCTGCTCGGTGGCGACCTTGATCGTCCGCTCGCCGTCAACTTCAGGGAACCCGTAGAACGCGTTGCCGTCACTGAGGCCCCAGATGAAGACCGGCATGACACCGGGGGTGTGGTCCACCGCGCCTGGGCGGATCGGGAACCACGTCAGCACCTGGCGGTAGACGCGGAACAGCAGCAGCTCGCGCTGGTCGATGAAGTCCTCGACCCAGGCGCCAACCGCGAGGACGGCGCGTGGCGCTTCGTACACGTCGCGGTCCGTGCGGACGCGGACGATGCCCGCGTTCGACTCGATCGCCAGCACGCGCTCGTCGCGTCGCACCTCGGCGCCGAGACGTTCGGCGACCGTCAGCTGCGCATCGACGCATGGCTCCGGGCGCACGAAGCCGGCGCCGGGCTCGTAGTACGCGGACTCGTCACCGTCCAGCCTGAACTGGGGAAAACGTGCGGTCACCTCGGCCGCGTCGAGGCGCTCGTGCGGAACCCCGTACCGGTTCGCGCAGGCGATGGTTGACGACAGGAAGTCGTGGCGGTGATGCCCCGCGGCGCCACCGCCCGCCGCCTCGACGATGAGACCGCCGCACTGGGTGAGGAGGTCCCGCCCGGTCTCGGCCTCGAGCTCGCGCCAGATGGCGTGCGAGCGCCGGACGAGTGGCGTGTACTGCATCCCCTCGCCGATCGCCTCGCGCGTGATCCGGGTGTCACCGTGGGTCGACCCGTAGGCGTGCGGCGGTGAGTGGCTGTCGATGCCCACCGCTGCCGCGCCCCGCCGCGCGAGCTGGCACAGCGTCGCGGCGCCGGCTGCGCCGAGGCCCACGACGATGACGTCAGGCGTGCTCACGGCCGCAGCCTACTACCCTGCGATGGTGACCCAGGACCACTACTTCAACGCCGATCCGAAGGTCCCCTCACGGCCGCGCACCATCCAGGTGGCCCTTCCGGATCGAAGCTTCGAGCTCGACACCGACCGCGGCGTCTTTGCCCACGGCCACATCGACTTCGGCACCGACCTGCTGCTCCGCACGATCCCCACGCCGCCGCCCGGTGAGCTGGTCGATGTCGGCTGCGGCTACGGGGCGATCGCCATCACGCTGGCGTTGCGTCAGCCCGACGCGCGGGTCTGGGCCGTCGACGTGAACCACCGGGCCCTCGAGCTCTGCGCGCGCAACGCCGAACGAGCCGGAGCGACCAACGTCGTGCCCGCCGAGCCCGACGCGGTTCCAGAGGCGATCCGCTTCGCCGGCGTGTACTCGAACCCCCCGGTACGGCTCGGGAAGGAGGGGCTCCACGAGCTCCTGCTGCAGTGGATCAGCCGGCTCGAGCCGGCGGCGTCCGCGACCCTCGTCGTCCAGCGCCATCTCGGTTCGGATTCTCTTGCCGCATGGCTGACCGGCCTCGGGCACCGCGTCGATCGGATCCGATCCCGGGGCGGCTATCGCGTCCTTCAGGTGCACTCCGCCGCTGCGACCACGCATCATGGCAGTCGTGGTCACTAGCCCCCCGCTCGGCTTCATCACGATCAACGTCGATCCGGTGCTGCACATCGGCCCGCTGCCGATTCACTGGTACGGCATCATGTACGCGCTCGCGTTCATCGTCGCGTACCGCTTCGGGGTGCTGCCGTACGCGACGCGGCGTGGGATCCCCAAGGTCGTCGCCGAGAAGATCACCGTCTGGACGATCATCTTCGGACTCCTCGGCGGCCGCCTCTACTACGTCGTCCAGCAGCCGAACCTCTGGAACCACTACGTCCTCGACCCGATCAACATCATCGCGTTCTGGCAGGGGGGCATGGCCTTCTTCGGCGCGATCATGGTCGGCTTCGCGACGCTCGCGATCTGCGCGTGGCGATATGGCTACAACCCCTGGATCGCGCTCGACGGTGGCGTGCTCTTCGCCGTCGTCGGCCAGCCGATCGGCCGGATCGGCAACATCATCAACGGCGACATCCTCGGCGCGCCGAGCACGCTGCCGTGGGCGACGGCGTACACGAATCCCAACGCAATCCTGCAGAGCTGCTGCAGGCTCGGCGTCCCGTATCAGCCGGCTGCGGCATATGAGGCGCTCGGCACGATCATCATCGGCGTGATCCTGTACCTGTGGCTGCGCCGCAATCCCCGTGCAGGACTCGTCGCCATCGTGTACGTCGCTCTGTACGCGATCAGCCAGCTCATCCTCTTCGAGTTCCGTGCCAGCGAGCCGCCGGGACCGCTCGGTCTTCGCCAGGCACAGTGGACCTCGATCGCGGTGCTCGTCCTTGCTGTGCCGGGGCTCTACGTCCTCTGGCGCTGGACGCACGGGAGATTCGACAAGAATGAGCCCGACGAGTCCGCCGTCGCAAAGGAGCGGGCAGCAGTTCGGTGACAGCCTTGACGCTCTACAACGTCATCGGCTTCGTGGCGACAGCGCTGTACGTGCTGATCATCGCGCGCATCGTCGTGTCATGGATCGGCCTGAGCCCGTGGCATCCGGTCGTGAAATGGCTGCGCATCATCGTCGATCCGATCCTCGCGCCCTTTCGGAAGATCCTTCCGCACTTCAGCGGCATCGACTTCTCGCCGATCCTGGCGATCGTCGTCATCTTCTTCGCCGCCGACATCCTGCAGACCCTCGTCCTCGGCGGTGGCGTCAACCCCGCGGCAACGGTGATCGCTCTCGTCGAGCAACTGGTGGTGGACATCGCCATCGCGATCGCGGTGCTCGTCTTCGTCCGCTTCCTGCTGGCGCTGTTCCATGCCGATCCCTGGCACCCGCTCGTCCAGATGGTGCGCACCATGACGAACCCGCTCGTCGCGCCGTTCGCCGGACTGCGCCGGGGGCGCGGCTCGGCGGGAATCGACTATCCGGCGATCGCCGCGCTGATCCTGTACGTGGTGCTGATCTTCGCGATCAGGCTGCTCTTCGGATTCCTGCTCAACTCCGTCTGAGCACGCGAGGGATCAGCGCCGCGCCGGCGCCCGCTCGCGTTCGGGTGCGCGCACGCGGTGCATCTCGAGGCGATACGAGTTCTCCCCCACCAGGATCTCGACGGCGCGCTCGAGTGATGGGCCCGGGTCGACCGAGAAATCCGTTGCGAGGGAGATCTCGTCCACGCTCGTCCCGGAGTCGACGTGCAGCACGACAGGGCAATCGCCGTGATGCTCCTCGAGGGCGCGTCGCAGCGCACCGAGAACGCCGATCTGTGCGGCGGCGACGTTCACGTGCACGGTGCTGTCGCGTCGCCATGCCGCCAGACGTGGATCGTCATACGCAAAGACCGCTTCCGCGAGGATCTGGGGCGGTTCGATGTCGACCCGGTCATCCTCCTCCCCGATCGGCGGCGATGTCCCGCCGTTCGGGCTGCGACCCGCCTCCACCTTGCCGCGAACAACGATGACGGCATCGGGCCGCAGCACGTTCACGCACTCCTCGAAGACGCGCGCGAAGACGACGACCTCGACGCTTCCGGTGAGATCCTCGATCTGCAGCGCCGCCATGCGCTGACCGGTGGTGCTGCGCCGGGGGATGAACGTGCGCATATCGCGGATGGCGCCGCCGACTTGCACGATCAACCCGTCGAGATGGCTCCCGAGCTCGTTGATCGTCGTGTCGATCCGCTCCTGCAACTCGCCTGCTATGCGCCGCAGCGGGTGATCGCTCAGGTACATGCCGAGGAACTCACGCTCCCAGCTGAGACGTTCGTCCGCCGCGATCGCGTACGGTCCGTTCGCGTCGCGGCTGTCGAGGTCGTCGACGGGCGGCGCGACGGGCTCGATGAGCACCACCGTCTCCCCGAACAGTGACGTCTGCCCCGACTCGCGCTCGCGCCGGATCGCGTTCGCGCGGTCGATGGCGCGGTCCAGCACCGCGAGCATCGCACCCCGCTCACCGAGCGCATCACACGCCCCGCTGCGGATCAGCGCCTCGACGACACGCCGGTTGAGGTCGCGGCTCGACACACGCAGGCAGAGGTCGAAGAGGGAGACGAACGGTCCCGAGGCCTCGCGCTCGGCGACGATCTCCGCAGCCACGCGCTCACCGACGTTCTTGATATGCCGCAACCCGTACAGGATCTCTCCCTGCTCCTCCGCGCCGAGGCTGAACGCGGATGCGCTCCGGTTCACGTCGGGTGGACGCACGACGAGGCCCCGCGCATGCGCGTCGAGGATCGACTGCTTCAGCTTGTCGAAGTTGTCCGCCCGGCTGTTGAGCAATGCGCTCATGTACTCGCGCGGGTAGTTCGCCTTCAGGTATGCCGTCTGGTACGCGATCAGGCCGTACGAGATGGAGTGCGCGCCGTTGAACCCGTATCCGGCGAACAGCGCGATGAGCTCGAAGAGCTCGAGCGCGGTCTCCGACGCCACGCCACGCGCGGCGGCGCCGCTCAGGAACTGCTCGCGCTGCTTCGACATCTTGACCTTGTCCTTCTTGCCCATCGCGGCGCGAAGGATATCGGCCTCACCAAGTGAGAACCCCGCGACGGCCGAGGCGATCCTCATCACCTGGTCCTGGTAGAGGATCGCGCCGTACGTCTCCTTGAGGATCGGCTCGAGCTCCGGGAGCATGTAGGTGACCGGTTCCTCGCCGCGCTTGCGTCGCATCCACATGCCGGTTGCACCGCCCTCGATCGGACCCGGGCGGTTCAGCGCAACCGCGACCCCCATGTCCGAGAGGGAGTTGGGCTGCATGTCGATGAGGATGCGCTTGGCGAACGTCGCCTCGAGCTGGAAGATGCCGTGCGTGTCGGCTTTGCAGAGCAGCTCGTACGTCCTGGCATCGTCGAGCGGGATCTGGTCGATGTCGAGGTCGATGCCCCGCGTGGCACGCACCGTCTGGGTCGCCTCCGCGATGACGGTGAGGTTCGACAGCCCGAGGAGATCGATCTTCAGCAGCCCGATCTTCGAGACCCCGTTCATGTCGAACTGCGTCATCGCGGTGCCGTCACCGGCGGTCGAGCGTTGCAGGGGAACGATGTTGGCGAGCGGCTCGGAGCCGATCACAACGCCGGCGGCATGCGTCGACGCATTGCGACAGATGCCCTCGAGCCGGCGGGCGTTGTCGATGACATGACGCGCCCAGTCCTCGTGCTGATACAGCTCGCGGAGCTCACGGCTCTCCTCGAGCGCTCGCTCCAGCGTGATGTTGACCACCTGCGGCACGAGTTTCGCGAGCCTGTCGACGTCAGGCAGCGGAACGTTGAGAACGCGGCCCACATCGCGAATGGCGGCACGCGCGGCCATGGTGCCGAACGTGATGATCTGCGCGACGCGATCGCGGCCGTACTTCTCCTGCACGTACGCGAGCACGCGATCGCGGCCGCGGTCGTCGAAGTCGATGTCGATGTCCGGCATCTGCACGCGCTCGCGATTGAGGAAGCGTTCGAAGATGAGCCCGAACTGGAGCGGCTCGATGTCGGTGATGTGGAGCACGTAGCTCACCACGGATCCGGCCGCGCTGCCCCGGCCCGGACCGACGCGAACACCGAGCGCGCGCGCCGCCTTGATGAGGTCCCAGACGATGAGGAAGTACGCGGAGAACCCGGTCTCGCGTATGACGTCGAGCTCCATGCTGAGGCGCTCGCGCACCTCGTCGTTCACCGGCGCGCCGTAGCGCTCCTGCACGCCCGCCTCGCACAGTCGCAACAGGTACGTGTCGGCGTTGAGCCCTTCGGGAATCGGCGAGTACGTCGGCAGCAGGTTGCGCCCCAACGGAATCTCGATGTGGCACCGATCCGCGATGGCCACCGTGTTGGACACCGCCTCGCCATACGCGGCAAAGCGGTCGCGCATCTGCTGCGCGCTCGCGAGGTAGAACTCCGGGCCTGAGAAACGGAACCGCTTCTCCTCCTCCCGGCGAGCTCCTGTCTGCAGGCACAGGAGGATGTCGTGCGCCTCGGCGTCCGCGGGCTTGATGTAGTGCGAGTCGTTGGTGGCGACGAGCGGCAGGCCGGTGCGCCGGGCGATCTCGACCAGGCCCGCGCGAACCGCCTCCTCCTCGGGGATGCCGTGATCCATCAGTTCGAGAAAGTAGTTGTCGGGCCCGAGGATCTCGGCATGCTGACGGGCGACCGACTCGGCCGCGTCCATGTCTCCGCGCATGATCGCCTGCGGCAGCTCACCGCCGAGACACGCGGACAGGCAGATCAGCCCCTCGGAATATGCCCCGAGCAACTCCTTGTCGATGCGGGGCTTGTAGTAGTACCCCTCGAGGTGTGACGCGCTGACGAGCTTGATGAGGTTGCGGTACCCGACGTCGTTGCGCGCCAGCAGGATCAGGTGGTTCGGATCGCGGTCCGCGCGGCCCTCACGATCCGTCCGCGAGCGCGGCGCCATGTACATCTCGCAACCGATGATCGGGTTGATCTTCGCGGCTCGAGCCGCCGAGTAGAAATCAACTGCGCCGTAGAGCACGCCGTGATCGGTGATCGCGACCGCCGTCTGCCCCATCGCCTTGGCGCTGTCGACGAGCTCGCTGACACGCGACATCCCGTCGAGCAACGAGAACTCGCTGTGGGTGTGGAGATGGACGAAGCCGCCGGTCTCGATCTCTTCGCCGGTCTCGGATGTCCCCTGCACTCTGCCTCCTGGCTGCGGTCGTTGGACGGCGAACAGACGTACGCTACCACTCCCCGGCGAGCCGCCGCCGGGGCCTCTGAGCGTACCCCTCAGCCGGTGGCGGGGCGCTCGGAAGCGGCCGGAGCGCGGTCGTCGCGCGTCAGCGTGACGACGCTCTCGACGTGGTACGTCTGCGGAAACATGTCGACGACGTCGAGCGCTTCAACACGGTACGGGCCGGAGGCCGCGAGCACGTGAAGATCGCGGGCCAGCGTCGCCGGGTCGCACGACACGTAGACGACCCGCTCCGGTCCTGCCATGGCGAGCCAGCCCGTGACACGGCTCGAGCAGCCCGCACGCGGTGGGTCGAGGATCACCCGGTCGGCCATGTCACCGGCGGCGACGGCCGGCAGCGCGTCCTCGACCGGGGACACCACGTAGTGCAGGCGCTCATCGACATCGTTCACACGCGCGTTGAGAACGCCGAGTTGCGCCGCACCGCGATTGCTCTCGATGCACACGACCTCGCGTGCATCGACCGCCAGGTGGCATGCGAGCACGCCGATACCCGCGTACGCGTCGACGACGCGCAGCCCCGCGTGACCGCCGAGCGCCGCGATGACGCGCCCGTACAGCACGTCCATCTGCGCCCAGTTCACCTGGATGAATGCGTCGGCGGTGACGCGAAACGTCAGCCCGCGCCAGCGCAAGGTCGTCGATGTCGTGCTCACCCGACCGCCGTCCGGCAGTTCCAGCCCCGCATCAAGCGCGCCCGGCGCGAGCCCACGCGGCGGTTTCGGGCGCACGAGCAGCTCCTGGCCATCCTCGCCGACGGTGAGGTGCATGGTGCCGAGCGCCGGGTTGCCCTCGCGTGCGATCAGGCCCCGCAGCGTGGGCAGCGCCGTGGTGATGCGCGGATGGTGGATCAGGCAGTCGTCGACCGCGATCGGACGCCAGCTGCGCGCCCTGTTGAAGCCGAGCGCCGGCGCGCTCCTCGCGGCTCCGGGGATCACATGGAAGTCGCCACGGAGGCGATATCGCCAGGGATCGTCGGCGCCGTGCACCTGCGGCGCCGGGTGCGCGATGTGCTGCCGGTGCAGCGCATCGAGCACGATGTCGCGCTTCAACTCCACCTGGTGCGCGTATGCGATGTGTTGCAGCTGACACCCGCCGCACGCGGGCACGTATGGACAGGGCGGGACGACGCGGTACGGGGACGCCTCGAGCACCCGCACCACCTCGCCGAACGTGGTCGACCCCTTCTTGTAGCGGACCGACACCTCGACCTCCTCGCCCGGGATGCCGCCCTCGACGAGCATGGTGGCGCCGCCGTCGTCGTGGGCGAGGCACAGTCCGCCGTGGACCATGCGCCCGAGGCGCACCTGGTCTACTGTCCCGAGAGCCGGTCGCGCAACAGTCGGTTGACGAGCGGCATGTCAGCCTTGCCACCGGTGGCGTCCTTCACGGCGCGCATCAGCTGACCGAGCGCCTGCTGCTTGCCCGCGCGGAAGTCGGCCGCCGCGGCCGGGTTCGCCGCGATCGCGGCATCCACGAGCGCCGTCAGCGCACTCGCATCGCTCACCTGCGCGAGGCCGCGCTCGCGCACGAGCGCCTCGGGGTCCCCGCCGGAGACGTACAGCTCCACGAGCAGCTCCTTGGCCGTCGGGCCGTTGATGGCGCCGCCGTCGACCAGTCGCAGCAGCGAGGCGAGGCCGGCGATGCCGAGCCCGCTCTGCGGCAGCGGCAGCCGGTGCTCATTCGCGAGCGCCGCGACATCACCGCTCTGCCAGTTCGCGGCAAGTTTGGCTGGAACGCCTGCGGTGACGAGTGCCTCATAGGTGTCGGCGCTCTCGCGGGTGTCGGTGAGCACCGCCGCGTCGTATGCGGTCAGCCCGTACTGCGACTGGAACCGCGCGGCACGTGCCTCGGGCAGCTCGGGCAGGGTTGCGCGAACGCGCTCCACAAAGGCGCTGTCGAGCCGGAGCGGCGGCAGGTCGGGCTCGGGGAAGTAGCGGTAGTCGTGCGCCTGCTCCTTGCTGCGCTGCGAGATCGTGCGGCCGTGCGCCTCCACCCATCCGCGCGTCTCCTGTACGAGCGTGCCGCCGGCCTCGAGCACCGCGGTCTGACGCTCGATCTCCGATTCGAGCGCGCGCTGCACGGCGCGGAACGAGTTCATGTTCTTCACCTCGACCTTGACGCCGAGCTCGGTGTCACCACGAGGGCGCAGCGAGATGTTGGCGTCGCAGCGGAACGATCCCTGCTCCAGGTTGCCGTCGTTGACCCCGATGTAGGTGAGGATCTGACGGAGTCGCACGAGGTACTCGCGCGCGGCCTCCGGTGTGCGCAGGTCCGGCTCACCCACGATCTCCATGAGCGGGACACCGCACCGGTTGAGATCGACGAGCGACGACGTGGCGCTCTGGAGCACGTCCCCGGCGTGATGCATCGTCCCCGTGTCCTCCTCGAGATGGACGCGCGTGACGCCGCAGCGGACGCTCTCACCGTTGACGGGGAACTCGAGATGTCCGTTGACGGACAGCGGGAGGTCGTACTGCGAGATCTGATAGCCCTTCGGGAGGTCCGGATAGAAGTAGTTCTTGCGGTCGAACTTCGTGAAGCCGGGGATGTCGCACTGCAGCGCAAGCGCGGTGCGCACCGTGAAATCGATCGCCTGCTCGTTGATCGTCGGCAGGACGCCCGGGAGGCCGAGGCACACCGGGCACGTGTTGGCGTTGGGCTCCGCGTCCAGGTAGTCCGCCGGGCACCCGCAGAACATCTTGCTGCGCGTGAGGAGTTGCGCGTGGACCTCGAGCCCGATGACCACCTCGTAGTCGCTCATGCAGCCTCGGTGGCGAACGGGGACTGCGACAGATGCCACGCCGTCGCCTGCTCGTACGCGTGCGCCACCTGAAACACCCGCGCGTCCGCGAAGCGAGGCGCGAGCACCTGGAGGCCGACCGGCAACCCGTCCACGAACCCGCACGGCACGGACATCCCGGGAATGCCCGCGAGGTTCGCGGGCAACGTCACGACGTCGCACATGTACATGGAGAGCGGGTCGCTGCGCGACCCCATCGGGAACGCGACACTCGGCGATGTCGGGGACACGATCGCATCCACTTCCTGGAAGACCGTGTCGAACTCCTGACCGACGAGCGTGCGCACCTTCTGTGCCTGACGGTAGTAGGCGTCGTAGTAGCCGCTCGAGAGCGCATACGTTCCGAGCATCACGCGCCGCTTCACCTCGGACCCGAAACCGGCGTCGCGCGTCTGCTGATACATGTCGGTCAGCGACGGCCGCTCGACGCGATTGCCGAAGCGAACACCGTCGTAGCGCGCGAGGTTCGACGAGCACTCGGCGGGCGCGATGACGTAGTACACGCTCAGGGCAACATCGGTGCTCGGCAGCGAGACCTCATGGAGCGTCGCGCCCTGCGCCTCGAGCACCTTCAACGCCGCCTCGACAGCGGCGCGCACACCCGGCTCGGTGCCCTCGCCGAGATACTCGCGGGGGACACCGAGACGCATGCCATCGACGCCCCTGCGCAGGGTCGACAGCGGATCGTCGACAGCGCGTGGGTCGCAGGTGCTGTCGCGCGGGTCGTGGCCTGCGATCGCGGCGTACACCGTCGCGCAGTCCTCGACGCTGCGCGTGAAGGGCCCGATCTGGTCGAGCGACGATGCGAACGCGATCAGCCCGTAGCGCGAGACGCGGCCGTACGTCGGCTTGAATCCGACGATGCCCGTGAGTGCCGCGGGCTGGCGGATCGAGCCGCCGGTGTCGCTGCCGAGCGAGTACGGCACGGTACCGGCGGCAACCGTGGCTGCGCTGCCGCCGCTGCTCCCGCCGGGAACACGCCCGACGTCCCAGGGGTTGCCGACCGAGCCGAACGCCGAGTTCTCCGTCGACGAGCCCATGGCGAACTCATCGCAGTTCGTCTTGCCCACGCACACAGCGCCGGCGTCGAAGAGTCGCTGCACCGCCGTGCCTGTGTAGGGTGGCTTGAAACCCTTGAGGATTCTCGACGCCGCAGTCGTCTCGACGCCGTCGACGCACAGCACATCCTTGAGCGCCATCGGAATGCCGCACAGCGGCGACGCGCGCTCCGGGTGGTCCGCGAGCAGCTTCGCCGCGGCATCCGCCTGCTGGAATGCGAGGTCACGGGTCACGCTGAGGTACGCGTTGAGGTGCTTGTCGGTCCGCTCGAGGTGCGCGAGCGTCTCGTCGAGCAACGCGCGAGGCGTCGTCGAGCCGTTGCGCAGCGCCGCAGCGAGCTCGGTGATCGTGCTAGCTGTCGAGCTCATTGCCCTGGATCGCTCCCACCACGAAGTAATTGCCGTCGGCAGCCGGCGCGTTGCGCAGCGCCGCAGCAGCCCCGAGCGGCGGTTCCGTCACGTCGGCGCGCATCACGTTGACGAGGTCGCCGACCTGCGCCGTCTCCGCCAGCATCGATGTGTCGACCTGCTGCAGTCGCGCGATATGACCGAGGATCTTCTCGAGCTCGCCGAGCAATCGGCTCTTCTCCTCATCGCTGAGTCCGAGCCTGGCAAGCATCGCAACGTGATCGACGTCGTCCCGCGAGAGTGTCATGGAGCGGCTATTATCCCGGCCTTCCGGCTCAGGCGAGCGGAAGCCAGGTGAGCACGGTCTGCTCGGTGGGCGCGAATCCGGCGGCCGCGTAGGCGGCGAGCGCCGCGGGGTTGTCGCCTCTGGTCCACACACACGCGAAGGTGACCTCGCGCTCGCGGATCACGTCCATCGCCGCTGCCATGAGTCGGTGGGCGACGCCCTGACCACGGCCTTCGGGCCGCACGTAGAGTTCGGCGACCTCGGCCTCCAACCCCGTGCCGGGGTCGAACAGCACGATCCAGCAGAGACCGATCGCCGCCCCATCGCCGGCACGTGCGACAAGCACGTGGTTGTCGCCCTGGAAGTGCGGGGACGGGCGAAGGCGCGCCGTCAGCTGGTCGGCGGTTTCCGGCGGATGGTCGAAATGTCGTTGCTCGACAAGCGCCAGATCGACGAGCATGGCCCGGACGTCGGCGTCCTCGTGGTCCTCGAGGGTCTCGATACGAATGTCATCGAAGTCGCCCATCGCCAGCCATTGTGGCGGCTCAGGGCGCGAGGACCCCGGAGCTCGAGGCTGATCCCGACGAACCGGTCGCGGCTCCGCCGGAGCTCCCGGACGCGGATCCGGAGCCACCGCCGGTTTCGCCCGGGGTCGAGCCGGCGCATGCGTACTGTGGCTGCGGCACGTCCGGCTGGGCGGGCTGCAGCGTGTTACAGGGCGTGGCAGGTGGAACGCTCACCGGTGACGGCACGGGAATGGTCACCGCAGGCGCGGTGCTGCCGCCGCGGAGCGACCAATCCGTACCGTCCCAGGTCCAGGTCTGGTTGTAGAGGCCGCTGGCGCGTCCGTTGACGCCGATGCCGCCGAAGATGACCACCTGGCCGGTCGACGCGTCGTATGCGAAGGCGGTTCCGTCGAGCGCGGTTGGAGTCGTCCTGGGGTGCCGGCGCGCCCAGACGCCGGTCCACGTCCATGTCTGCCCGCTTGCGGTGAGCGCGACGTCGCTGCGTGTCGCCGGGTCGCCGACAAAGACGCCGTTGGAGAGCATCGGACCATTCGCATAGGACCTGGTGTGCTTCCAGGTGGTACCGCTCCAGACGCTGATGCTGCCGGTGCAGCAGACAGGACCGTCGACAGGGATGGGTGTCCCCGTCTTGCAGTTCGGACATGGAGCGCCCGTGGCGGGAAGGAATGCACTCCCGAAGATCGCGAGCTGTCCGGTCAGCGCGTCCGTGATGACCCGCGACCCGAACATGTCGACGGACGGCGTGCTCGGCGTGCCCTTGAGCACCTGCCACGCGTGACCGGTCCACATCCAGTTCTGGTTCGGTCGCCGGATCGGCAGATAGGGGCACCCCGGCGTGCCGGTTGCGCCGTTGGTGACCGTCGTCTGCACGGGGCATGCGATTCCGGGCTGCGCAACCGGCGTGTACGGCTGCGCGATGAGCGTCTGGTCGGCGAGCAGGAGCGCCCTGCCGGACACGGGGTCGGTCGCGAGGTTCCACTGGCCGTAGCCGATCGAGGGTGTTGGGCCGGCCGCCCTGGACCAGTCCGTGCCGTTCCAGATCCACGTCGCGGCGTTCGAGGCATCGGAGAAGACGCAGCCGGTCGAGACGATCGGCGTGCCGACGGTGCCGCCGGGGACAGGAGCGTCGGCCGGCTGGGCTCCAATCGGTGGGATCAATTTCGTCGACCCCGACGAGCTCGAGCCGGCACCCGAAGAGCCGGTCGATCCGCAGACGGTGCCACCAAGCGGCGCCCCGGTGATCCGCGCGCCGCCCACGAGGAGGAGGTCGCGGCTCACCGGGTCGTAGGTCATCTGGGCGGCCGAGAGCGCCGGCGGCGACGTCGATGGATGCGCCTGCGACCACCCTGACCCGTTCCAGACCCACGTGTCGCCGAGGCTGCCATTCCGGCCCTCGCCGCCGAACATGACCACCGTCCCGTCGGCTGCGTCGTAGGCCATGGCCGCGGCCGTCCTGGCAGCCGGTTGCCCGGCTGTCGGCGCGGAACCGGAGCCCGCGACCCCACGAATGCCGAAATAGGCGCCGAGGCCCGCGCCGAGCACGGCGACCAGGCCGATCCCGATCACGGCTCTCGATCGGGGCCGCCGGCGAGGTGGGGTGATTGCGCTGTCCTCCATGCTCACCACCGTACGACGCGCCGTCGAGCGCAAAAGTTCCCGCAACCGGACGGTGACTAGACTCGTGCTCACATGACCGAAACCGCCGCGCAGCCGGCCGGCTCGAAGCCCAGGAACCCCGAGCGTCTCGAGCTGGAGCAGCTGACCGCGCTGCAACCGGGGCTCGCCCGCCTCATGCCGGAGATCGGTGCGCGGTTCTGGAAGGCGTACTACGCGGCGCAGGCGCGCAACTGGCCGCTCGCCGCCTGGCAGCTCCGCGAGATGCGCAAGCTCCTCAAGCTCTGCGAGGTCACGCGGCCGAAGTACACGGACGACATCGAGGAATGGATGCACGACGACCTCGACCCGCTCATGGCGGCGCTCGACGCACATGACCTGGAGGCCTTCGAGCGCCACTACCGGGAGGGTGTCGACTCGGCGAACGAGATGCACCGGCGCTGGCAGAAGGAATGGATCGTGTGGAAGCTGCCCGACACCCCGCCGCCGGACCTTGATCTGACGCCGAGGGTCTGACTCCCACGGCAGCGCACGATCAGATGATGGCGTTGCTGATCGAGCACGGCATCCGGTCCACGTCCGTGCTCAACGCGATGGCGGCCGTTCCCCGGGAGGAATTCGTGCTCGTAGAGGACCGGGACCGCGCGTACGACGACCGCGCCCTTCCGATCGCCGCCCGGGGTCAGACCATCAGCCAGCCGCTGATGGTCGCGATCGTCGTCGAGGCGCTCGAGCTGCAACCGGGACAACTCGCGCTCGACGTCGGCACCGGCTCCGGGTACCAGGCCGCGGTGATGGCGGCGTGCGGAGCACGCGTCGTCAGCATCGAACGCATCGAGCCGCTTGCCCGCGAGGCGGCGGAGCGTCTGCGGCGCCTCGGGTACGCCGTCGAGGTCATCGTCGGCGACGGATCGCTCGGGATCCCCGAACGCGCGCCCTTCGACGCGATCGCCGTGGGAGCCGCGGCCCCTCGCCTTCCTGTCGCGCTGGCCCGGCAGCTCGTCGAGGGAGGGCGGCTCGTCATCCCGATCGCCGACGCGAAGCGGGCCGAGGAGCTGACCCGCCTTCGCGTCGTCGACGGCCGCTGGCATACCGGGTCGCTCGGCGCCTGCCGGTTCGTGCCGCTCATCGGCGCCGAGGGCTACCCGGAGGCGGAGCCCGCCTGAGCAGGGATCCGGAACATCCGCACGCGGGACGCGCCGGCCGAGCGCTCGACCGCCCGGGACGCGGCGTCGCCGAAGGCGGAGTTCAGCACCATCGAGACCTCCTCGGCCGACGGTGGGCGAGCGAGATCGGGACGCGAGATCGTGGCGGCGTACTGATCGATGCCGTCCGGCCGGTTCGGGTAGCGGGATCGGGTCACGCTGACGCGCAGGCCGAGCTCGGGCAGATCGACCTGATGCCGCCCGGGTTCGCGAAGCGCGTCGGGGTTGAGGAAATCCTGGTCGGCACGGCCGCGGAGGTCGAGCAGCTGGGCCTCGATCGTTCGCGAATCAGCCATGACCCTACGTTTAGCATGTCGGTGGCGCGAGGTATCGATAGAGGGCGTTTCACACGACGCGTGACCAATCCTGAACAAACAGTCCCCGGAGGACACCTCAATGGCAAAGACAGTCGGTATCGATCTCGGCACCACGAACAGCGTGGTGGCAGTGATGGAGGGTGGCGAGCCCGTCGTCATCGCCAACGCCGAGGGCGGCCGCACCACCCCATCGGTGGTCGCATTCACGCGCACCGGTGAGCGCCTCGTCGGGCAGCTGGCCCGGCGCCAGGCCGCAGTCAACCCCGAGAACACCGTCTACTCGATCAAGCGCTTCATGGGCCGGCAGGTCGGTGAGGTCGGCACCGAGGCGAAGCAGGTGCCCTACAAGGTGGTGTCCGGAAAGGACGGCCGCGTCGAGGTCGAGGTCAGCGGCGAGAACTTCACCCCTGAGCAGATCTCCGCGATGATCCTGCAGAAGCTGAAGACCGACGCGGAGGCGTATCTCGGCGAGAAGGTCACGGACGCCGTGATCACGGTTCCCGCGTACTTCAATGACGCTCAGCGCCAGGCGACGAAGAACGCCGGGCAGATCGCGGGCCTCAACGTGCTCCGCATCATCAACGAGCCCACCGCGGCCGCGCTCGCGTACGGGCTCGAGAAGAAGGAGAACGAGAAGATCCTCGTGTTCGACCTCGGCGGCGGCACGTTCGACGTGTCGATCCTCGAGGTGGGAGAAGGGGTTTTCGAGGTCAAGTCCACCAACGGCGACACCCATCTCGGCGGCGACGACTACGACCGTCGCATCGTCGACTGGCTCGCCGACGAGTTCAAGAAGGACCAGGGCATCGATCTGCGCCAGGACCGTCAGGCCCTGCAGCGTCTGACCGAGGCCGCGGAGAAGGCGAAGATCGAGCTGTCGCAGCGTCCGGAGACGGAGGTCAACCTGCCCTTCATCACCGCGGACGCGTCGGGCCCGAAGCACCTTGCGATCACGCTGTCACGCAGCAAGTTCGAGCAGCTCACCGACGATCTGACGTCGCGCTGCCGCGGACCGTTCGAGGCCGCGCTCAAGGACGCGGGCCTCACCGCGCACGAGCTCGATGAGGTCATCCTCGTCGGCGGCTCCACGCGCATGCCCGTGATCCAGGAGCTCGTCAAGAGCTTCACCGACAAGGACCCGCACCGTGGGGTCAACCCGGACGAGGTGGTCGCCATCGGTGCCGCCATCCAGGCCGGCGTTCTCAAGGGCGAGGTCAAGGACGTGCTGCTCCTCGACGTCACACCGCTGTCGCTCGGGCTCATGACCGAGGGCGAGGTGAACACCAAGCTCATCGAGCGCAACACCACGATCCCGACAGCGAAGACACAGGTCTTCTCGACCGCATCCGACAGCCAGCCATCGGTGGAAATCGTTGTGCTGCAAGGAGAGCGCCCGATGGCGCGGGACAACCGCATCCTCGGGACGTTCACGCTCGACGGCATCCCACCCGCACCCCGGGGCATGCCGCAGATCGAGGTCGGATTCGACATCGACGCCAACGGCATCCTCAATGTCAGCGCCAAGGATCGCGGCACCGGCAAGGAGAACAAGGTCACCATCACCGGTTCGACGACCCTCCAGAAGGACGAGGTCGAGCGCATGGTGAAGGAAGCCGAGGCGCATGCCGACGAGGACCGCAAGCGCGCGGAAGCCGTCGAGACGAAGAACCGCGCGGACCAGCTCGCCTATCAGGCCGAGAAGGCGCTCGCGGACGCCGGTGACAAGGTGCCCGCGGAGCTGCGCACCGACATCGAAGGCAAGGTCAAGGCGGTTCGCGACGCGATCGCGAGCAACGACGCGGACGCCATCAAGAAGGCGCACGACGACCTCGCAGCGTCGATCCAGAAGATCGGTGAGGCGGTGTACGCGCAGTCGCAGCAACCACAACCCGGTGCGGCTGAACCGCACGAAGGCAACGGCGATGGCAACGGCCCGCATGCGGGTGCCGGCGAAGGCGCCGGCGCGGACGACGTGGTCGACGCCGAGTTCAAAGAGGTCTGAGCCTCATTCGAGGCAGCAGGCGGGCGTCCTCTTCGGAGGCGCCCGCCTCGTCGCATGCCCCCTCAGTTCGAGCAGACGGGCTTCGAATGCGTGAGCCGCTGCGCGATCGACTGCTCGGCGCCCTCGGTGGGCATCAGCAGCCATCCGGCGATGTAGAGCGCGATGCCCGCACCGCCGAACACGACCAGTGCGGCCATGACGATGCGCACGACGGTGACGTCGACATCGAGGTAGCGCGCGATACCGGCGGCGACGCCGGCGATCATGCGGTTGTGCATCGGTCGGTAGAGCGGGCGGGCCGTGGTCTGGTTTGCGTCGGTCGGCGGCGGAGGCGGCGGCGGGGGTGGTGTGTTCATGACCTCACCGTAGACCCGCGATGCCGCGGGAACAATCCGGCATGACCCGGATTCGACCCTGAGACACGACCGCTGAGGTCAGGGGTCTCCCCCAATAGCGGAGCCAGCGCGCTGACGCCATCATGGAATCGTGAGCGCAGAGGAGCATTGGCTCAAAGGGCACGGTCCATGGCAGCGCGACGTTGAGCACCGCCTGGTCGGTGGCGTCGCCTCGGGTATCGCGGCGCGCACGAGCGTCGACGTCCAGTACGTGCGACTGGCGTTCATCATCGCGGCACTGCTCGGCGGGTTCGGCGTAGCGGCATACGTCGTCGCGTGGCTGCTGGTTCCGGCCACGGACGAGCCGACGACCATCGGGTCCAGAGCGCTGAACGACAAGCAGGGCGTCGCGCTCGCCGCCGGCCTCGGGGCGCTTCTGGTCGCCGTCCTTGTCGTGGTGTCCTTCGCGGGCGCAGGCTGGATCGGTTCGCTCGCGTGGCCGCTGGTCATCAGCGTCGCCGGCATCGTGGTGCTCATCAGGAATGCGTCGCCGGCCGAGCAGGCGACGCTGCGCAGTCTCGTCGAACCGCTGCTCGGCTTCACGGGGGACACCACGCGCGGCATGACCGTCATGCGCGTTTCGATCGCGTTGGTGCTGCTCGCCGGCGGTCTCGCCCTGCTGCTCGTGGGCCACGCGCAGGCCGCGCTTCTCCTGCCGCTTGCGGGCGTGACGCTCGTCGTTGCGGCGGTCCTCGTCGTGCTCGGCCCGTGGTGGCTCGGCATCACACGCGACCTGGTCACCGAGCGGCAGGCGCGTGCCCGCGCCGAGGAACGCGCCGACATGGCGGCGCGTGTGCACGACTCGGTCCTGCAGACGCTCGCGCTCATCCAGCGCCACGCGGACGATCCCCAGCAGGTCATCCAGCTCGCGCGGGCTCAGGAGCGCGAGCTCCGGTCGTGGCTCTTCGATGGAAGACCGCCCGGCTCGCTCGGCGACGAGTCCACCACACTCGCCGCGGGGATACGGCTCATCCAGTCGGAGGTCGAGGCGCAGCACCACGTCAGCGTCGAAACGGTGATCGTCGGCGACTGCGCACTCGACAACGGCCTGATCGCGCTGCTTGGTGCAGCTCGCGAGGCGACGGTGAATGCAGCGAAGTGGTCCGGCGCCGCCGCGGTATCGGTGTTCTGCGAGGTGGAACCGGCGGGAGTCACGCTCTTCGTCCGGGACCGCGGCAGGGGATTCGACCCGGCCACCGTCCCGGCCGATCGCAAGGGCCTCGCCGAGTCGATCCGTGGACGCGTCACCCGGCACGGCGGGACGGCAGCGATCCGAAGCGTTCCCGGCGAAGGCACAGAGATCGGCCTGACGATGCCGCGCTCCACCACCGCGGTTGAGCAGGCGGCGAGATGATCGATTCCGCACGTCCACGCGTCGTCATCGTCGACGACCACGCCGTCTTCCGCTCGGGGGTGCGCTCCGAGCTGGGGCCTGCCGTGCAGATCGTCGGCGAGGCTGATGACGTCGCCCCGGCGATCACGTTGATCGCCGAGACCGAGCCGGACGTGGTCCTCATCGACGTCCACCTTCCGGGTGGCGGCGGCAGCGCGGTCGTGACCGCCGTCAAAGCGACCCATCCGGATATCCGTTTCCTCGCGCTGTCCGCGTCGGACGCACCCGAGGACGTGATCGCGATCATCCGGGCGGGCGCTCGAGGCTATGTCACCAAGACGATCTCGGGCGCGGACCTTGTCGACGCCGTCATCCACGTGGCGGACGGCGAAGCGGTCTTCTCACCGCGGCTTGCGGGGTTCGTCCTCGACGCCTTTGCGGCGCTGGGCCCCGTCGACGAGAAGCCGGCGTTCGATGCCGAGCTCGATCAGCTGACGGCCCGCGAGCGCGAGGTGCTCCGTCTCATCGCGCGAGGCTTCACCTATAAGGAGATCGCGCGCGAGCTCTTCATCTCCGCCAAGACCGTCGAGAGTCACGTGTCCTCGGTGCTGCGCAAACTCCAGATGTCATCGCGTCATCAGTTGACGCGATGGGCCGCAGATCGACACCTGAGCTGAGCGTTCAGCGCCACGACGGCTGCAACCCCTCGGCGCTACTGCCTCGGGATGGTGTTGTGCACTGACGACGACGTCGGCGGCGACAGGTTCCCGCCGGGTGGCAGGCCACCGACCGTCGTGATCTGTGAACCACCTCGAGTCCGGCCACGCGGCGCTCCACGCCGGAACGCAGCACGCAGCACGATCGGGATCGCGCAGGCGAAGAACCCGGTGAAGAAGGTCAGCCCGTTCGGCAGCTGCGACTGCTTGGCGAGTCCCAGGTAGCAGAAGAGGGCGGTGAGGAAGGCGAGGATGATCACGACCGCCATCCCCACGACGAGCACGACCTCCTGGTTGCGCTCGTGCACGAGGGCGTGGTCCGGGCGGCGTGCCTGGAGCACGCGGTAGATGTTCAGCGCCGTCCAGGAGTTGAGCATGAGTCCGCTCACGAACGCGAGGATCGTGATGGTCCACTGGAACTGCGTCAGGTGCTTGATGATGAATGCCGCGATGTTGACGATGATCAGCGAGACCGGGGTCACCGCACCGATGATCGGGATGGTCCAGCGCTTGAGGAAGGCGCCCGCACCACGACGCTCCGGCCCCTCGTCGACCCGGTTCCGGGAGCGGCTTCGTCCAAACGGCATGCCATAAGCCTACGGGTCGCGAGGCTCCGGGGAACGCCCCTTCGTCACGCGCCCGTTGCCGGACTGCGAGCGCTCGCTCGACTCGACGGCGCAGCCTCCCCCATAGGCTCGATCAATGCGTGCGCGTGGCTCGGGCGGCCGTCTCGTCGCCCGCAGGTTCGGCCTGCGAACCAGCCTTGCCGGCCGGATGCTGGCGGGCGGGGTCGTCTTCACCGCGCTCCTCATCGCGGGTGTGAGCGGGTTCCTCCTGGTCAGCCGGTCGCAGCAGACCAACGCCGGCGCCCAGTCCAACGCGGACAATCGGGCGGGCGTCGCGGGGCAGCTCATCGCGAGGGTCATCCAGCCGCAGGCGCAGTACGCCGCGACCAACACGGCCTCGCTGACCTCGATGCAGCTCGCGCTGGACGGCAAGACTGCGGCAGCCCTGGTCGCTGACGAGTTCACCAAGAAGCGCGTTGTCGACGTCCCGGGGCTCGACGTGGTCATCCTCGACATCCACGGCACCGTGCTCTACACGAGCGAATGTGACACCACCACGGCCGGCGCGGTCACCCACCCGGCCACAGCGGCATGCGAGCAGGGCACCGAGCCCCACGTGGTCAGCACGCTGGCGTCGGTGAGCGACGCGCTCCAGGTGGCCACGACGGTCCAGTGTCAGCAGGCGCCTGCGGCGATTGCCGCCATTCCAACGACGGCCGCGCTCTGCCCGTCGGGCGTCGAGGGTGTCGAGACGTTGCGAGGTGGGCTGCCCGCGCTCGACGTCGCTGTGCCGGTGTTCGACGTGGAGGCCGGGACGTACGCACCGCTTGGCGTCGTCGTGTACAGCGCGCCGCTGCAGGCCGAGTTCGCGCGCTTCGGACCGGTGATCGGTTACACGCCGGTGTTCCTCAGCGCAAGCGGCAGCGGTACGGTGATCCGCTTCACCGGCAGTGCTGACACGCCTGAAGTCGCAACGACCCCCTCCTCCATCGCCGAGCAGGTGAGCGCGCGCGCCGCACCCGCATCCGGCATCGTCGCGGCGAGAGCGATCTACAACGTCGCCGGCGTCGGCGCGGTGGCCGGGAGCTTCGTGCCGCTGCAGGCGCCCGGCGGCACGAAGGTCGCGGGCTACATCGGCGTCGAGGTGCCGGTCGCGCTCTTTGCGGCAAGCACAGCCCAGGATGAGGGGACGATCGCGCAGATCGCGTTCACCGCGCTCGTCGTGGTCTGCGTGCTCGTGCTCCTCTTCGTGGATCGGTTCGTGCGCAGGCCGGTCGCTCGCCTCGAGCGCGGCGTGAACAGGATCGCCGCCGGTGATTACACAACGGACATCCCGGTGACGTCGCGTGACGAGCTCGGGCGCCTGGCTTCCGGGGTGAACAGCATGCGTCGCCAGATCGCGGGCTACATCGAGCACATCGACGGGTCGGTCGGCCGCCTCCAGGAGGTGTCGCGGGCACTGACGATGACCACCGGCGGTATTGAACAACTCCAGGACGCTGTCCTCGGCGCCGCGGACGCGATCGCGGGCGGGTCGGCAAGCGCGACGATGTACACCAAGCGAGGCAACGAGATCCTGCGCATGCGGAGCCGTGGACCGGAGATGCCGGACATGGCCGACGAGCTGTCGGCGGACGAGCTGGCCGCCGGACGGAGCGTCCGCCTCGACGTCGCCGGGCGACCCGCGATCGCGGTGCCGATGCTCTATCAGGAGGCGCTCACCGGCGTGCTGCTCGTGGCGGCTGATCGCCCCGTTGCGGAAAGCGATGAACGCGCGCTGATCACGCTTGCCAACAACGCCGCGGTCGCGATCGAGAACACGCGAACCCTCGAGCAGGAACGCGAGGCGGTGCGCCGGCTCCGCGAGTTGAACCAGTTGAAGAGCGATTTCCTCGACACTGCACAGCACGAGCTGCGCACACCGGTGCTCGCGATCCAGGGGCAGATCGAGCTGCTCAACGTGGCATGGGACAAGTGGGACGAGGCGACCAGACTCGACATCGTCCGCGACATCGACATCTCCGTGAAGCTGCTGGGCGAGACCGTTGAGAACGTCGTGGACTTCGCGCTCGTCAACTCGGACACGATCGACGTTCGCATGGCGCCGGTTGACGTCCAGGGCGCGATCCGCGACGCGGCCAACGATGTGCGCCGCCACTTCAAGGACGCACTACCGGTGGAGCTGGTCATCGATGTGCGCGGCGCACCGGTCGTCAACGCGGATCCGTTCCGTCTGCGCCAGGTGCTGCGCGCGCTGATCGACAACGCCGTGAAGTTCACCCCGGAAGGCGGCCACGTCAAGGTGACGGCGCGCCGCGAAAAGGGGAGCGGCTCGTGCCGGATCGAGGTCGTCGACGACGGCATCGGCATCAGCGCCGAAGCGATCCCGCGACTCTTCGACCGCTTCTACCAGGAGGACAACAGCCGCACACGGCGCCACGGCGGCATGGGCATGGGACTCGCGCTCGTGCGGCGGCTCTGCGACGCGCACACCGCGACTGTGAAGGTGCAGAGCGAACAGGGCGGCGGCAGCACGTTCACGATCCTCTGGCCGCTGGCCGACGCGAAAGCCGAGACACCGGCAGCGGCGCTGATCTTCGAGCCCGTCACCACCGCCGAATAGCGGCGACGACGCTCAGCGCGCCGCGAACGCGGCGAAGGTGCTGCCCGCCCCCGCCGTGGGAAGACCATCCTCGAAGACCACGGTGTTCGTCCGGATCGACGTGATGCGCGGTCCCGGCATCAGGATGCCCGCGAGGTTGAGCGGGTCGGTGGCGGACACGCGGACTGTCTCGTTCGAACGCTCACGGCGCCGCACGCTGCGCAGCTGATCGACCGCCTCGGGAAGCGCGAACTGCTCGCCGGCGAAGCCGGTGACGAATCGACCGCCGCGCGCGGTGCCGCGCGCCTCCATGCGCCGCAACGCCCAGACGATGTCACGCCACGGCAGCGCGATCGTCTCGCGCGCGACGACGTCGCGGAACACGACACCCCAGCGCACCAGCAGTTGCTCGGCGATCGCCTCCGCGAGCGCATCGTGCTCGGCAACGGACGACATCCGCGGAACGAGCGACCAGCGCCCTTCACCGGACGCGTAGCCACTGACACCGTGACGGAGTCCGCGGTGCTGCGGGCGCGACCGCCCGATCCGTCGGCTGATCAGCAGGCGGCGCACCGCGCTGAACCCGTCGGCGGTGAGCAGACCACGAGCGACCCCGTCCCACAGCGCCGTCTCAACCTCGGTGGGCATCCTTCGCGACAGGGTCACGATGTCGCTCGTGAAGAGTGCGCCATGCTCGCGCAGCGCGTCGAGGACATCGAGGGTGGCTCCCGAAGCGGGTTCGAGCGGTTGCGCCTCGCCGCGCACCGCCTGGAGGAGCCAGGGCAGATCCGAGCGCATCACCAGCGTCACCGGCGTGGCGCGCGATGCCGACGCGCTGCTGCGCTGCAGCGACCCGTCGGGATCGTCGCGCACCTTCAACCGTGCCCACGCGACCTCACCGGACATGCACAGCTCGTCGAGCCAAGCGCTCCGGTACCCGGATACCCGCGCCGGCAGGACCGTCTCCTCCCACACACCCGCGGGGATCTCGAAGCCCTGGAGTTGCGCGATCGTCGCGGCGACCCCGGCGCGCCCCTCACGTTGCGTCCCCGGCGCCACCCGCTGCCAGCGGAGCAGGAAACGCATGAAATCCTGTGCGGTGACCGGCTCGATCTCCTGACGGAGCCGCTGCTGCGTGTACGAGTGGATGCGGACGAGCAGGCGGCGCGCGCACCACTGCTCGGCATCGACACCCGGATCGAACTGCCCGCGAAGCGCGAACCCCTCACCCTCGAGCATCGCGAGACCGACGGCGATCTCGGTGCTGCCGAGCCCGGTGACGCACGCGAGCGCGGCGTCGCTCATCGGTCCACTGACGTCGAGGTGCCCGCGGAGCATCGCGGTGACCAGGGCGTCAGGTTCCGGCACGGTGCCGCGAAGCGCTGCGGGGAGCACGAACGTCGACGGTTCCGGTGCCGCGTCCGGCCAGAGGCGCTCGACGCCGGGAAGACGTTCGGCCGCGCACCAGAACGCCTGTCCATCGTGGACGACCGTCAGCGCCCGACCGCGCTCGACGAGAGTCGCAAACCACTCGCTCCACGCGGGGACGGGGTGGGTGACGACCAGCGAGACGAGCAGGTCGTGGAGCTCATCGACGTCGCGTGGCTCCGGCGCCGCCTCCCCACGCACCCGCGCGATGGCGTCGGGATCGAGCGCGGCAAGATCGCGCGCCTCCACGGGAAGTCCCCGGCGCAGGGTGATCGCGCGGCTGCGACGCTCCTCGAGTGGCGCATCATCGAGGAACGTGTAGGGACGCCCGTTGACGATCTCGTGCGCCAGCGGCGACGGCTCCACCGTGTCGCGATAGCTGATCTCGACTTCCTTGCGCTCGATGCGTACGACCAGCTCGCGCAGCGAGTCGACGTCCATCACCTCGTGCAGGCAGTCGTACATCGTCTGGTTGACGAGCGGATGGTCCGGCGCCTCGAACGGGCCTGTCGGGTTCTCGTTCTGGCACGCGACGAGTTGCGGGAACACCGCGCCCATGATGTCGTCGGACTCGAGCCGCTGAATCGGCGCGGGATTCTTCCGACCACCCTTGAAGCGCAGCACCGTGAGCGACCGGTTGAGGTTCCACCGCCAGCGCACCGCCCACATCGGCGCGAAGATCGCCGCCTTGTGGAGCACGTCCTCGACCGTGTTGGACGAGAGGAACTTCGGGATGTCCTCGAGCGGAAAGCTGTGCTGCGGTCCGAGCGACAGCAGAACGCAGTCGTCGCTTGCAGCGGCCTGCAACTCGAAGTCGAACGTGGCGCAGAAACGCTTCCGCAGCGCGAGCCCGAGGGCTCGATTGACGCGCCCGCCGAACGGCGCGTGCACCACCAGCTGCATGCCACCGCTGTCATCGAAGAAGCGTTCCAGGACGATGTGCTCGAGCGTCGGCACCACGCCGAGGGCGGTGCGCCCCGCGGCGAGGTAGCGCACCACCATCGCGGCGACATCGTTGTCGACGCCGGCGCGCTGCTCCACCCACGTGATCGCCTCGTCGGCACCGCCTTCGGCCAGCAGCGCGTCGACCCCGCTGCGGAGATCGGAGACTTCGCGGCTCAACTCCTCGGTGCGTGCAGGCGCCTCGCCAAGCCAGAACGGCACCGACGGCGGTGCGCCGTGCGCGTCCACCACGCGAACGGTGCCGGCGGTCACTCGGCGGATCTTCCACGAGGTGCTGCCGAGCAGGAAGATGTCGCCCGCAGACGACTCGATCGCCCAGTCCTCGTTCACCGTGCCGATGAACGTGTCGTCGGGTTCGGCAAGCACACGGTAATCGCCTGTCTCCGGAATCGCGCCGCCCGACGTCAATGCCGCAAGGCGTGCGCCGCGCCGGGCTCGCACCTCGCCGTTGATCTGGTCGCGGTGCAGGTACGCGGCAACGCGACCGCGCCCGGTCGGAATGCCGTCGGACACCAGCTCGACGATGCGATCGAAGTCCTCACGCCGCAGCTCGGCGAACGGTGCCGCCTTGCGCATCAACTCGAAGAGGTCGTCCTCGCGCCAGTTCTCCGCGGCGCACTCTGCGACGATCTGTTGCGCGAGGATGTCCATGGGCAGATGCGGCGGATGCACGGCGTCGAGCGCCCCGCTCCGAACGCCTGCGAGCAGGGCCGTGCACTCGACCAGCTCGTCGCGTGTCAGCGGATACAGGCGTCCTTTCGGTGTGCCGCCGCGACTGTGACCCGACCTGCCCACGCGCTGCAGAAACGTCGCGATGCTGCGCGGCGACGCGATCTGGCAGACGACTTCGATCGGCCCGATATCGATCCCCAGCTCGAGCGATGCGGTCGCGACCAGCGCGCGCAACTCGCCGGCACGGAGTTTCGACTCGACGCGCTGCCGCCGCTCCCTCGACAGGCTGCCGTGGTGCGCGGCGACCGCGTCGTCGCCGAGCCGCTCCGCAAGCAGATGGGCGACTCGTTCCGCCATCCGCCGTGTGTTGACGAAGACCAGCGTGGTGCGATGTGCCTTCACGTGCGTGGCGATGGCGTCGAGCACCTCGCCGAGCTGCTCGCGGGATGACACCGCCTCCAGCTCTCCGGACGGCAGCTCGATCGCGACGTCGAGTGCTCGCCGGTGGCCGACATCGACGATGGAACACCGCGGGCTGCCATCGGCGTTGCTCCGCGCCGGGCCCGCCCCTACGAGCAGGCGCGCGACGGTCTCGATGGGACGCTGCGTTGCCGAGAGCCCGATGCGGACGGGACGGCGCGTGCAGAGTCGCTCGAGGCGCTCGAGCGTGATCGCCAGGTGCGATCCGCGCTTGTCGCGGGCGACCGAGTGGATCTCGTCGACGATGATCGTTGTGACTGATGTGAGCGCGGCGCGGCTGCGCTGCGACGTGACGAGCAGGTACAGCGACTCCGGCGTCGTCACGAGGAAGTTCGGCGGCCGCTTGATCATCGCCGCGCGCGTGGATGGGGGCGTGTCCCCGGTGCGCACCTCGGCGCGGAGCGCGGGCAGGGTCAACCCCATCTCCTCGCCGATTGCCGCAATCTCGGCGAGCGGCGTCTCGAGGTTCTGGTGGACGTCCACGGCGAGCGCCTTGAGCGGCGACACGTAGACGACCTGGGTCGCGCCTTCGACCGCCTCGCCACGCTCCGCGGCGCGATACAGAGCGTCGATGCAGACAAGGAAGCCCGCGAGCGTCTTGCCGGAGCCTGTCGGTGCCGCGATGAGGGTGTCGTTCCCCGCCGCGATCTGCGGCCATCCCTGGCTCTGCGCGGGCGTGGGGCCCTCAGCGAACCGGCGCTCGAACCAGGCCCGCACCGCTGGGTGGAACGAACTCATGTCGCTCATCTGGGACCCCCGATTCTAGCATCGGCGCCAGAACAGATGTTTGGTTCGATGCAGGGTCAGACGTTCCTGTTCAGCAGGTCTCCCAGCCCACCGAGGCCACCACCGAGCCCGCCGAGCGGACCCTCGTCGCGGTCGTGCGCCTCTGCCCGGTCCTGCTCGGCCTCGAGCGCGAGCACGCAGCAGAGGATCAGCAGGTCGTTCTGCCCCTCGACGATATCGACCCCGTAGGAGTCGGCAAGGCTGATCCAGGCTTTGGACACGGTGGCGACCGTCTGTCCGTTGGCCGTGACCGTGAAGTCGTGGCCGGCGAAGTTGCCGCCCACCTCCATCTCGGCGCCGCCCGCGATCGAGATGTTCCACTTCGGGTGGAACGGCCCCGTGAAGCGCTGGTGCATCTCCGCCGACGCCCCACCCGGGACGGTGATGTCGTACGTCGCCCGCAGGGACATGATCTTGCGGCTGACCTGCGCGACCTCCGTGCCGGCAAGGTCGTTCACGGTCATCAGGTTGTGCAGGCTCAGGACCTTGCCGTCAACCTTGAGCACCGGCTGCCCGGCCTCGTTGAGGATGTCGTTGTCCTCACCGATCCGGAAGATCTTCTCGCGAACCTGGTACTTCATCGGTCGCCTCCGCTGGGAAACTCCCTCCCCAACTCTGGTGCCGGCAGTCTAGCCGAGCAGTTGCGACGCAAACGCCTCGAGCTGCGACTCACTCACCGCGGGCACCACGGTGATGATGACGCCGGCGTTGGACGACTGCGCGAGGATGCCGTCCTCGATCGTGCCTCCGCCCTTTGAGAACGTGATGTAGTCGGCCTTGTCGCCGACGCCCGAGACGGGAGTGACCGCGTACTTCACGCCCTGCTTCGTTGCGGCTGCCTGTTCACCAGCCTCGACCGACGTGAAGAAATCCACCTTCACCGGCCCCGTCCCGACGGAAAGGATGATCACGTCCCTGAAGTCGGTGGACATGTACCGGCATGAGACGCCGGAGTCGCCCGGGGGGTTGCCTGTCGTGGGGGTCTGGATCGGCGTGCTGACCGTCAGCCCGAGCCCGGCGTTGATCGCAGCGGGGGTCGGGCACGTCAGGCTCACCGGGCCTGCAGTGGGGGTCGGCGCAACAGTCGGAGCGGAGGTGGCCGGCTCGCTCGTTCCTGACGTCGTACTGGTGCCGCCGCAGGCGATCAACGGGAGGCCTGCCAGTGAGACAGCGAGGACAGCGAGCGCCGAAACGCGCTTCTGCATGGCCGGAGTGTAGGTGCTTCACGGTGGCCTCCTGTTCGCGAGGTATCGTCGCTCGATGGCTGGCGCGGGGCACCGCCGAGGGCTACTGGAACCAGCCGGCGACGTCGAGAATGGCGTTGATCGTCCCGGCAGCGTTGTACAGCGAAACGTCCCCATCATCGAGGCCGCTCTGCGCGATACCGACGATCGAAAGATTCGCGATGGTCTCGCCGGCAACCGGGTTGAGGTCCGACGCGGTCGGCCGTGATACGACGTCGCTTGGATAGAGCGTGAAATAGGTCGGCGCGCTTCCGGCAACGGCTGTGAGATTGACGACAACGGCAAGCGGCGGCGACGCCACACCCATATCAGGCACCTGGCCGACCCCGGCGCTGATGATGGGCCGCGAAGCGTTGGCTCCGAGTGCCCGGCCGGAGCACTCGGTACCGCTCCCGCTACGCGTGTCGCACAAGCGTGTTGGCGCGATCGAGTTGAAGAGCGCGCCCGTGCTCGTCTCCGCGCCGGTGCCGAACCAGCCGTCGACGTCGATGATGAAGTCGATGGCGCCGACGCTGTTGAACACGCAGACGTCATGGCGCGGGCCGAGTGGCGAGATCACGCGGTTTGGAAGGGTGACACCTGCCGCCGGGTTGACGTTCGAGGCGAGCGGCCGGCTCGGGCACTGATCGCTGGCGTTCGGCGGGGCCACAGCGAGGAATGTGCCGGCAGTTCCCTGGGTGGCCGTGAGGTTGAAGACCGCCGCTGCAGCGGTGCCATCCGCGGGTATCGACGGGGTGCCGGCGGGCGCGCCGCTGGGCAGGCCGGAAAGGACGACATCACGCCATGTCCCGCCCGCGAGCGGCGAGCTTGTCGCCCCTGCGCATTCGGTTCGTTGCCCGCCTCGGGTGTCGCATATCCGCAGTGGCGGAATGCTGTGGAACTCACCAGCCACGGTCCCTGACCCCGTGGGCGTGGCGAAGTAGCCCTCGACGTCGACGATCACGTCCACGCTGCCGAGCGCGTTGTAGATGGTGATCGCACCAGCGGTGCTGAGCTGCACGATTGCGAGATTGGTCGCGACGCCGTGCCCTGCGAGATTGAGGTTCGATGCTCGCGGCAGCGTGTGCCCGGCGGGGTAGGCCGTCACGTACGTGCCTGTGCTGCTGTTGTTGATCGCGGTGAGGTTGACGGCGACCGATCGGGCGCCGGACGGGACCGCACCGCCGGTGACCTGCACGGTCACGGTGCCGCCGCCACGAAGCGTCTTTCCCTTGCACTGGTTCGCGGCGATGGCCGCGGCCGAGCGCGTGTCGCACGTCCGGAACGGGGTCAGCGAGTGATAGGCGGTGGGATCGACATATGTGTATGCGGAGGGATCGACAGCAGTGCTCCCGTCCGGATTTCGCATCGTCAGCGTCAGCGCACCTGGCTCGGCGCTAGCCGGCACCGTCGCTGAGAACGCGTTGGTGCCAGTGCTCGTGAGTGTCAGTGGCTGACCACCTAGTGACATGCTCATGCCGGACTGCAGGTCGACGCCGGTGATGTGAATCGTGGTGCCGCCCGCGAGCGGCCCGGTCGCCGGCGTGACTGTGAGCACGCCGGGCCCGACCAACAGCTTGCCTGCGCCCCAGGTCGTCACCGAACCACCCGACGTGAGCGGCGACGTATCCGCGGATTGCGCAAGGAGCGATTTCGCCTGCGCGACGTTGATCGTGGGCACCTGCTCCAGCAGGAGCGCGATGGCCCCGGTGACGTGGGGTGCAGCCATGCTCGTTCCCTGCAGGAACAGGTGATTGCCGTCGGGACTGGTACATCCCTGCGTCGTGCCCGCCGGGCAATCGGTCGTGATCGGGCCTGCATCCGCTGACAGCGACGAGCCGATCTCCTCCCCGGGCGCGACAATGTCGATGCCGTTGCGTCCGTCCAGCGTTGGCCCGTGCCCGCTGAAGTCGCTGATGGCGCCGATCGTCGCGCTCTCGGTCTCGTTGCCGGCCTCACTCGGCCACGAGTTGCGGCTGATGTCGCTCCCCACGCTGATGACGTCGTGTGCGCTCGCCGGCTCGTTGAGCGTGGAAGTGTCGTTGCCGTCTCCGTCGTAGAAGAAGTAGTCACTCTGGTCGAACGTCCACGCGTTGTATGAACCGGTTGGCGTGCCGTTCCCGCGCAACAGCAGCTTGAAGTCATCGAAGCAGGCGTTCGTGTCCGAGCAGCCGTGGCCGTCGACCGGCGAGTCGAGATTGTCCCCGCCATTGTTGAGATTGAAGAGCGCGACCTGAATCTCATTCATGCCGTTGCTGGGCATGTGCGTGCACGAGAGGATCTCGATGATGTTGTTGTACTGGTCCGTGAACTCATCGGTGCCCGGCGTCGGCTGCGTACAGGTGCCATCCTCGCCCGACACGCCTGTGGTATCAGGAGCGACCCATGGCGTCTGACCGTTGCCCGTCTCGGCGACGGCGGCGGAGATCGAGTCGGCGCCGGGATACCAGAGATCGAGGAAGACGGGGAGCGACTGCACCACAAGGCCGTCGGTGCGCACCTGACCGTTGCCCACGGTCCCGCTCGCGTGATAGTGGTAGTACGGGCTGCCGGTCGACTCGTTTCCGCCGGCGACACTCACCAGCTTCCCAGGCCCGGTGAGCGCGTCGAGCATGGTCTCGAACATATCGCTGCCGTCGTGGGGCCCTTCGTTGGTGCCGAGGCTGATGTTCACCGAAGCCGGCTCACCTCGCGCCGAAGCGACCTTGAAGATGTAGGCGACGCCGTCAACAACGTGCGCAAGGTCGAAGTCACTCTTCACGATCACCAGATCCGCTTGCGGCGCCACGCCGATGTACGTGCCGAACGGAGCCGCGCGCCCATTCCCTGCCGCAATTCCTGTCACATGCGTGCCGTGCCCGTCGCAATCCATCTCCGCCAGCGAGACGACTGATGCTCCGGGAAGGCCCACCGGCGAATTGCAGGCGTCACCGCCATTGACGCTGCTGTACGAGAACGGCCCGCAGTTTGCTGCATCGATGGCAGCGCTCGCGCACTCGGCGCCGTAGTTGAACCCCTGAGAGTTCGGGGGCTGGGTGGGACAGGTATTGCCCGACGGGTTTGGGCATGCGGCCTGATCCCAGAGATCGACGATCCGTGTTCCGCTGTTGGTCTGGAAGTCGGCATTTGCCAGGTCGATGCCCGTGTCGACAACACCGACCACTGTGCTCTGACCGGTATCGCCGCTGAAGGTGGGCGCCACCGCGGGACTGATGATGCTGGCTGCGTCGTCGACGAACAGATCGTCTCCCCCGGAGTAGACCCCCGTGTCGCTAACAGCCGGCGGTGCGATATCCCCTGTGCTGAATGTGCTTGACTGCACCGCGGCGCCCGTCAGCTCGTTGTAGCCGGTGAGCGTGGCCGTTATCCCACCCAAATTCGACTCGAAGTACGCGATGCCGTTCATTGCAACCGGGGCTGTTGCCCTGATATACGGGGACGGCGCAAGTGTCCAGTCCAGCGTGCCGGTCGTGGCGTCGTATGCATTGAACACGTTGCCACCGGTCGGTGCAGTCTCCGTGAAGACTCGGCCGTCGTCGTAGCCGAGTCCTGAATCGTCGCTGTACCCGAGCGAGACCTGCCACGCAATCGAACCGTTGCGCTCGTTGAGCGCGTACAACGTCGTCGCACCGTCGATCTGCGGCGGCACCACAGTGGCATCGGCGATCACATAGACCAAGCCGTTGGCGATCATGGGGTTTGAGACGCTTGCTCCGAGCGTGACACTCCACTTCGGCGCAGCCGCGAGCGGGGCCGTGAGACTGTCGCTGGGCTGATCACCGTCGTGCGCCTGATCAATCTGATACGACGTAACGACGTCGGGTGAGGCGGTCACCGTGGTGTCTCCGAATGCGGTGATCGTCCCCGTAGCCGGCACGATCAACATGCCGCCCCCCACTGCGAGACCACCCGTCAGCGTTGGTGGGGCGACGTCCTCCTGGCCCTGGATATCGTCGACTGGCGCAAGGATCGGGGCGCCGGCGTTCCCGATCCACGTCGGCGTGTTCACGGCGAGCCCGTTGCCCGCCTCTGGGAGTGCGTACACCTTCCCAGATGCGGCGCCGACATACACCGTCGCGTTGACGACGATGGGGGCGGTTACGGGCGCACTGTTTGGCGTCCCGTCACCGGAGTACGTCCAATTGCTGCTGCCCGTCGCAGTGAGGACACCGCCGCTGACGGTAAACATCTCGTTCGAGTCGAAGGCCGGCGCAGTTGTCGACGTGAACGTTCCCACCTGTTGGCCGTTTGTGGCGACGACCGTTTCATTGCCGGTCTGTGTTTGCCGGATGTAGACCGAGCCCCGAGCGAGGACCGGGACACGTACATCGCCGCTACAGCAACGGCTGCCACCCTGACCATCCTGCCAAACGACCTTGCCGCCCTGAGTGGAGACGTACGGACCGTCCGATCCACCAGTGCCCGACCACAGATGAGGCACACCCGCGGTGCTCGCGTGGCCCGGTTCCGCGGCGTGAATCTCGGGCACGCTGACATCCAGCTGCCTGGTCGCCTGGCCGGCAAGCTCCACCTCGGTGATCCCTGGTAGCGCCGCGAGCAAGGCCAGCTGGCCGAGGGTTGCGTCGGCGGTTGCCCCGACAGACAGGACCGTACCAGGCGTCGCACCCGTTGCAGCAATCGCGTTCGCGGTGGTCGAACCGCGCAGGAAGACCCCGTACGTCGTGCCTTTCTTCGACGCCCGCCCCTTCACCCACGCGGTCGGAAGATGGCGGCCATGCGCCGCGGCCGAGAGTGCTGACTGGGCCAGCGGACCGAGCGTCGCATGGTGCGGGGGTGCGGTGGGAGGTGATGCCGCTGCGGGCAGCGGCGGCGTCCAGAACGCGCTTGCGAGCCCCAGGGCGCAAAGCGCGGTCACCGCACGCTGGAAACGTGCCCGGCGACCGGACGTCGGGGTTCCCGCGTGGGCGGCCTCGACCGGCGTGGCACGACGGGCACTCCTTCTCGGCACCGCTTCCCAATCCTCCGTGACTTCCCGACTCCAGAGTCGCTCCCACGTCAATGGAGCTGCGCGCTGCTGGTCGGGTCGTCCAGCCCTGCGGCATTCCCTCGCGGCAGGGTATCCGCGGCTGAGTATGCGTGACCGGAGACGGTTTGCCCGGATCGCCATCGACCCGCGACGGGATGGTGGAGGCGCCGGGGATCGAACCCGGGTCCGAAGCCGCGTTCCATGCGACATCTACGAGCGTAGTCCCGGTATTGATCTCACCGGAGCCGCGCCCTGGGACCAGGCTCGGCTTCGGCCAGCCTCGGTGTACGTCCCGCCCGGCGCCGAGGCGCCACCGGGCGGCGAGGCTGCTGGTATTAACGTCGGATCCGGCTTCCACAGCCGAGAAGCCGGTCGACGTCAGGCCGAAGCCTGAGCTTTTTCGCTTTTGCTACTTACGCAGCGAGAGCGAGGGGTGCGTTATTCGCACGTATATTTTTCCCGGTTTTACGAGCCCGGGGCTCGACTCGCATTCGCACGACCCACGACCCCGTCGAAACCAATACGCCCCC